>AZIC01004936.1_pt1 | contig 19273 bp, 22 predicted proteins | sample 359061 | NCBI WGS metagenome assembly AZIC01 (sample SAMN02429709, study PRJNA222657) | marine sediment metagenome | biome: Sediment sample; isolation source: sample MGS-MES from oil contaminated site at the harbour of Messina (Sicily... | place: Italy: Messine | collected 2011-04-30 | depth 1 m m
ATCTTTGTATTTATTTCTTAGATCCATCACTGGCTGCATATTCACTTCATTAAATGTTGTCAATATGGCCGCATTTTGCTGCGCCTCAAGTAAACGCTCCGCTACGCGTGCACGTAGTCGTGTCATGGGCACACGTTTTTCTATGCGCTCAGCATTGTTTTCATTCACGCTTACACTGCTTTCAGCCGCTTGCGATTTTATGGACGACTCAAGCGGCGCAGCTTTATCGACAATGGATGTCGACTCTGTGTGATTTTGCATAAAGGCCTGCACATCTTCTTTTAATACTCGGCCATCTTTTCCAGTACCTGCAATTTCATTTGCATTTAGCTGGTTTTCAATAATCATTTTTTTCGCAGAGGGTGTAATCACTCTATCCGCATTAACCTCTTCCAGCACAAAAGTGCTTTCCGTCTTATCCGCTGCAGCTGTTAATTCAGCCTCTGTTAAACTCGCCAGCAACTGACCAGCCGTTACCACATCGCCTTCCTGTTGATGAATTTCCCTGACTACGCCATCAATAGGTGAAGGTACTTCGAGGACGACCTTATCTGTTTCCAGATCAACCAGAGGCTCATCACGTTTAACTGTCTCTCCCGCTTTTTTACGCCACAACACAATCGTTGCATCAGAAACGGATTCAGGTAAACCGGGAACATTAACTTCTATTGTCATTACGTTTTCCTAATTGCTCTTGGAAGCAATACCATACAAAGCTTCTTTTACTAGTTTTTTCTGTTGTTGTGCATGCACTTTTGCCGAACCTACGGCGGGAGCTGCCGAAGGTTCTCTGCCGATATATTCAACCATACAGGGGTGATCCAGCTTGGCAGCAAAGCGTGGTTCAAAATAATCCCAGGCACCCTGGTTCTTCGGTTCTTCCTGACACCAGATGAGTTCTTCTGCATTTTTATACTGCTCAAGAATGACATTCAGTGCTTCTGCAGGAAATGGATAAAGCTCTTCAATTCGAATAATTGCCACATGCTCAAGCTGTGCATCTCGACGTTGCATTAACAGATCGTAATACACTTTTCCACTGCACATAATGACTCGTCTGACATTCTCATGTTGTAAATTATCATGATCATCTATAACAGAACTGAATGCACCTGCACAGATATCATCTAATGTGTTCACAGCCAGCTTATGCCGCAACAAACTTTTTGGCGTCATAATAATTAATGGTTTTCTGTATTTTCTTAACATCTGCCGACGCAACAGATGAAACATTTGTGCGGGTGTACTGGGCACACAGACCTGTATATTATTTTGTGCACACAGCTGCAGATAACGTTCCAGTCGAGCGGAAGAATGTTCTGCGCCCTGTCCCTCAAAACCATGCGGCAACAACATCACCAGACCACACAAGCGATTCCATTTCTGCTCGCCGGCGACAATAAACTGATCGATCACGACCTGTGCATTATTGGCAAAGTCGCCAAACTGCGCCTCCCATAATACCAGGGTTTCCGGTTCTGCCGTTGCGTAACCGTATTCAAAGGCAAGCACCGCCGCTTCAGACAACAGGGAATCGATCACCAGAAAACTCGCCTGATCTTCTGACATATTTCGCAGTGGCACATACGAACTACCATCGAGCTGGTTATGCCAGACAGCGTGCCGATGAAAAAACGTACCACGACCCGAATCCTGACCTGACAGACGAATTGCATAACCTTCTGTCACCAAACTGGCATAGGCAAGTGTCTCGGCAAAACCCCAGTCAATTTCCAGCGCCCCGGCGGCCATCTTATGCCGATCCTGCATAATTTTTTCAACACGCGGCTGCAATTCAAATTCTGCTGGGCGCTTCTCCAGCTGCTCGCACATCAGGCGTAGCGCTTCAATATTAATTGCGGTTTCTACACTGTAATTTTTATCTGCCGCTTCATATTCTTCCCAGTTAATATGAAAGGGGTATGACGAGCGATCGCTATCAACCATGCCGGGTACTACACAATGCCCCGCATCCAGCTCATTGCGATAATCTTCCATCAACTGATTGACAACCTGCATCGACATTATATTTTCAGCAACCAGTTTATCTGCATATAAACTGCGAGTACTCGACAGACTATTAATTTTTCTGTACATCATCGGCTGTGTCGCTGAAGGCTCATCGGCTTCATTATGTCCGTGACGTCGATAACAGATTAAATCAATCACCACATCTTTTTTGAACGCCATTCGATAATCCAGTGCAATCTGCGCAACCAGCATTACGGCTTCAGGATCATCTGCATTCACATGAAAAATCGGTGCATCCACCATTTTTGCAACATCCGTACAGTAATGCGTTGATCGACTGTCTTCGATATTACTGGTGGTAAAACCAATCTGATTATTCACTACGATGTGCAAGCTGCCTTTAGTGGAATAGCCACGCGACTGTGACATCTGTAATGTTTCCATTACCACGCCCTGCCCTGCGAAAGCGGCATCACCATGAATCTGAATCGGTAACACTTCTATACCCTGCGCGTCATTTCGACGATCCTGTCTGGCACGCACTGAACCTTCAACAACCGGCGCAACAATTTCCAGATGCGATGGATTAAAAGCGAGCGCAAGATGCACATCGCCTTTGGGTGTTTGCATATCTGATGAGAAACCCATGTGATATTTCACATCGCCCATGTTATTACCATGTGACTTGGTACCTTCAAACTCACTAAACAATTCTGCCGGGGTTTTACCCATCACATTCACTAGCACATTCAATCGGCCTCGATGCGCCATACCAATAACAATTTCCTTGATGCCGTGGCTCACTGAACGTTGAATGGTTTCATGAATTAATGGAATCAGGGTTTCTCCACCTTCAAGAGAAAATCGTTTCTGCCCGACATATTTAGTATGCAGATATTTTTCCAGGCCTTCAGCCGCGGTTAGCCGTTTAAGCAGATTTTCTTTTTCACTGAATTCAAGATTTGCCTTACCGCGCACTGTTTCGATGCGCTGCTGAATCCAGCGCTTTTCGCCGGTTTCAGTGATATGCATATACTCGGAGCCAATCGAACCACAGTAGGCATCATTAAGAATATCAACTATTTCCTGCAACGATGCTTCTTCTGGACCATTTAGCGAGCCTGTTGAAAATACCGTCTGTAAGTCGGTTTCATGAAGCTCATGGCTTGCCAGCGATAGATCATCGATTGGCTTGGTATGCGTGCGCCCCAGCGGATCAACATCTGCTTTCTGATGCCCACGAAAGCGATAGGCGTTTATCAGCTGTAATACTTTTACCTGTTTACGTTCATGCTCCAGCGCCACAGCTGAAACAGTCTGACTCGGTGGCAACTGAGTACCACCACGATGTTCTGTAATGCGTTTAAACTGATCTTTGATTTCCGCATGAATAGTGTCTTTAAGCACACCATTTATTCTCGGCAAGGTGCCAAAATATTCTCGCCACTGGCTGTCGACATCATTTGGGTTTTGCAAATAGCTCTCATACAGGCTTTCAAGCCACGCAGCACTTCCTGCATCCAGCATCGAACTTTCCCAAAGATCCTGCATTGTGTGATTATTTTTATTGCGCATATTCGTCTGTATGAAATCCTAACTGGATAATGTCATTTTTCAGTAGCTCTGTTTATTTATAGCTTATGAAAACTCATAAAGCAGTATTACTCTGCCAGAAGCCGCATCAAACTGGTTTGCCTGCAAAGCGTATCCAGGGGCAGAAATAACGACTCTGGCAAATTATCGAGATGAAACCACTGCCATGTGAACTGCGGATGCTGAAACTGCTGCAAATTGACCAGCCTGTGCTTTCTGGCAATTGTATACAATGTGACCGAATGTGGTAGAGGAGATTCAACAGGAAATAGATTATTCACGAAGGGGCCGTCTTCTATTTCATCTATTGCAATGCCGGCTTTTTGCAGACTACAGCGTTGCGCTGCTGCAACAACCGACTCGCCTCTCAACAGAAAGCCGCCCGGGCATTGCCAGCCCTCAAACGCGTTTTCTGTTTGCCGACGCCCTAAAAGAATCTGCTGGTTTTCCACCAGCAACACAGCCACCGAAGCTGGAACACGATCTTTCATGATTCTACCTGCATGTTAATTTCATGCCGAGGATGATTCAGGCAGCCTGCTGTACTATATCCCGAACTTTTCCCGATTCAATGCCAGATAGAAAAATCCGGCGACACTTAATGCATCGGTAATTTCGCCACTGGATGCCATGGCAATGGCGTCTTCCAGAGACACTTTTCTGAGCTGCATGTCTTTTTCTGTATCTTCCAGTTGCTGCTTACCCTGAGTTAAATCGGTTGCAAGATACACATAACCTCGCTCATCGGTAATTGAGTTCGACGTATGCAAACACAGCAGCTCGGATAATTGACCTGCCTTAAATCCGGTCTCTTCTTCCAGTTCACGCAGTGCCGTTTTCTGGTGATCTTCATTTTTGGGTGAGCCACCCATCGGGATTTCCCAGGACCACTCATTCAACGTGTAGCGATACTGCCCAACCAGCCAGGTATAACCCTGAGCATCAACCGGAATAATACCCACCGCCTGATTTTTAAAACTCACCTTGCCATAAATACCGGGGCTGCCACCCGGTGTAATCACCTGATGTTCTTCTACTTTAATCCAGTCATTATTATAAACCGGTTGCGTACTCAGGGTTTTCCATGGATTTTCCATCGTTTTTCCTTCGGCTTTTTCTGCTGCCCCGGCTGGCGTTCTGGCTACAGGCCTGTCTGTGGCTTTATCTATGCGCTTATCCATTAGCTATCCTGATCGTCGTCAGTCTCTAAACCATTTTTATGCGTGTCATTAATACGAATCAGTAGTGGACGAAATGGAATCACCCCGTCATCCAGATCACGAATCACCGAAATGTAAGGCAGGTCGCCGGTATTCCAGCAGTAATCACCTGCTTTCATCTTTGCAAAAATATCTTTCAGGCTGCTTTCAATATCTTCAATATATTGTGGGGTATCACCCATACCCTCCGAATCAAATTCAATTGAGGCACGCACTTCATCTACTTCATAGAGTGCGTCCTTGATCAGCGCCACATATTCTTCCACGGTTTTTGCTCGACGCATCGTTTTCCCCTTTCGTCGTTACTTTAATCAGTGATGCTTTAATAAGCTTATATCTACGAGTCTTTTTTATTTTAAACGAGCGACTATAGCCTTGCCCACAAGGCTAAGGTGATTTTTTACGCCTGGGCCGTGTCTGGTAATTGGTCACACTCGGCATAATTCGATTATAGGGAATATTTTCGACCGAACCATAGAGTTCGATAGAGCGTGTCATTAAACCGGCAATATCTTCAACCGTTTCGCTAGCTGCATTCCCCAGCAACAGTTGCTGCACACCCAGCATGCCACCATTCTGAACTTTTATTTCCTTATTATGCGGTAACGGGCCATCGATATTGATTTTAAAGACAAAGCGCGTCTGTTTGCGCAGATGATTGAGAAAGGCGGTGCAGTTTTGCTGCATTAATGCATCCTGGCAGCCGACGCCATGACGATCGGCCAGACGAAACATATGCTGATAGGCACACTGACACTTTAATGACAGTACGCCTTTTTCAAATGCACAGGGCGCCGTATTAATTCGTTCGTAGGCTTCTCTGTAGCTATCTTCATCCATTTGCAGCTTACTTTTCGTGCTCCATAACAATTGGCTTGTCGCGCTTTTCCATCAGCATTTCTTCAGCTGCCAGCTGATTATCCGCGAAAATCACTTTAATATCTGCTGTATCGCCTTCTGCCTGTGCCGCACGCAGGTCACGGGCATGTAGCTTGGCCTCTTTAAACTTTTCAAATGATTTAAGCAGTTCCAGCTGCTTTAACATTGCCAGCTCGGCATTTTGCATTCGGTAAACGTAATAAGGCATATTGGGCTCACAATAACTCAGTAAATTAGTCAGGTATTATAACAAATACTAATAATCGGGTAAATTCCTTTAGTTAAGCAGGTATACTCTGTTACCTGAATCACGCCTATTTCTGAAATTTAAGCAATATATGGTACTTCTATGGAACCCGATTTAAAGAAAGAACTCGATGTATTAGTGGCTTTGCGCAAGGTATTGTCCAGTGTTGTACGTGAAATCACCCCGGAGCCGGGAATGATTCACCCACTGAGTGAGCGCACCATGGAAGATGTTCGCCAGGGCTTTATGCTGATTGCCGCACGCGAAAAGGAAATTACCGAAGCCATGGGCAAGCCCAGCCTGCACCGCCCTATGTACAAAGGTGATAAGCCAAAAACCAATGTGGTGAAGCTACATGGCATGAAGTCATCCAAAGACAAGGATGATTAATACAGCAACACAATAATACTCGCGGTATTTAAACGCATAAAAAAGGCAGATGATACATCTGCCTTTTTTACATTCTGAAAATGAATAACGCCGGCTGAGTAATAAAGCCTCAGATGGCTAAAACGACTACAGCTCTAGTTAATCGGCAAACGCTCTCTTAGCGCATCGCGATCAAACCACCAGCGCCCATTGGCAATCGCATCGACCACTGTACCCATGCGCGGCAGAAATTTCGCCGGATCGGTCAGCTCCATTTTTTCCAGCCAGAATTCCAGTTTATCCTGACTATTTACATCAGAATGACGCTGCGCCACCTTGGCAATCATGTTGGTGGTTAAGAACGCCAGGCTATCATGCTTTTCATCATCTGATCGAATACCCACAATATAATGTGCCGTCGCCGCAGCAACCGCCGCGCCATCCGAATCATTCGGTGTTTCATCAATCACGCAATTCATCATATTGATGGTGTATTCCGGATCAACCGGATAAGTGACCGACAACCATACCCCATGCGCCAGCGCCAGTATGGAAGAGGGCTGCTCGGTCTGATACATAATGTCACAGGCTTCAATCGCACTGGCCCAGTCTTCTACTTCTACAAACAGATCAAATGCGGCACGGGCTTCATTCCAGGCCGCTTCATTTTTTTCCAGCCCGAGCTGTGCATTGGCAATATCCAGTTTCACCTTGGCAACAGCGGCAGGCTCGGCATCACGCGCCAGCATGGTTTGCTCATACTGTGCATTTCTTAGCTGTTCTTCCAGAAACGCCTGCGCATCGGCCTCGGTGGAGGTTTCTAATACACCGGCTTCGGGTCTTAATCCTGGGTCTTTACTCATGATTTTTATTCCTGGGTATATAAATTCGGCTATCGAACTGTCGATATTTAATTCATGTTGTTAACAAAAGGTCAGATGGGGGCAAGTAAACGATTTTTCCAGCCCTGCTTCAACCCAGCAATATAAGGGTATATTAATATTCAACCCTCTATGCCTTGTGACTATCCCGGCTGCTGATTCACAGGCTGCAACAATAATGAAATTTCCTGCAGACGCTGCTCAGCCTGCTGCACTCTTGGATGTTCGGCATCTAACGGCTGCACTAATTGCCTGGCCTTTGTATAAAGCAGCTGCTGCTGATGCGGATCAAATAACTGAAATGCCAGTTTAACCGCATCTGCAGTCTCACTCAGCAAACAGGGAACCAGCAAATCCTCCGTCACCGGGCTTTCCGGTGCCAGCAGATCCGCAATAAACGGGAATTCCAGCAGCGCAAAGTGAGCCTGTCGCGCCTGCTCTTCCATTTCCAGCTTGGATATACCCTGCGCATCATTACCAACAGCTTTCCACATGCTTTGCATCATTAGACCCAGCAGGCGCTTGATCATGTCACGAATCTCGCTCTGTTCACCCGCCAGACCTGCGCTCTGCTCATACGCCTTATCGAGAAGCTCTTTCAGCTTGAGTATTTCATCGGCCTCGGCATTAGGTGCCAGACTGGACACCTGCTCAACCAGACCGCGAAAATGCTCAATAAATGCTTCGACTTCCTCGGCGTCCTTTCTACGCGCTTCCTGAATATCAAAAGGTTCTATATTTAGCTCGCCAAATAACGGATTCTGAAACTGGCGCCTTAACATGCGCTCGGCACGCCCGGCACTGGGTGAAAATAGGGTATCAATACTCATGCTGCCTGCTCCAGCGCCTTATCCAGCGCGTTGCCTAATTCTGCTTCACTTATTGGAAATGCTATCGTTGCAAATACATCAAACACCGCGAGCAACCGCTGCAGCTGATGCGCCTGCTCTTTTTCGTAAAATACAATGACCTTGCAATCTGGAATTCGCTGTACTGTGGCCATCAGTGTTTCCAGGCTACTGGTGCGATCACGAAAGTCTGACTGGAAATTAAATTCTGCCACGACCACGGCCGGCTGAATTTTTTTCAATAATTTACTCGCCTTGCGCATGCTATCTGCCTGCTCTACAGCAAAGCCTTTTTGCTCATATAAAGCGGTGAAATTGGCATAGCCGCCGATCTCGACAATAGATAATAAAACGGGTGACACTGAATATTTCCTGAGATTGAATGATAAACAGCCGAGCATTATACCATAGTCAATTAGTCGGGTATTGCAGCCAGTTCTGACTGCAACAGGTAGCTCAGAATAAACACGCCCTGCGCGGTGGTGTGAAAATTAGATGTTAACTGAGTTTCAGCTGGCCTCAGACCTACCCCCTTACCCGTAAAGGCAATTGAGCGGTTCCCCAGGTTTAGCAGAGGTACATCGGCTCCCCAGCCACCATCCGCCAGTTGATGATCAAGCACCTGCTGTATCCACACGGGCCTGACCTGCGTTTCAGCGCCGCTGATTAACAGCATCAGAACACGCTGCAAATACACATCGACCACACGAACATCCCAGAACAACTGCGTTTCGATGCTTTGCTGTAATGCGTGGATGACCTGATCAATGTTCGGCAACAGATTGCAGTTTTTGAGTTTGAGGAAATTGACCCCCATTAACTGATGCGTGATACAGGCAGGGCGATAGATATATGCCGGTTGAAAGCAGAAACCGGCATGATTCTGCTGTTCAACAAGAGGGATTTCCTGTGCAATATCGCTGGCACAGTTCAATGCATAAATAAAATGCTGATTGTAGTAAGGCAACCCCTGCACAGAATAGGCGTCCAGATAGGTGCGTGGCTGTCCGGCAAAAAGTGGGCTCCAGGCGCTTTGCATTATCTGCGGATGTGATTGCTGATAAGTTTGTAACAGCTCACTGAGCACAGGGTCAGCGTGCAAATCACTGGCCTCGTAAAGCATCCACCAGAGCATTGGGTTGGTCTGGCTCACCACTGAATCCTGATTTGCCTGCAACCACTGCACCGAGCGCTGCAAACTCTGCTGCAGTGCCGCTCTCGATGGATACTCAAGACCCCGGTTATTCTGGTAAACCGCTGAAAGATAAGCCAGTAAAGGCAATAGAAGAAGCAGTATCAGTCCATAGATAATTTTTTTAAGCATGTCTGTTATTTTTATTTTCAGGAATGCTCGACACTATATCGAGCCGCCATTACTTATCAAGCCTGAGGCCGCGCAAAAATACTTCAAATAGCTGTAACGCCACGCCTTTTAGCACCAGTGGTTGCTGTGCCCAGCTCTCTGTATGTGACTGCGGGTGTGGCCGCAGCTTGCCACTGGAGACCATCATCGCCACGCCCTGTATCATCGACATGGCGCTGAGTGCCAGTTTTTTAGCATCGCCCGCAATAAATAACTCACGCTGCTGACCATTCTGGATAATTCTAACCAGACTTTGCATGGCCTCATCGGCAGCCTGACGTAATTCGATACCCGAGGTTTCCGGGCGCAAATAGCCGCCAAACATTAACTGATATAAATTGGGCTGCTCTGCCGCCATCGCTACAACATGCATGGCGCTCTCAAATAGCTGGTTTTCCGGATCCTGAATAAACTCCAGCTCCAGCCGCGTATTACGTGCTTTTAACTGACGAAAGCCATTTTCGGCAATCGCCTCTAGTAATTGCTGCTTGTTACTAAAGTGCCGATACGGCGCGTTATGCCCCACACCAATGGTACGCGCAAGCTCACGCAGGCTAATCGCCGCCAGGCCTTTTTCGTTTATCAGGGAGGTTCCCATATTGACCAGTGCATTACGCAGATCACCGTGATGATAATTAGATACCTGCATGAGTTGTTTTCGAGCCGCCCTGATCAAGCATTTGACAAGCACCTAGTCTATCATTAAATTAGCCAGATGTGGGCAGTGTCCACATAGATGATTTCACCCCATTAAATCTGCCGGAGAGCAAGACATGACACATGATCTGATAGAGCGAATCTGTTTGGCCCACGGCGGACTGGATCGCTGGAAAATGGTGGAATCAATCGAGCTGCAACTGGATATTTTCGGGCCCATTTTAATCACTCGATTTAAGTCTCCCTGGCTATCAAATATCACCGCCAATGTGTTCACCGACAAACCTTATGTGAGCATTCACAACTTTCCAGAAGAAGGTCACACCGGTATCTTCGACGGCTTTCAGGTCTACATCTTCGACCAGAACGACAGGATTTACAGTGAACGTAACTACAGCAATGCCGCATCACTAAAAAGCAAACCTCGCCTGCACTGGGATCATATGGATCTAATCTATTTTCTGGGTCATGCATTATGGAGTTATAGCTGCAGCCCCTACATATTTACCCAGCAGGGGTTCGAGTGCCATCAGGGCGATGATCTATTCAATACCGATGGCAGTATTTTAAGCACTCTGCATGTCCGTTATCCCGGCCATATTCCCGCACAGAGCAAACAACAGGTGTTTTATTTTGACCAGAAAGGCCTGTTATGCCGCAATGATTACATGGCAGAAGCCAGCAGCCCACTGGCCGTAGGCAGTCAGTTCTGCGAAGCGCATAAAAACTTTGATGGTCTGGTGTTTCCAACACGCCGCACCATGTTCCCACGACTCTGGACAGGCCGCGCACTAAAACCCTTTAAAATCATCGATGGCCGTTACAAAAATATTCTTATCAACTGGCGCGAACAACCTGATCCTGTCTGATAAAACAGCCCGACCTGATAGCGGGTTAAAAATTATATGGATAGCAAAACACGGCACTGACACGGTTATGCGGGCTATGCTAAGCTGTGCAGAAAAGCCCTCAGCACTCATGAAAACGCGACTCAAACTTCTTCTATTTATCTGCCTGATAAGCCAGATCGGCGCCTGTTCGTTTGCCCAGCTCACCGTGCGAGCCTCTATGCCGATGATTGAAGGGGGTATGCTGGCAGTTAATCGTGAACCCGATTTACAACTCGCAGAGGCCGCGATGCCAGCCAATATCGAATTAATGGAAGGCATGCTAATCAATGATCCCGACAACACCACTTTAAGAAATTATGCTGCGCAGGCCTACTATGGTTACGCTTACGGTTTTGTTGAAGATAAAAATCCACAACGGGCCGCTGCGTTTTACAGACGCGGGCTGAACCATGCACTGCACAATCTGCAGGCAGCAGGCATCTCCGGGCAATTACTTAATGGCACTTTGTCTACCCTCGAAAATCAGTTAAAGCAACTCGATAATGACAATGTGGCGGCACTTTTCTGGGCCGCATCAAACTGGGCCAAGTGGATCGATCATAATCGCGACAAGACTGAAGCGATTGCCGATTTACCCAAAGCAGTTTTGCTCATGCAACGTACACTGGAACTGGATGAAACATTTTTTATGGCCGGGCCACACCTGTTCTTTGGTGTTTATTATGGCAGCCGCTCGCCCATGCTTGGCGGTAACTTCAAACTGGCTGAGCAGCATTTCGACAGAGCCAGAGAAATCAATCGGCAACAACTATTAATTGTTGATTTACTGCAGGCAGAATATCTGGACAGGCAACAGTTTGCACAAACTGATTTTCACCAGCGCCTGAATAAATTAATCAAAGATGACGTTAGTGCCGCAAAAGACATGACGCTCATTAATAATATTGCCAAACGCAAAGCCAGAAATTTATTACAGATGGAATCATCATGGTTTTGAAAATCATTGCACCAACACTAAAAACACTGCTGCTATTTTTCATCATCAGCAACAGTAGTTATGCAGAAAAAACCTACACGCTAAAATTTGCCACGCTTATTCCCGCCGACACGGCCTGGATGAAAAGCATTCAAAAATGGAATGAGGAACTAAAACTGAAAAGCAATAACCGGCTTGAACTCAAGGTCTATGCCGGTGGCGTGATGGGTGACGAACCCGATGTACTACGCAAAATACGCAGCCAGCAATTACATGGTGCATTTTTTACCGGCTACGGCATCGGCAGAATTTATCCACCGGCCCGCGTACTGGAAATGCCGTTTCTTTTTCGCAATACCTACGAGTCCGATTATGTTCGCGATATGATCATGCCTGATATCGAACAGGGCTTTGCCGATGCAGGCTATGAATTACTCGGCTGGCCAGAAGTGGGCTTTCTGCATTTTTTTTCCAAACTACCCATTACTTCACTTGAAGAATTAAAATCTCGTCGCATCTGGTTATGGCAGGGTGATCCGATGGGTGAGGCCTTTGCATCAGCCGCCGGGGTGTCGCCTGTGCCCTTATCAATCATGGATGTATATACACAACTTTCTGCACAACACGGCAGTATTGATACGGTTTATAACTCACCTTTCGGTGCACTGGCCATGCAGTGGCACAGCAAATTAAGTTACGCCTCTAATGTGCCGATGACGAACGCTATCGGCGGCCTGGTTATAAGCCAGCGTTTTTTTCAGAAATTACCAGTCGATCTACAGCAGCTACTAAAAACCACAGGTAAAGCCGTAGCGAAAGAAATCAATCAGGAGTCGCGACGCGACAATCAGAAAAGTATCGAACTACTAAAACAAAGCGGCATGACTTTCGGCTGGGAATGGTCAGAAGATGAAAAACAGCAGATGCTCGATATTCGCAATCAGGCTGCAAAGCTACTGGATGAATCTGGCTATATTCCTGAGAAGCATTTTCTTACTGTCAGATCGCTACTCTCCGACTATAGAAAAGCCCACGCCAAACAATGAACGACCTGCTACTTAGTATAAAAAGCAAACTCATTTACATCGAAAAAGTACTTGCCAGCATTAGCCTGCTTGCCTTACTTATATTGTCACTGGCACAGGTGCTAATGCGTAACTTTTTCGATCTTGGGTTTGCCGAAATTGAAACAGTAACGCGACACCTGGTTCTATTTGTGACTTTTATGGGCGCCGCATTAATCTCCGAAGGTAATAAACATATAAAAATAGACTGTATTACTGCAACGATCAGTAGCCGCAGCAAACAGAAATTAAAACGCCCGTTGTTTTTTATTAGCGCGATAATCTGCTCTGTTTTCTTCTATTATGCGAGTATCTTCTGGATTGACGAAAAAACCTATGCACCCGATAGTGAGCAGCTGGCACTTTATCTGGCGCTGATTTTACCTGTCGGCTTTGCCATACTGAGCATTCATTTCTTATTACTAAGCCTGATTGAAAATTCACATGACGAACTGGAAGCAGCAGAAGGCATATGATCTTGCTGCTGCTTATTCTGCTCGTTCTCGCACTGCTTGGCCTGCCGCTATTTATTGCACTGGGTGCCGGCGGCCTGTATGCCAGTTACGCCACAGAGCTTAATCCAAGCATACTCATTATCGAACTGTATCGACTGGCCAACCAGCCGAACCTGATCACCATTCCACTGTTTACATTTGCTGGCATGACAATGGCTGCAGGTGGTAGCCCCAAAAGACTGATTAAATTATTCAATGCCATGCTCGGCTGGATGCCCGGCGGCCTTGCCATGGCTGCGATTGTTTCCTGTGCTTTTTTTACCGCGTTTACCGGTGCATCAGGCGTCACTATTATTGCATTGGGCGGCCTGCTCTATCCGCTGTTTATGCAATCAAACTACAATGAAAGATTTACACTTGGCCTGCTAACGTCTTCAGGCTCATTAGGCTTACTGTTTCCTCCCAGCCTGGCAATTTTATTGTATGGCATTGTTTCGGGCACCAATATCGACGATCTGTTTTTAGCCGGAATTGTACCGGGTATTATTCTGCTAATTTTATTATCACTTTATAGTTACAAATCGGCACTCGCCTGGCACAAACCATCGCACCCTTTTTCACTGAGCACTCTTATCTCCGCCGCACGAGACACACTATGGGATATATTTTTACCAATTCTAGTTATGTTCGGTATCTTTGGCGGCTTTGTTACCGTAAGTGAAGCAGCCGCAGTGACTGCGAGTTATGCCCTGTTTGTTGAAATGGTGATATATCGCGAAATAAAACCAGTAAACCTGCCTGACATTCTAATCGACACCTCCAAACTGGTGGGCAGCATACTGGTTATTCTTGGCATGGCTATGGGACTCACCAATATTCTGATCGACACTGAACTACCTTCACGCCTGCTAGGTCTCACAGAAAACTATATTCATAGCCCGCTGGAATTTTTACTCGTGCTGAATATATTTTTATTAATTATCGGGGCGATGATGGATATTTTTTCCGCCATCGTTGTTGTCGTACCCCTCATTATGCCACTGGCTCATCGTTATAATATCGATCCGGTTCATCTGGGTATTATTTTTCTGGCGAATCTGGAAATTGGTTATATGACCCCACCCGTGGGCATCAACCTATTTATTGCATCACAACGATTTGGCAAAAGTATTCTTACACTGTTTCAGTCGGCCATGCCTTTTCTGGGTATCATGCTGATCTGGTTACTTATGATATCCTACATCCCTGGCCTGACCTTATGGTGGAAATAATATGCCTGGAAAACTAATTGAACCGAAAGTCATCACCGACTTCAATAACAAACCGGTCGCTATATTACCCACTGGTTTCTACTTTGATGATGCTCGCTGGGAAAGCATCTGGGAAGAGTATGACAAAAAAGGCGAGTCACTTACGATGGAAGATTTATCACGCCTGTTTCCAGATGATCCATCGCTTAATGCCAGCAAGGTCAATCGCACGGGTTCTCAGCTGGGCAGGGAATTTAGAAGCAGTGATAGTCAGTCGACAGATTGAAGCATTTCATATAGATAAAATTATTACAGCGTATTTTTCATGGTGCACTACGTAAGGCGGATTACATAATATGAGTTGGTGGGGAAAATTAATTGGCGGTGGTTTTGGCTTTATGTTTGGCGGCCCGCTCGGTGCACTGGCTGGCATGGCCATTGGGCATCAGTTTGACAAGGGCCTGAATATTGCCGAACTGGAACCCGGAAACACCGAACGCGTACAACTGGCCTTTTTCACCGCCAGTTTTTCCGTGATGGGTTATCTGGCAAAAGTTGATGGCAAGGTTTCGCCGCAGGAAATCAGAATGGCCGAAAACATTATGGGCCAGATGAATTTAAATGCGCAACAACGCAAAGCGGCCATCGAACTGTTTAATCAGGGTAAGCGCGATGATTTTCAGTTAGATGAAGTATTACAGCAGTTTAAACAGGAATGTCATCGTAGAACGAACCTGATCCAGATGTTTCTGGAAATACTCATTGCCACCGCACTTGCCGACAGTACACTGGATGCAAAAGAACATAACGCACTCAGGCACATTACAACTCAGCTAGGCTTCAGTTCCGAACTGCTTGAACAGCTGATAAGCATGGTGGGCGCACAACAACAGTCACATACGCAAAGCACAAAGCCCAGTATCAGTAATGCCTACGCAATACTCGGTGTCGATAAAAATATATCCGATACAGATTTGAAAAAAACCTATCGACGCTTAATGAGCCAGCACCACCCTGATAAACTGGTAGCCAAAGGCATGCCCGAAGAAATGATCAAGCTGGCAAATGAAAAAACAGCAGAAATTAAATCGGCTTATGAACAGATTAAACAAAGCCGCGGATAACGATTTACAGCTTCACTGATAAGTTTCAATGACAGGATGACACATAGCGCCTTTAGCTTTACTATGTGAAAAATTTTCTTAGCCCCCAAAACTGGTGACACAGATGGAAATTCAAGGCCCGTTTACCATAGCCATAAATGACAATTCAGAAACCGGTGTACATGAGCTGCATCTGGGATTCAAACCCGGCTTCCAGCAATTACCGCTGGATCAACGCCTGACTACCCTGCAACAGCATCTACAGGAACTTGAACATAACATTGCTAATGAATCCAGCGATGCCAATCGTCAGGGCATGCTCACCATCGCGCAGATTGCCCAGGAAATTTATCCGCATCTTGAGGCAGATGAAATTCCACTGGATGAAACCATTATTATTGAAATGGGTCCGAGCCAGTCATCTCCACTGGACGACCTGTTACGCGGAGCCACCCTCAAGTAAGCCCATCAGCAGGTCGCGCGCCTGATTCACCTGCACGGCAAGATAGTCAGAACCGCCTCTATCAGGATGCAGTTTCTGAATCAGCCGCTTATGTGCTTTAATAATATCTGCTTTATCTGCCGAAGAGGGTACACCCAGAATATCCCGTGCCTGCTGTTCAGTCATGCTCGTGTCTGATGGCGCATAGCCAGCGCCCGCCGAGCCACCGGACCATCCGGGGTACGCTCGATTCAGATAGGCGACCAGAAGATTGGCTGAATTTGCGTCCTGCTGCCGGTATAAGGCAAGCAACTGCTGCAACTGTTCCAGGGATAGTTGTTGAAGCTTCTGCCCAACAAACTCACCCTGCAATACCTCACCCATTAATTCACCACTGAGCATATCTATCTGCAATTTAATAAACGGCGTTTGCATGCTTGACTGTTTATTTTGCTGATAGCGCCTGAAGTAAGGCAACACACCAGGCCAGATTCCCAGCGCCAGCCGAATAACTCGTGGTATTAATGGAATTAAAGCGCCAACGGCGGCAACCAGCCAGTGCAAACGGCCACTCAGCGCAAGCACCACTAACAACACACCTAACGAAGAAATCAGCAGCACCTTAAGCAGGCGCTTTTTCTGTGCCTCACTCAGCCGCCCGAACTGCTTATAAATAAATACAGCCAGTACCACAATGAGCAGTAGAACAATCAACCTGGGTAACATAACAACGAATCAGCCTCTCTTATTTTATTCCGAATTGAACGTTCTATTCTATACCTGTACTGCCTGCTCCAGCCTGCAGCACTGCTATTCACTGGCTGCCACTGTTTTTACAAACACCAGAAACAGCACGCATTATATTCCAGCCTTTTTACGCATTGTCTCATGTGCATCAATAACAATATCCGTGCGTCTAGATATCCGATATCGTATATTCAAGAAATACACCGATATACCGATATAAATATAAAACACTAAAAAGTTATTCACAGGCCCAAACCATTAAACCGGCACCAGTATTCCAGCACGGCGGGGAAAGCACGATCTGAATAACCTGAAAAATGACAACACACCTCTGAGGCACACATGCAAAAACTTTCACTAAAATTACAAATCTGGGCCGGTTTTATCGTTATGCTCGCACTCTTAACAATTATTGCAGCTCCAGCCCTGCTGAATCTCAGCCAGATGAATCAGCAGATCAGCTCATACACCTCCAGCTCGCAGTCTACGGTGAGTGCCGAAGAAGCGCAGTCATTATCAACCGAGCTCAGTGATAAAATAGCTACTACGCAGCTGGTCATCCTGATTTCTCTGGCCTGCGCAATCATCATTGGCAGCCTGATTGCCTGGTCTAATGCGCGGCAGATTGATCATATTGTAAGTGAGGTATCCTACAGCCTCAATAAAATGTCAGAAGGTGAATTTGATATACGCCTGAATGAGAATCTAATGGGTGAAACCGGACAAATAGCTGGCTTACTGAATAATTTCTCCCATCAGTTACAGGAGATGATTGGCAACCTGACTCACTCCGTAGGTAACCTGCAAAGTGCATCCAGCGAAATGTCATCCATTGTCTCTGATACTTCGGAAAATATCATGCAGCAACACAGAGAAACAGAAATGGTGGCCACCGCAGTTGAAGAAATGACGGCGACCGCACAGGAGGTGGCAAGTAGTGCGGCAACCGCAGCAGCATCTTCCCGACAGGCGACAGACCTAGCAACATCAGGCGCACTTATTTCAACTGAAGCACTAGGCGGAATCAGTAAACTGGTGAGCGATCTCGATAATGCCTCTAATGTTATCCAGACGCTGCATGAAGAATCAAATAATATTAGCGTTGTCCTTGAAGTTATTCGTGGCATTTCCGAACAGACCAATTTACTCGCGCTGAATGCCGCAATAGAAGCTGCACGTGCAGGTGAACAGGGTCGTGGTTTCGCCGTAGTGGCTGATGAAGTTCGCACACTGGCCAGCAGAACCCAGGAATCGACCGACCAGATAAGAGACAAGATCGAACAGTTACAACAGGGCGCAGGCAACGCCGTTGACGTCATGTCAAATGCCATCAAGGAAGCCAATATCAATAATGACCAGGTAGAACGTGTAGCCGAAGCACTGGGTGAAATAGCCGGTGAAATTCAGAACATTCATGCTCAGCTTGATCAGATGGCTGCCGCCTCAGAACAGCAAAGCGCAACCTCGGTTGAGATTAGCAGGAATGTCGTTTCGATTAGCGCGCTAGCGGAACAGACATCACAGGGTGTTCATCATGCCAGTTCAGCTGAAAATGAGCTAAATCAGGCCACACAGAATATTCAGAAGGTGATTTCACATTTTCATGTTTAAAATCGTAGTGCCGGCGATCAACATTAAACTATTACGGCGCCTTATGATTTAGAATGATAGTGACACGTTGACCCGGATAAATTAAATCCGGGTTTTTTATTTTGCTTAATTTTGCCAGCTCTGGATAACGCCACGGATTATTTACATAACGCTCAGCGATATCCCAAAGCGTGTCGCCTTTTACCACCACATGAATATGCGTTGTAGATTTCACCTGTTCTACAACATCATGGCGCCCATTATCCTGCGTAGCATTCATGGCTTGCTGTTCACTCGACAATCTTGAAGGCCCTATTGCCTGTTCAGTCTGTAGAGTTTCATCTGACTGTTCTGTCACTGATTTCAAAGGTACCTGAGCCTGCTCTGACATCACATAATTCTTTGCATCGTCCGTTGTTTTCTCCTGCATTGTCATGCCAGCCACTTCTGATTCCTGAATTAGATTATCTGCTGCTATAGCAGCATCAACAGGCATATCCAACGGCTTTACATCAGCCATTTCTTTTTCTGCCGCCGATGCAAATTGCACACGCGGTATATCTTTTATCATTTCCTCGCGCTGCTCAGGCAATGAGACAGGGCCTGTTTGACTCTGCTCCTCGTCAGGTGCATCTTCATAATCATGAATAACAATCGTCACACCCGTATTATTCGCTTCTATTTCAACCGATAAATCATCGTCGCTTGTAGCACTGTTCAGATGATATTCAGCGCCCTCAGAATCCATCTCATCATCTATAGCTAAA
>AZIC01004928.1_pt1 | contig 19246 bp, 16 predicted proteins | sample 359061 | NCBI WGS metagenome assembly AZIC01 (sample SAMN02429709, study PRJNA222657) | marine sediment metagenome | biome: Sediment sample; isolation source: sample MGS-MES from oil contaminated site at the harbour of Messina (Sicily... | place: Italy: Messine | collected 2011-04-30 | depth 1 m m
GCAATGATCCTTCTCATTCCTTAACAGCCTCTATACAATCGCAGAAGAAAAGCAAATTGATTACTCGTGTGCGCCCACAATGGTACACACCCGTTCTAGTGAAATGGCATTACAGTGCGAATTATTGCAGGCAAATATCGTCGTCGGAAACTGCATTCGAATCCCGGACAGACCACCCGCCCTATTACCGACTTTGTCAAAGAAGTCCTCTTTGAATGGCTGGGGGATACTGTTAAAGACAAACGCGTCGCCGATATCTATTCAGGAACAGGCTCCCTCGGGCTGGAAGCACTCAGTAGAGGCGCCGCCAGCGTGGTCTTTATCGAACAGGACTACAAGGCACAGGAACTGCTTAAACGCAATGTGGAAAGCATCGGCGCAGAAGACACCACTCTCTGCTGGAAAACCAATGCATTGCTTTCTTCGTTTCGACCCAAAAATGTTCCAGACTTTGTGCCTTTCAGCCTGATCTTTTTAGACCCCCCTTACAAAATGATTGATGACCTCAAACCAGGCTCGCGACTGTATATCTCCATGGAACGCATGGCTAAGGAGAATGTCTCCTCTGCAGACTGTCATCTGCTGCTTAGAACCCCCCGGGATGCCGAATTCGAATGCCCGCCAGTCTGGGAACGCTACGAACTGCTGCAGAAGTCCAGCATGGATATTCACTTCATGAAAAAACGGGAAACCGAACAGACCGAGGACCAGTCCTCTTAGACTGTATCCCGTTCTACTGTCGCGGTTCCAGGGGCATGTGGTCTGAGCATCACAGTGAGAAACGTTCTGTAAAATGTGATGCGCTCTGAAAACGCGAAATCAGCTCAACAAGTCGTCCATTAACTGCTGATATAACTCAGGTCTCCAGAGACCGTTCCGACGACTGTGACCTCTTGATGGCATGCGAAAGATGAGGTTTTGTTTCCTTGCCATCCTGCAGTAGAGGCACACTCTCAGCCGTTTCCTGTTCTTTGTTCATCGAAGAGACGATTAAAGACCCGAGCGGCCCGGCCAGTAATGCCGGGAGAAAAATGATGTCAGCGAGTAACGCTGCAGTAATCAAGGCACACATCAGGATCCCGAATCGACTTACCAGCAGCAGTTCAGCCGGATACAGCATTGCCAGGCTGATACCAACGGCGGCGCTGGTCTGCCACATCGCAGGACCGCAATGGCCGAGAGCCGCTGCGACTGCTTCGCTTTTTGTCTTGCCTTCCTTAATGCCGATCTTGAACCAGGTCAACAGATGCAGCGTTCCATCCACGGCAATCCCTAACGCCACAGAGGCAGTTATCATCGTGCCGATGTCCACAGAAATCCGCATCCAGGATAATACTCCGAAAACCACGCCAATGGGCATCAGGTTCGGCAGCATGGTAATCAGGCCAGCCACTGTGTTACGCAACAGGATCATCATCACAATCGCGATCACGGCAAACGCCAGTCCAAAGCTTTTAATCAGGCTTTCCAGAACCGCCTGTTGAGTCCTTAAAAACAGGGGAATTGTCCCTGTCACCAGATGCGTCGTTCCAGCGTGATCTCGCAGTACGGACTGTGTCACCTGATTCAGTTCACTTGTCAGAACACCGTAATCCAGATCGGACATAATCGCCACCTGCGCGGTAACGCGCCACAATTCATCCCCTTTTTCTACAACGACAGTACGAGTCCCGTGGTCCGTTTCCTGCTCCATTTCCACGGTCTTGTCAGCAACATGCAGAAACGATTTGACGGTCCCGTCTTCCAAAGATTCCTTGACACGGCGTTCTGTTTCATTGACGCGTTTCGCATTGCGGAGCTTCTGAAAGGTACTGGCATCAGGTGGCAAAGGTTCGGAGACCGGCCGAAAATCAGCCAGGGAAATCGATCCACTGATTTCAGGGTGTTCGGCGATTTTGTGTTCAATCTGACGGACCAGTTCCACCCGTTCCACAAAGTTCATGCTTTTCTGGGCTGCTTCATCAAAACAGATCACGGTATCGACAGGCGTAATTCCTGACAGGTTTTCTTCCAGGAACCGATAATCCTGAATAACGCGGGAAGAATCCGGGAAGTAGCGAATCACCTTGGTTTCCGTCCGAAACCATTTAAACCCGTAACAGGCAACCACAAAGATTACCAGACAGCTCAAGGAAACCAGCATTTGATGATGGGACAGAATCCGTCCAAACGTGTGCCAGTGCTTGACATCAATCTCAGACGCTTTGGGAGGCTTCGCGGGCCATAACTCTAACAGCGAAGGCAAACCATACAGCACCATCAGCAGTGAAATCACACAACCAATCGACGAGTACAAGCCAAAATCACGAACAGGCGACAGGGGACTGGTCAGCAGCGAGGCCAGGCCAATAGCAGTCGTCAGGCTGGCCATCACACAGGGGGCTCTTGCCATTTCAACTGCTTTAGTGACAGCGGTTTTCATATCGACGTGCGCAGCATGCTTCCAGTAATTCGCAACATGAATCGAACCGGAGAGCGTCAACACCGTTAACAGGGTCGGCATGACGACCAGCACCATATTCATGGTCCCCCCTGTCAAAGGCACAATTGAGACAGCGACAAACGTAGTGTAGTAGGAGACCAGCAGCACCAGGCAGGCCAGACGCACACTTTTGAGCATCAGGAATGCCAGCGCGATTCCAATCAAACCGGAAAACAGCGTGACGGATCGTCTATGAAACTGCCATATGGGATAAGCGGTGTTCCAGGATGATTCTTTCACCATCCGGTTCAACGCGGCTCCCGCTACAGGTCGCCCCCCCAGATGCAGACTGTCTTCAGGGATTCCGGCTTCGATAGCCGCTTTCTTCACAGCGGCAACTGCGGCAGCATGGTCGGCGTCACCAGTGTCGGACAACTCGATCGCGAGCGCAATCGGTGTTCCTGCCACGAAAAAACAATCTTTCACCAATGCCGGTTGGGACTTGGAAGTATCGTTCCCCCCCTGTTTTCCAGCAGCAGAAGTTCCCGGAATGATTCCCGGTCGCTTCAGAGAAAGTGCCAGCTCTTTGATCTGCTCTGTCAATTCAGCGCCAGGTTGCATCTCCGGCCAGGTCAGCTGGAAATCGTGAGACGGGATCGCAGCCACCAGGGCTTGAAAATCCACCTGGTCTTCATCGTCCTCTGTTTCATGTTCAACAGGTTGAACGCCCTGGGTTTCATCAACAATTTCCACCCATTCTTTGAAAGCAGGTTTGACAGTGAGCTCCACTCCCAGTTCCTGCTTTACCTTGGAAATCAATTCCTGAATGGTCTGTTCCTGTCGTTTGCGGCCTGCATCGGATAATTGCACCTTCAGCATGCCCGTACCAATCAGGACTCCTTTCAGACGCTCCTGTGCTTCTTCCGGTTCGATGTGGTAATCCACCATTTTCTGAATGGCGTCCTGCGGCGTAAACACTTCCTGGATATACGGAGAGCCACCACGACGAATATTATCTTCATCAGGCGTACCGAGCAGAGTCTGTTTCAAGCGGTTCGCGCGCCAGTCTGAAAGTGAACTGCCATCCCAAGAAAGCAGCAGACGATCTTCAATACCGAAGCTGTGACGATGCCATGACAGAACCTTCGATTGGGGATCGTCCGGAGGCAGCCAGTTCTCGACGTTATTTTCCTGTCGAATCTCCCGCAGTACCCCAAAGAGGAGCGGAGTGACGAAGATCATCAAAACGACAACCCACAGTGACAGACTATGTCCCCATGGATCGCGCTTTTCAAAAAACGAAGCCATTAATTAATCCAATAGCCACAGAGGCTTTATCTAATCTATGAATTTCAGCCCAGAAAGGCGGGAATTAAAATTCGAATAGAATTTTGTTTGATCCAAAACTGCACTTCCATTACATCGAACTTGAACCTGTTTCCGGAAATTGCCGGTACTGATCCAAATCAGATCTCTTGAATTGTCACTGTTTCGCTAAATGAATCAATCTCGAATGCACAAAAAAATTGAATTGCCCGCTTCGAATGCTGAAGCAAAATCACTTTTTACGATCGCCACGTTCTGGTGTTTTCCGTCGTCGTATCGGGTTGAACCTGTCGCAACACAAATAACATTCGTGACTGCAAAAAAGATCATGCGAATCATAGCAGTTTTGCGGATTATAGCAGCAGGAATATCACTGTCCCTGCCCTGATCTCACGCAAAATGTCTAAAAAAAGCGGCTCAAAGGCCGCTTTAGACAAACTGTTCATCAATATTACGTAAAAATACCGACGGGAACCATCTCAAAAATGGACAGAAAGACACATCCGTCAGGCGGTTATTCTGCGGTTTCAGGGTCGAACCCCTTCAGCAGTTCTTCGTCCCACTCATCCTGTAATGGCCAGTCAACAGCACAGGTTCCAAAATCGGCCATATGCAGGTACGTATTCAGGCGATCAATGGTCGACTGTAACAATTCCCGCTTGTTCTGAAAGATCGGGCCATGACTGGGAAGCAACCATTTGGCGTCGCAGTCACGAATGCGCTCCAGTGACTTGATAAAATCAGGAATATCAGAGCCATGGTGGGCATCAATGTGGCCTACACAGCCATCCCGGTAAATGTTATCCCCCGAAAACAGCAGCTCACCATAGCGAAATGCCAGTTGACCATCGGTGTGACCGGGAGTGTGCCAGACTTCCAGCTTCACATCCCCACCCAGGTCGATGACATCTCCCTCGTTGACTTCCAGATCGATTTTACAGGCAGGCATATCAATCGAGATACCCTGTGCACTGATTTCTGCATAAGTACTGATGCGATCGCCGACTTCGAGCAACCGGGCTGCACTGGGATGGGCCACAACCTGTGCTGATGGCAGCAGTTCTTTAGCACGACTCAATCCCTGGATATGGTCGACATCAGCATGTGTGGCAATCAGATATTTACAGTTAGCCAGCGGAAAATCCATCTGGCGGATCATTTCAATAATTTCAGCAACGGTGTCTTCATACCCGATGTCGATCAGCAGCCATTCATTCTGGTCGTTGAAAACGAGATAGACACAACATCCCAAACGTTGTCTGGCCTGATAATTGATTTCAATAACGTGTGGAAATACTTCGCGGCGGGGCAGCATACCCGTAAGCTCCTCGTGGTCTATACTCAGTGACTGGTTTCATGGATCCAGACAGGAAGTGACTGGTTAAGAGATTCAGAGCGGGAAAGCATGCTCAAACGTGATGTGTTTCAGAGAAGACTGCCCCTGTCGAATCTCAGTACGCAGGTCATTCTATGCAGGCTAATTCACTGAAACAACCATTATCAAAGCAGATGTGGGAGTATTCAGCCTGATTTTCAAAAGAAATGAGATCCGTCCGCGCTCAGCCACCAGCCTGTGGGGAGTCAGTGTCAGCAAGCTTCCAGTATTTAGGCAGATCACGTTTTGTCTCAAGCAGGATTTCCAGAATGGCCCGCCGGTCCTCTGCACTTAAATGGACATACTCACTGCTCTGATCCTTGCCCGACAGGACTTCCCACAAACGACGATACACGACTTCCAGTACCGGTCGTGGCAGTGCCTCGAACGATTCCGAATAGATCAGGTAACTGCAGGGATATTGGAATAACCGCTGTTTCAGATCAAAATCCCGCAATGAACGCCCGCGACGATCGCGTGGTCCTGTCCGGGGAAACTCCGATTCAAATCGGGACGTGCCCTGTACCAGACCTTCCAATTGCAGTTCGTCGACAAACAGCATGTAATCCACCAGTCGATTCGCTGCACTCTCATAACGACGTTTTGTACTGTCACTCTGAAAGGTCGCCTCCCGTTCCAGCATCCGATTCATCACCGTCGCGTCTCGCTCGGTAATGCGACCTTCAATCTGTGCCCGGGTAATCAGGTTATGCATTTTGACCTGATGTTCCAGCACCATCAGCGACACAATATCGCTGTGAGGCGTCAGATACGCGCTGGTATCAAACCACTTTTCCAGATCAACGGCATTCGCACCCGGTTCACGATTCAGGTTGCGAGAGCTATCCCCCTGTCGAAAGATCAGGTTCCCCATATGTCGCATTTCTCCGTGCGTGCCTGACACATACCAGCCACCCCAACGCTCAGAAAAGGGGCTGGAATGATCGCTGCGATAAGTGCCTTCCCGAAACGCAGGCATCCCGTCAGGCCCGGGATAGACCGACCGCATGATGTGCCCTGGCACTCCCTGTGTCATTGAGGAAGCATGGCACTGAGTACATTCAAATGTCTTGCGTACAAAGGTGGGATGCGAGGTCTGCGATTGTGACAGGGTATAAAACACGGTCCCCAGCTTCGGATCACTGGCGGATACTTCCAGTACCGCCCCCCCCTGGACAAAACCCACATAAAGATCATCATTAAAGTACAACGCGCGCGGCGATTGAGGATCGATATGCTTCACCTGCAGGCTCGTCTTCGAGAAGACCAGCGTCTGAGAGGAAACCGAAATCTTCAATGCTTCCAGGACCGCAGGCAGATAACCGGCCCGATTCTTTCGCTGATACGCAAGCTTGATCTCCCCCGCATCCAGTCGCTTCTGAAAACGGGAAATCAGATTGTCGGGCTCTGCCTTGTTGTAGTTGATGGGCGGTTCTTCAAAGCTGAGCTGGGCCCGAACGACCGTTGATGGAAGACAGAAACATAACAACAGACCGACCGCAAAAATTGTCCACGGCTGAGTTCTGCAGCCCCGTTTTAATTCTTCACAACGGTTCATCGGCGTGCTACCCTGTTTGATTGAAAGGCGAGGGCCCATTCTTTTCGCTGTAACCAGACAGCGAAAACAGACCTGATTCTGGCAGGAATAATATTATTATCGGATAATCTCATCCATTTTAATTGCCCTCTCAGCTCTGTCAACTTACTTTTCAATGAGATTAACTCACCTTAGACTGAGACGTTACCTGGGTCAGTCGGTTCCATCACCTGCACCAACCCGAATACGGGAAACAGAAAACGAATATCATGCCTCAACTCCCTCTCCACACGCAACTTACTCTGACGATCTTTTTTCTGACCTGCTTACTTACATTGCCCGCACAAGGCGAAGCAGCGCCGCCGATCCGTATCCAGCTGATCGGCGATTCCACTATGGCAACATATAATAATCCCCCCAAAGATCGCCCCGACATGACTGGCTGGGGCCAGATCTTTGGCGAATACTTTAGTAACGATGTTACCATTTTGAACCGTGGTGCCTCCGGCCGCAGTTCCAGCAGCTTTATTCGAGAAGGTCGCTGGAAAAAAGCGCTTGCAGAAAAACCAGACTACCTCTTTATTCAGTTTGGACACAATGACTGTCCCGGCAAAGGGGACCGTGAAACTGATCCCGCCACCACATTTCAACAGTACCTGAAACAGTACATCAATGAAGCACGGGCTGCGAGTATCAAACCGATCCTGGTCACTCCCATGACCCGCCGACGCTTTAAAAACGGTCAGATCTGGACCATCCTGCGACCTTATGCAGAGGCCATGATCAAAGTCGGCAAAGAGGAAAACGTCCCCGTCATAGACCTGCATCAGAAAAGCGTTGCATTATTCAATCAACTGGGTGACGCAGGCAGCAACGACTTCAGCCCCAGTAAATCCGATCGCACTCACTTCTCACGCAAGGGAGCACTCGAAATCGCCAGGCTGGTCGCAGAAGACATTCCCAGCACTGTACCTGAACTGAAACCCTACCTGAAACAACGCGAACCCAAACAGGATTGAGGTACTGATCATTCTCTTCTATCGAAGAGTCTCACTTGAAAGTGCATTTATTACAGGGAGCCACACTGAGACGCGACACGGTAGCCTCTCTCAGTTTTCGATATTCGGGAGAGTTATAAATTTCCAGCACATGCTGCTCATTCACATTGCCGATGGGATATTCTGCCTGACCGTCGGCACAGCAGTGTGCGACTTCACCAGTCGCCGTAATCGAAAGTTCGAACCAGCGCACACAGCCTATATTGGGGACCTCATCGACGGCCAAGCCTTCGACCTGTCCAGTCCAGGCCATCCGTGGAATCACGCTCGATTTGAACAGTGGATAGTGAATGCTGCTCCACTGCTCAAATTCCTGATCTGCCTGGGTTCCATCACCCACACGCGCGAGTACCACTGCAAAATAAATGTCCCCATCTGCAAACGTATCGTGGATCATCTCCAGACGCTGGATAGTCTTCTGATAAGGTAGTCCCATTACACGTTCGTATTCAGCTTCTCGATGATCATTAAACGAAATCCACAGATAACTGATGTTCTTGATGTCCTGCAACGCTTCCAGCTTGTCTTCCGTGATCGCCGTTGCATTTGAAGTCAACGCAATCTTTGCCTGAGGAAGTAACCGGTTGATCTTTTCCAGCGTGTCAAGCAGACGCGTATCCAGAAAAGGTTCACTGACTTTGAACGGTGAAATTTGAAGTTTTATTTCCTGGGGAATTTCCGTCAGTTCATTTAGCACCTTATCAATGAGTTCATCACTCATTTTCGTATGTTTACGATTCAGGTTGGGATACGGACAGAAATTACAGCTCGCATTACACCGCGCCAGTGTCTCCAGATGCACGTGTCGGGGATAATCCATATAAGGCGAGTGACGCAACCGGGCAATCCCGGCATCATACTCGGCGTTTTGTGGGCTGTAGTGATTAGGGCTGAGAATTTCCAGCATTTCGATGACTCTTCCTTGAATCCAAGATTTGCGAATACCCCTGCTGTGCAAAGATCGCAGTCTTCCTGAGATGTGTTAATGAGAGTAGTCATGCATATACATTTGAAGTCAGCCGCATCCCTGGCGCCTCGTTCAGTAAAAACTCTCACCCAGCTCTGGAATTCCAAAACCGGTATTGTTCCATTGTCGGCTCATTTTAGTATGATTCATGAAGGAATTCTGCCATTCCCACAAAGCAACAACACACATAACCCGTATCACGGAAAGCAGTTACGAGATGCATCATTTTTCCGATCGACTTAATGCCGCCATTCAAAAGAAGAAAACACCGGCTCTGGTCGGCCTCGACCCCCGCTTTGACTGGCTCCCCGCCGACATCGTCAGTAACTCCAACAAGAATCATCAGAGCCAGGCAGAGATCGTTGCATCCGCCTTTGAAGAGTTCTGTCTCCGCATTATTGATGTCGTTGCGCCACTGGTTCCCGCCGTTAAACCACAGGCTGCTTTCTTCGAAGAATGGGGGCCCGCTGGCTGCGCCGCTCTGCAGCGCGTCATCCTGAAGGCGCGCGAAGCGGGACTGGTCGTGATCTGCGATGCCAAACGGGGCGACATCGGTTCGACTGCCGAAGCCTATGCCCGCGGTTACCTCGCCGGAGAAAATCCCGACAGCGCCATCTGGGCCGCCGACTGCCTGACGGTGAACCCCTACCTGGGAAGTGATACGCTGGAACCATTCGTCAATGTCGCCATCGAACGGGGCGCTGGCATTTATGTTCTTGTCCGTACCAGTAACCCCGGCGCAGGCACCTTTCAGGATCGTAAAACCGACGGTACGAATCTCTACGAATGCGTGGCCGCCGCGGTCGAAGAGCTGGCGGTCAAAACCAAAGGAGCAGGTAACTACGGTTCCATCGGCGCGGTCGTCGGCGCCACCTATCCCGAAGAACTCAACCAGCTCCGCGCACTCATGCCGCACACGCCCCTGCTCGTCCCCGGCTATGGCAGCCAGGGCGCGGGTGCCGGCGATGTCGCAGGTGCCTTCGATGAACAAGGCCTGGGCGCCATCATCAATAGCTCGCGAGGCATTAACTTCGCGATTCGCAAAGCCCCCTATTCAGAAAAGTTCGCTCCCCAGGAGTGGGAACAGGCGATCGAAGTCGCCACGATCGACATGATTGCCGATCTCGCGAATCACACACCTGCCGGTAATCTGTAATGAACGACCACGCCGCAATATTTCAGAAAGCGTCAAAGCACCTGAGCAAAGCAGACCCGCTGTTGAAACCTGTGATCAGCAGCATCGGCCCCTGCCCGCTCAAACCGTATCGCTACCGCTTCGCACTCCTGCTGCGTTCGATTGTCTCACAACAGATCTCCACTTCCGCCGCCCGCACGATTTATCTCCGACTCCACGCCTTGACCGGCAAAGGTCAGCCGACGGCAGAAAAAGTTATGCAACTCTCACACGAGCAACTCCGCTCGGTCGGCCTGTCCAATCAGAAAGCAACCTACGTGCGACATCTGGCCGAAATGGTGATGCAGAACAAGGTCCGTCTGCATAAAATGCATCTATTGAGCGACGAAGATGTCACCAGCGAACTGATTCAGGTCAAAGGGATCGGCGTGTGGACTGCGCAGATGTTTCTGATGTTCGGCCTTTGTCGTCCCGATATTTTTCCCCATGATGACCTGGGAATTCAAAACGGGATTCAGAAAATCTACGAACTGAAAACCCGACCTGACAAACAGACCTGTATTGAAATCGCAGAACGCTGGCAGCCTTATCGCACGGTTGCCAGCTGGTACTGCTGGCGTATCCTGGAAATAGAAACGCCCAACGGGCCCTGGTAACCGCAAACTTCAAAACGGAAAGACTTCACCATGCAAAACACAGTCTCCTGCTTTCAAGTCAATAAAAATGAACAGAAGGAAATCACCTCGGGTCTGCAGACAGTTCCGTCCGCCGACCTCCCTGCAGGCGATGTGACAATCCGTGTGGTCTATTCTTCCATCAACTATAAAGACGCCCTCGCTGCAACCGGACACCCGGGTGTCGTGAGAAACTTCCCACATGTCCCCGGCATCGATGCCGCCGGCATTGTCGTAGAATCAAAGTCCGATCAGTTCGCGGTCGGGGACCCCGTCATTGTCACCAGTTACGAACTGGGTGTCGAACGCTGGGGCGGCTGGTCTGAATTGATTCGCGTTCAACCCGAATGGGTGGTCCCTCTGCCCGCGGGACTGACTTTGAAAGAATCGATGATCCTCGGCACCGCCGGGCTGACCGCTGCCATGTGTGTCAACAGCCTGATTCAGCACGAAATCCCCACCGAGTCGGGAAGCGTCCTCGTCACCGGAGCTTCAGGAGGAATCGGCTCGTTCGCCTTATCCCTGCTGAAACGCGCAGGCTTTCATCCGGTGGCCGTCACGGGGAAACCTTCCGCGGCCCTCCGCCTGGTTGAACTGGGGGCCCGGGAAGTGATTGGTCGCGATGAACTCGAGGACGATTCCAGGAAACCACTGCTCAAAGCCCGCTGGTCCGCCGCCATCGACACAGTAGGCGGTTCGATCTTGAGCAACGTCATTCGCTCAATTCAACCCAATGGCTGCGTCGCCGCTTGTGGGAACGCAGGGGGTGTAGAACTCGACCTGACCGTCTTCCCCTTTATCCTGCGAGGCATCACCCTGGATGGTATCGACTCAGCCTGGTATCCGATTCAGAAACGAAGTGAGCTCTGGCAGAAACTGGCGACCGACTGGAAACTGCCCGACCTCGACTCCCGCGCGGAAGTTATCTCACTGGAACAGGTTCCGGATATCGTCAACGCCATCCTCAAAGCGGAACATCAGGAACGCACGATCATCCAGATCAGCGCGGAGTAAGTAAATAAAAAGCGGCCCTGTGTTTTTGCAGGACCGCTTTTCAATTTCTCCGTTCTGTTTCCGTTAATAGCGTGCCAGGTCGGCTGCTTCGGACTTGAGATTCAAACCGCTTACAATCCGCTGGGCGTCGTTGAGCATGAATTTCACTTCACTGCCACACGCGATGAACCGCCAGCCTTCTTCGATCCGCTGCTGCACGGCTTCGATGGTCTGCACATGTAAGCCGACGGGGGTCCCGGTTTTCTTTCCGGTTTCCAGAATTTTCTGCAGCATGACTTCCAGTTCATCGGGCGAAGGATGCACGCCGGTCTTTTTACTCATCTGGAAGGTCAGGTCATTGGGACCCACGAAGATCCCATCCACGCCGGGCAGGCTGTAAATTTCTTCCGCGTTCTCAACTCCTTCGGGAGATTCGGTCTGCAGAATGACCAGGATCTCATCGTTGGCATGTTTGTAATAGTCGCCAGCGGTCGCATCGAAGTTCATTGCGTGCAGCACGCCACCCACAGAGCGGTTCCCTAAAGGCGGGTACTTGACTGCATCGATCACCTCTTTAGCCTGTTCGACCGTGTTGATCATCGGTGCGACAATTCCATGAGCCCCGGCGTCGAGCGCCCGCTTGATGAGTTCATATTTTCCGAGAGGAACGCGACACAGAGGCACACAGCCGGCATCCGCAATCGCACCGAACAGATGCGCGGCCTGAGACCAGTCGATGGGGGAATGTTCCATATCAACCGTCAGCCAGGGAAAACCCACGCGCGCCATCAGCCGGGTCATCATGATATCTCCCGATGAGAGCCATGTTCCTACCTGGGGTTTTCCTTCACGCAACGCCGCCTTGACCGGATTCTTTTTCATCAGTCTGTGTTTCTTTTCTGAAATCGGTTGGAAATAAAAGTGTGTTGAAAACTGCTGTTTACCCTACCCATTCTCGACAGGCTCATAGTGGATTGCAAGCCAAACGCTTTCCCGATCCGCGGCCGTCGCGTCCACACGATGACGACAATGCGCGGGAATGTTCACTGCATCCCCGGGATTCAGCGCCCGTCCTTCGGTTTCTCCCTCAAATCGCAGCACCGCCGACCCGGAGAGCAAAATCACCCATTCGGCATGCTCCTGGTCGTACCACTGCCCCTCGCGCGTCGCCTGACCGGTCGACACAATCCGTTCCACCCGAAACGACTTCCCCCGAAAGAGTTCTTCGAACTGCTCTTGCTCGGGCAGCGTTTCAAAGGGTGTGAGCAGGTTGGTGATGTCGGGAATCATGACGGAACTTTGCCGGAATCGAATGAGGATGGTGCAGTCTTGTAGATTACTTTACTTTACGGGAGGAGAGCCGACACAACAACCGTAGTCAATGTGCATTATTACAGGAAAGCCAACCCGTTTCGATTCGATCAACAATCAACTGCGGGGTGGCCTCGAATAAAATTCGAGGTTGTCGAAGACAACAGGAAACTGACAGAGCAATGGCGCGATCTGAATGACAACTTTCCGATCCAGAATCATTATGCGCTGGAGACCAAACAAAGGTGCCCTATTCAGGAAGCAACACAAACAGTTACCTGCTCGCTGCGCTCGGCCCGAATTTTATTCGGCCTACTCCTTCTTTAGACACCATCCACCCCATCATGATCCCTGGCCTCAGTTTGTGTATTCATCAATCTGCTTGTCGGCATCCCTGGGAAGTGGTAGCATGAAATTCTCGCCGACAACCGATTCCCTTGCCTCTGGAGCCTTCCATGAAAATCACAGGCGTCGATACGTTTCTCGTTGATGTCCCGCTGCAGACTCCGGTCTCCCCCTATCAGTCCCGCTACATCTGCTCCACGAGCACCGGTGCCCTGCTGATCCGCATTGAAACGGATGCCGGTATCATTGGCTGGGGCGAAACTCCACAACGGCTCTCGTTCCAAAACGCCACCAGTTTTACCGGCACAGAAGCCGACTACTTTCGCCCGATTCTACTGGGCAAGGACCCGACCGACATATCCGCTCTGTATACTGACTGGGGCATGGAAGAACCTTATCTGCAATCGCTGGTCGAGATGGCCTGCTGGGACATCCTGGGCAAACAGGCAGGACTCCCCCTGCATCGTCTGCTGGGAGGATTGTATCGGGATCGTGTCGAGGTCACCTGCTGTATGGGCATTCGGGGACCGGAAGAAGCGGCTACCATTTCAAAACATTATGTCGACCTGGGCTTCTCCACACTCAAGACGAAAGCAGGTCGTGCGCCGGAAGAAGATCTGGCGATGGTCCGCGCGATCCGCGAAGCGACCGGCGACCGATTGAATCTCCGCATCGATCCCAACATGGGTTACACGCCGGAAGTGGCATTGCAACTGGCACGCGACCTGGAACCCTACGACCTGCAATACTTCGAACAGCCGATGCACAAAGACCTGCTGCAGGAATCCGCCGAGATCCGCCAGCAAACCACCACGCCGCTGGCGCTGAATGAATCGGTGACCACCATGAAAAACGTCCGCAAAATTTTAGAGCTGGACGCCGCCCAGTACCTGCTGCCCGACACCTACCAGTGTGGCGGCATCTGGGCGGTCAAACTCGTCGGCGAAGTCGCGGCTTCAGCCAGCGTCCCCTGTATCTTTCACTGCGCCCACGACCTGGGTCTCCGCACTGCGACGATGCTGCACATGGCAGGTTCCTCACCCAATTTCCCCCTCGCTAATGACTGCACCTATTACAGTCTGGAGAACGACATTATTACTGAGCCGTTTGAAATCAAAGCAGGCACGATCGCAGTCCCCACGAAGCCGGGGTTGGGCGTGGACATCAATGAAGGGATGTTGAAACGGTATCTGGTGAAGAGTTCGGTGGATTGATTTCCGGCTTTAAAGTCAAAAGAAGGGATGGCCCCGAATGGAATTCGGGGTTGTCGGAGACAACAGGAAACTGACAGGTTAGACCAGCGAATTGAATTTTCGTTTTCCTACCATATGTTGTGAGAAATTTGAGAGCAATCCAAGGCTCTGTATTATGCAGGCAACACTGTCAGTTTCCTGCTCGCTACGCTCGGCCCGAATTATATTCAGGCCTACCCGCCCCTTTTACGGTTTCCGATCTGAGATAGCAGTGCGAAAGCTGTTTCGACAAGCGGGGATTCCGTTTAAGAACTGGTTTTCGGGAACAAAACCATAATTTGAAAGGGGATAGAACTGTTCGCGTTTAATGATTTCCTGAGCGCGTTTACCGGCAGTCGTCTGAGGATATTTTCTGCTCAATTCAAGTAGTTGTTTCTGTGCCTGTCGAAGTCGATACAGAGCCAGTTCTTCCTGCAATAGTGTCTGTTTCTCAATCGCTCCCCGATTCAGGTCATCTTGCGAAACCAGCAACGCGCAGCCCGGCACCTCAGTTCTGGAATTCAGGCTCTGTTTTAGGGACGTACTTTCTAAATCTGCAGATGTAATTTGCGACTGCATCAGAGTTCCGAAAGCGAAGCAGCCCACAGGAATCAAAAGCAAATAGATTCTTCGCATCATCTCTCCTTTCTGTAACACAGAATCCAGTTCGTAAGAACGCAGAGAACTGGCTTACCAGATTACTCAAAAAAGAAAAATCACGGGCTGTTCAACTGCTGAAGACGGTAACCAAGCTGGCTGGTGGGCAGACCATTGATGTAGTAAACCCGGGGACCTGGTCCATAGTGAAACTTGAGTTGCGGACCATCGATGCCCAGGGTTTGCTGAAGCCGTTTCTCTGCCGTTTTCCGGGGATAATGTTTCCGCAAATCGACCAGACCATTTTTCGATTCCCAGCTTTCAAACGTCGGAAAGCTGGTCACAAAAATTCGCTGACTTAAGTTCGAACTCTGCTGCCGGCCTTTGAGAATGATGGGCGCCGGATGTGGTTTCACAGCAATTACAGGGCTCTCCGACTCCTGTGATTGCACTTCAACTGGACTCAGGCTGACCAGAGCCAACAACATTCCTGTCAGCAAAGTGAAAGTAGTTTTTCGCATCTCTCTGATTCTCCTCTGAATAAGCTAACCAGTGCCTGCTGGTACGAGGCGGGATTTTATGCGAGAACAGAATTACAGGCAAGGTCCGTTTCGACAGGGCTCCTGCCGGGCTTCGATTTCATTTTATGCGCGACTGACGATCATGATTTGACAATCGGTACGAAAGGGAAATCTCAGCAAAAAACTGATCACAAACTGTCCTGTTTATTTTGTCAGGCTCGAAACTGAATAGTTACGCGAATGCCATGACATTTTCCTGAACGTCAATATAACAGGGGAGTTGATTGCACTCTATCATACCAACTTCAAGCAATTTATTCCCAATATTGTTCCCACTTTTCGGCAAAGGCAGCTTTGAGGCGACTCATATAATCATCGGTTTTAATTTTCGCCATCCAGAGATCAGAACCGGATCCACCTTTGCAGATAACACCTTCAGCGACATCGTATTTTCCTGCACGAACATCGCTTGCAAACTGCCCATTGAATTTTCCTCGATAAACAACAGCTGCAACGGGTAGATGCCCAAAGTCATTAAGAAATGCTTCCGGTCCCAGTATCCCCGCTTCAGTAGCAATATCGAATAAAATCAACTTCTTGGGGTCATCTGCTTTGTGCATGCCGGCAAAAGACTGTGGGCCGAAGAATTCTGTATACACTATCATTTCAGAATTTTGTGGATATTGTTCGCGAAAAATATTATTCAAAGGCTCTCCCAGAGTTTGTAGAAACAGTTCCGACGACTCTTCCAGTCCGGGATGTGCCTGATTAAATTCATTGATTCCCGCTTCATCCAGATCGAATCGGTTCCGCCTGGTACCAAACGCGTACCAGCCCAACTCACGCTCCCAGACCCAATGCAGGTTGGTACCATCGTACTTTTCAAAGGCAAAACACTTGCCCAGAGGCGCATTGCTGCTGTCAGGAATTTTGGGATAAGCTAGTCGAATTCGTCCCATGAAATAAATCTCACTTCAGATTGAATCGAGGATTAAAGCTCTACTACCTGAAAGACCAAAATTTCAGAAACGGGTTCATTCTCAAGCGCATCTGCCATTGATTGACATCCTTTATCCTTCCCAGTAGCCTGCAGAGACAGGGTTTACTGCGACCGCCCTGTTTCCCACCTGCGTTTTCCGGCAATAACCACCGCCGAACTAACAACTGATTTTAGAAAGTAGGCACCATGATCTCCCGCTTTGTTTTTCGTTCCCAGCTGCGGCTGACGATTTCCGGTTTCCTCTTCTGCCTGCTCATCACTTCGGCCGCGTTTGCCGCCGGTGGTCCGTATGCGGTGGAAGTGCGCAAGAACGTGATGGTTCCCATGCGGGATGGCGTGAAGCTGGCGACCGACGTCTACCTCCCCGTCGAAGATGGCGACGTGCTGAATCAGAAACTTCCCACCATTCTGGAACGCCGCCCCTACAACAAGAACGGCTGTAAATCGTCGGGTATGTACTATGCTTCGCATGGTTATGCCTTCGTCGCCCAGGATACGCGTGGCCGCTATGGTTCGGAAGGGGTCTGGCATATGCTGACTGATGACGGCGTCGATGGCGTCGATACCGCGGCCTGGATCGGGAAACAGCCCTGGTCGAACGCGGAGATCGGCATGATTGGCACGTCCTACGTCGGCGGTACACAGCATGCACTCGCGATGGAAAAAGCACCCGAACTGAAAACCGTGATTCCCGTCGATGCCATGTCCAACCTGGGTTATGCCAGCATGCGGAACGGAGGGGCCTTTGAACTGCGTTTCTGGAACTGGATCTATCTTAATGCCGGCAAAGGCAGCCGTCAGTCACACGATCCCGGCACTGCGGCCGTCCTCAAGGAAATGGCAGAGAACCGCATGCAGTACCTGTTTGAGCTTCCGCTCCGCAAAGGGACGACGCCGATGAAGCTGGCGTCCGAATACGAAGACTGGCTCGTCGCCGGCATGCAGCATGGCGCCAACGATGATTTCTGGAAGCAGAACAATATCATCGACTACCCCGAACAATATAAAGACATCCCCGTGTACCTGGTGAGTGGCTGGTACGATTCCTGGAGCAGCAATAACACGGCCAACTTCCAGGCGCTCTCGAAAACTATCAAAGGTCCCGTGTATATGATCATGGGCCCCTGGATTCATGGCCGGCAAGGCTCTCATTCCCACGGTCAGGTCGACTTCGGCAAAGAAGCCGCCATCGCTGATCCGCTCGGCTGGCGTAAGGAATGGTATGATCACTGGCTCAAAGGCATCGATAACAGTGTGGGGACCGCTGCTCCGTTTGAAACCCCCGTACGTATCTTCGTCATGGGAACCGGCGATGGTTCTAAAACACAGGACGGCAAACTTCAGCATGGCGGTTACTGGCGCAATGAAAGTGAATGGCCGCTGAAACGTACCGTTTACACGAAATACCATCTGCAGCCGGAAGGCAGGCTCGCTACACAGGCGCCGAAAACACAGCAGGCTGCGACCACCTTCCTGTTTGATCCTGCTAACCCGGTCCCCACGATTGGCGGCAACATCTCCAGTGGTAACGACATCCTCGTACAGGGGGGCTGGGATCAGAAAGGGAGCGAGCACATCTGGAACTGGACACAGCCGATCCCGCTTTCTGCCCGCAAAGATGTGATCGTGTTTCAGACCGAACCGCTGACAGCAGATCTCGAAGTGACCGGCGAACTGGCGGTCAAACTCTGGATCTCGTCCGATGCGAAAGACACCGACTTCACCGCCAAGCTGATCGACGTGTATCCCCCGAGCGCTGACTTCCCGGGTGGCTTCGATCTGAATATTGGCGACGGCATCATTCGCACCCGCTTCCGTGATTCCCTCAAGACCGAGAAACTGATGGAGCCCGGCACAATCTACCCCGTGACGATCAAACTCTATCCGACTTCCAATGTATTCAAGAAAGGGCATCGCATCCGCGTTGATATTTCCAGCAGCAACTTCCCCCGCTTCGATATCAACCCCAACACAGGCGAACCGCTGAATAATAACCGCCGCTCACAGACGGCAAACAATACGATTTACCACGACGCAGAACATCCTTCTCACATCGTGCTACCAGTGATTCCTGCGAAGAAATAATGTTTACCACCAATTAAAAAAACGGCCAGAGGAAATGGATTCTCTGGCCGTTTCTGTTTTAATCTCAGCGGAATAGCGGCTTAATATTCGCCGACCACATTACCATCCGCTTTGTTCCCCAGGTCCTGCCAGGTTCCCAAGTGAATATTTTCTGAGATGAAACGAATACGCCCGTCAGCAAACAGGGTGTGAACGCCACCCACGTGCTTACTGCGCGAGCCCAGCAGTGATGTTCCGCCGGTACTCTGGGCACACTCCAGCAGGTCTGAGTTAGGTCCGATCAGTGTGGTATAGCTCCAGGCCCACATGGACTGGGCATAAAACCAGGAAAAACCACGCTGCTTCTGATTGGCAGTCCCGGTGCAGACAGTACCAGATGTCGCGTTGATGCCGGCATAAGGATGACCCACAATACACTCGGAGGACAACATGGTGTTGGAGGTCCCGTCTTCAATGTCCTTGATCTGAGTCTTGCTGTTCAGGAACATGATCGAACGACCGTTGTTCTGATAGGTCGAACCACCGGCCGCATAACCTCCGCTGTTCGCAGTGCAGGTAACATAGTTGGTCGGACCGAAGCTGGACTGTCCAGTCGTGCCACGGTTACCGGGATCACTGGGGCAGCGATAGGCGGGAATTTCATAATTCCGGGCTTCCGTGTTGGCAGT
>AZIC01020103.1_pt1 | contig 18778 bp, 16 predicted proteins | sample 359061 | NCBI WGS metagenome assembly AZIC01 (sample SAMN02429709, study PRJNA222657) | marine sediment metagenome | biome: Sediment sample; isolation source: sample MGS-MES from oil contaminated site at the harbour of Messina (Sicily... | place: Italy: Messine | collected 2011-04-30 | depth 1 m m
AATTAACAGGGCACAGCGTATGTCGAGTAAAGAACGTACATCTATACACGGGCAATGGTCAGGAAGAATGGCCTTTATTCTGGCGGCAACCGGCTCTGCAGTTGGCCTCGGTAATATCTGGAAGTTTCCCTATATCACCGGTGAAAATGGCGGTGGCGCCTTTGTTCTGGTGTACCTGTTCTGTATTGCTGTTATCGGTATACCTATTATGATGGCTGAGGTGATGCTTGGCCGACGCGGCAGGCAAAGCCCGATTAATACCATGCGTACGCTGGCTCGAGATGAAGGGCGTCCGCAGATCTGGTCACTGCTTGGCTGGTTCGGAGTGATCGCCGGGTTTCTGATTCTGTCCTATTACAGTGTCATCGCTGGCTGGGCTTTATCTTATGTGTTTCGTACGGCCAGTGGCATGTTTGAGGGTGCAACGGCTGATGGTGTGCGAAGTATCTTCACCGGCTTTGTTTCAGACCCGGAAAAACTGTTAGCCTGGCATACGCTGTTTATGGTGGCGACAATGATTATCGTCGCCAGAGGTGTAAGGCATGGGCTGGAAACAGCGGTGCGCTATCTTATGCCTACCTTGTTTGTACTGCTCGCGGTGCTGATGTTTTATTCCGCATCAACCGGCTTTTTTTCAGATGGTGTTAGCTATCTGTTTGCAGCCGATTTCAGCAAACTCAATGCGCATAGTGTGCTGACCGCGATGGGGCATGCTTTTTTTACCCTGAGCCTGGGTGTGGGTGCCATTATGGTGTATGGCTCATACTTACCTAAAGATACCTCAATCGTCAAAGCCAGTATTATGATTGCTGTGGCTGATACGCTGGTAGCCATCATGGCAGGTCTGGTGATTTTTCCTATTGTGTTTGCTAATAATCTGGAGCCAGGTGCGGGTCCGGGTTTGATCTTCCAGACACTGCCCATTGCCTTCGGGCAGATGGAAGCCGGGGTGTTAATTGGTACGTTATTTTTTATTCTGCTGGTGTTTGCTGCATGGAGTTCATCGATTTCACTGATTGAGCCTGCCGTTGCCTGGCTGGTGGAAAATCAGGGTATGAATCGAATTTACGCCTCGGTGTTTGTCGGTATAGCGACCTGGTTTCTGGGCATAGGTTCTCTGTTGTCTTTCAATATATGGTCGGACAGCATTCTGTTTGGCAAGAACTTTTTCGATTTACTGGATTTTCTCACCGCCAACATCATGCTACCGCTGGGTGGGCTATTTATCGCACTATTTGCTGGCTGGTTGATGAAAACCAGCTCGAGCAAAAATGAGCTTAATACAACTAAAAACGGTTATACTGTCTGGCTTATTCTGGTGCGTTTTATAGCACCAGTTGCCGTGATGGTGATTTTTCTGAATGTCGTTGGTGTGATTAATTTTGGTTAATCCTGCGTGATCCGTTGAGCCTGATAGCGGCAATCTTAAACAATGTAAACTGAAATAATATAGGCCCTGGTGTGACCCTGATTTCCCGCAATGCGTTAGTTCCTTATTCCGTAGAAGAAATGTATAAACTGGTGGATGACATAGAGTCTTATGCAGAATTTCTCCCCTGGTGCCGTTCAACTGAAGTTATTTCAAGAGATCAGAATGAAGTGAAAGCCAGTATAGAGATTGCCCGAGGGGCACTGAACAAGTCGTTTACTACGCTAAATAGAATGCAGCGCAATAAAATTATTGAAATGCGCCTGGTAAAGGGGCCGTTTAAACACCTTGAGGGATACTGGCGCTTCGATGCATTAAAAGATAATGAAGCCAGTAAAATCTCTCTTGATCTTGAATTTGAATTTGAAAGCAAACTCATCGCGTTTGCTGTGGGTTCGGTTTTTAATCAGATCGCGAACTCCATGGTAGATGCGTTCTGTAAGCGTGCAATAGAGGTTTACGGTGAGCGAATCTAAGGCTGTCGATGCAGCACAAATATCGGTAGAAGTCGCCTATGCGCGGCCAGACACGCAGCTCATTTTGCAGCTCAGTGTGCCTGTCGGAGCTACGATAGAACAGGCGATTGAGCAGTCAAAGATTCTGCAGCAGTTTCCAGAAATTGATTTAAGCCAGAGTAAGGTTGGTATTTTCGGTAAGTTGTCTAAAAAGACGACAGAGCTAAAAGCCGGAGATCGCGTGGAAATATATCGTCCGTTAATTGCCGACCCCAAAGAGGTGAGACGGCGTCGCGAAGCCGAAGGCAAGCGAATGAAAAAAGGCGGGGGTGATGCACAAGCTGCCACGGATGAGAATACGCAGAAGAAGCCAGCCTGAGCAATACTGAGCTAACAGGCAAGAGGATAGCCAGATACCTGCCAGGCTTAAGTTTCAGCGTCGTTTATTCGTCTGTTTCAGTATCTGTAGCATCATTGTTGCTGCTCTCTTTAGTGGGTAGATACTCACTATCATCAATTTTTTGCAGTACCGAGCCATTGAAAAACAGCGTCACACGAGAAAACTCCACCTCTCCATTTCCCGGTTTCATGTAATAAATGTAATCCCATCTATCCTGATGAAAAGGGTCTTTCAAAAGGGGGGTGCCGAGCAGAAAAAGAACCTGTTTACGGGTCATACCCAGCTCCAGCTTGGCCAGTAGCTCAGGTTTTACCTGATTTCCCTGCTGTATATCAATACGGTGGGGTTCGCATGCGCTCAGCAGGAAGCTCATGCCGAAAATAAAACAGATATTTAAAATGGTTTTCTTGTACATAGGTTAATGATACGTATTTCTATTCGCGTATAATAAGGGGTGAATACTAACCCATATCCCCCTCAAAAACAGCAGGAGTTTAATTTGGAAACCGCTGATCTTAAAAAGGCAGGACTGAAAGTTACCCTGCCACGGATGAAAATATTAGAGCTCCTTGAGTCGTGTAAGTTGCGTCATCAGAGTGCAGAAGACATTTATAAGGCGCTGTTAGAGCAGGGCGAAGAAATTGGTCTGGCGACTGTGTACCGGGTGCTGACTCAGTTTGAAGGGGCTGGCCTGGTGACTCGCCACCACTTTGAAGGTGGTCAGGCGGTGTTTGAGCTGAATGAAGGCGAACATCACGATCATCTGGTGTGTGTTAGCTGTGGCAAGGTGGTCGAGTTTGTCGACGATGTGATTGAACAGCATCAGAATCAGATCGCAGCGGCGAACGGGTTTAAAATTACTGAGCATAGTCTGATCATATATGGTCAGTGTAAAGCCTGTCAGTAATTCATTGTTAACTCAGCTAGTCAATGCAAAATACAAAAGCTAAACCAGGCGTTACCAAACAGTATACGTTTGATGAATATATGCAGAAGCTCACTGCATACGCTGGTGAAGATGATGCATTAAACCGGGCCTGTAAAATTGTCTGGGATCTGCCTGAGCCGCAAAACGCCTTACCCAACGGGCTTGAGGTCGCACTTATTCTCGCTGATCTCAGTGTTGATAAAACAACACTTATCGTTACGCTGCTCAGTGATTTTCGCTTAAGCCAGCCTGAGTTTATTGACCAGCTGGAAACGGATTTTGGTAGCGAAATCTACAAGCTGGTAAAAAAAGTTCGCTGGCTGCACGATTTTCATATTCAGGACACCACTGAAAATTCACCGGAACAAACTGAGCGACTCAGACGCATGCTGCTCTCGATGATAGATGACGTGCGTGTCATGCTGATAAAACTGGCCTATCGGGTGCAGCGTTTGCGCATGCTGGCCGGAACGGACACGGAAGAGCGTAGCTATGTCGCTCGCGAAACCCTGGAAATCTATACACCGCTGGCTAATCGTTTAGGTATAGGTCAGTTAAAATGGGAAATGGAAGATCTTTCCTTTCGTTATCTCGAGCCGATGACTTACCGTCGTATTGCGAAGTTGCTAGAAGAGCGTCGTGATGAACGAGAAAACTATATTAAAAATGCCGTTGCAGATATTAAACAGATGCTGGTGGATGCAAATATAGCAGCAGATACCTATGGGCGTCCGAAGCATATTTATAGTATCTGGAAAAAAATGACGGAAAAGAAAAAGGAATTTGCCGAGTTGTTTGATGTGCGAGCTGTGCGCATTACCGTTAACAGTGTTGCCGATTGCTATAACGTACTCGGTTTAATTCACGGCCGTTGGCGGCATATTTCAAAAGAGTTTGATGATTATATTGCCAACCCCAAAGAAAATGGTTATTCATCATTGCATACGGCGGTGTATGGACCGCAGGGTAAACCGCTGGAAATACAGATTCGTACACAGGAAATGCATGAGTTTGCTGAGTATGGTGTGGCGGCACACTGGCGTTATAAAGAAGGTAGTGTGAGTGATAAAAGTCTTGAAAAAGGCATTTCATCATTACGCAAACTACTCGACCCAAACGAAACGAAAGATGAGGAGCTGATTGATAGCTTCCATACAGAACTGTTTCCTGATCGCGTCTTTGTGTTAACACCAAAAGGCAAGGTGATGGATTTACCACAGGGCGCAACGCCACTCGATTTCGCTTATATCGTCCATTCCGAAATTGGTCACCGTTGTCGTGGCGCCAAGGTTAATGGGCGAATTGTTCCCTTAACCTACGAATTAAAAAGTGGCGAGCAGGTCGATGTCTTAACCAGTAACACGTCAGCGCCCAGTCGCGACTGGATGAACCCTAACCTGGGGTATCTGAAAACTAAACGTGCACGTGCCAAAGTAAAAAGCTGGTTTAAACAGCAGGATTATGAACTCAATAAAATTGATGGTAAGGCCAGTTATGAAAGGGAGCTTAACCGACTGGGATTGCATAATATAGCCATCCAGAAACTGGTTGAGCATTATCAGCAGAACTCAATTGATGATCTGTTTGCGGCGATTGGTCGAGGTAATATTACTCATGGTCAGCTCGCGAACACGCTGCATGAGTTGTTTGCACGTCATGATGATTTTATTCCTCTTAATTCCCGCAAAACTTCTACGCATAAAACGTCACATAAAGGCGATGAGGTTCGAGTTCGCGGGGTGAGTAACTTGCTGACGACGATTTCAAACTGCTGTAAGCCTGTGCCGGGTGATGAAATTATTGGTTTTATTACGCGTGGCCAGGGTGTAGCGGTGCATCGTAAGGACTGCGTCAATATTATTAATCTTGAAAGCGATAAACGCGCTCGTTTGATTGAAGTCGACTGGGGAGATGATATTGAACAAACCTATGCTGTATCTATCTATGTTGAAGCGTTTGATCGGCAGGGCCTGTTGCGTGATATAAGTAAAATTTTATCTGATGAGAAAGTCGATGTGATAGGCCTTAACACGCTATCGAATAAATCTGAGCAGACAGCAGAGATGACAATTTCTGCTGAAATTAATGATCTTGATCAGCTGGGTCGAGTGATGGATAAGATTAAACAGTTACAGAATATTATTAACGTGAGTCGTCAGCACGCATAGTGCTTTCATTGGCTTAATGACTTGCTAAGCCCCGTTTTTCAACAGTGACTCAAATTCTTTTGCCGATAAAGCTTTATTGAAGTAATAGCCCTGTGCGATATCACAGCCGAGCTTGTTGAGCTGATTTAAAATGTTTTTTGTTTCAACGCCTTCAGCTGTTACTGTCATGCCAAGGTTATGTGCCAGATCTATAATGGATTTAACAATTATCTGATCATCGATGTTTTCATCCATGTCACGAATAAAAGACTGGTCTATTTTTATTTCATTAACGGGTAGGTGGCGTAGCCTGCTGAGTGATGAGTAGCCGGTGCCAAAATCATCAATTGATAGTTCTATACCAAGCGTGCGAAGTCGAGTGAGTGATTCATAAATATAATCATGGTCAGAAAGAAACAGACTTTCAGTTATTTCAAAGATAAGTCGGCTACTTACGGTGAAATCGGTAAGACGTTGTTCAATCTGATGGATGAAGTCGGAGTTCATCAGTGTTTTTGTTGATATGTTGATGGCAATTTTTATATTGTAACCAGCCCTCGACCATTTGTTGATATTGTTCGCAACCATGTCAATGGCTTCATAGGTGTAGCGATCTATAGCATTGTACTGTTCAAGTGCATCTATAAAAATGGCAGGCGCAATAAAGCCTTTTTCAGGGTGTTTCCAGCGGCCGAGAGCTTCTGCAGAAAGTAGTGCGCCAGTTTTAATGTCAATTTTTGGCTGATAGTAAAGTTCAAATTGCGCTTCACTAAATGCACGTTGAATATCTATAGAAAGGCTAACATGGTCGCTGTCTGCCTGATCTTTTTCCATGTCGTAAATATGAAAGGGTGTATTCTGTTTTTTGGCAATATCAAGAGCAATATCTGCGTTTTTGAGTAGATCAGTGCGTTGCTTGCCGTGTGCAGGGTACATGGCGATGCCAAAGCGAGCACTGACTGATAGTTCGCTATCATTTATATAAAAATTATTTTCTATCTCATTAATCAACTGATGTACTTTTTTGATGGTTTTATTAAGTGAAGTTGCAGGAATAATTAAAATAAATTCATCACTGCCGAGTCGACTAAATGTTTCGTTTGCCTGTACATGCCTGTCAATGCGTTTGCAGAATTCAATTAGGATCTGATCACCCGCCTCGATACCAAGTGCATCATTCAGTGATTTAAAATTACTTATATCAATCAGGACAATACCCAGTATTAGTTTCTGTTGTTCTGAGATAAGCAGTTGTGTATTTATTCTGTCCTGAAACAGTGTTCTATTGGGTAAACCGGTCAGCGTGTCGTATAACGACAATTGTTCGATCTTAATATTCGATTCAGTGTATTGTTTATTTAAACGTTCGAGTTTATGTTGATGATCAAGCAGGGTTTTCTGGGTATTTTCCAGTTCTGTTACGGCAATGGCATTCTCAATTGCAATCGACACTATGCCGGCGAACAGGCTCAGTGTGTTGAGGTCTCGTCGTGAGAAATCCAGGCCATCCTTTTTATTGATTGCGGCAATTCCGCCTAGAAATGAATACCGACCCTGTAGTGGAACCAGTATTAATGTACCGGCTTCCTTTTCCCATTGATTACGCTCGGTTTCGTTTAGCTCATTGAGTACGCCTCGCCACCATGGTTTTTTATGTTTCCATACCCAGCCGCATACGCCAAAGTCGATAGGCAGGGATTCACCAACAATTTCATCGCTGCTTTTCCCGGCGCCTGCCCGGTAGGTATAGGTTGTTTTGTTGTCGTCCAGAATAGGAATTAATAATGTTTCTGCGTCTACCAGCTGAAGCGCACGTCTGGCTATGGTGTCGAATACCTTTTCCAGATTGAGCTCGCTGGCAATCAGCTGGAAAGTATCCTGCAGAAGTTTTATTTCTGCCTCACGTTCCTTGAGAGCTATACGTAAATCATCGGTCTGGTGTAATGAAGTCATGGTGAACAGCTTGTGGTGAGGATCTGCTAGTGCAGAGCTTATAGCTCTATCTGTTATTTTTAACAGAGTGTAGTACATGTAATAGCTCTGCGAAGCGGGTTCGTGGATATACATGCAGAAACTTGAAATGTTGTGACGCGGCTAAAGTTTTTACATGGCTCAAGATATATGAATCACACGCTTTCGTGAGCCTGTTGTGGCCTGGTCTGATGTCAGCAGCTCTGTCTATTCGGCTGCAATTTCGTATAACGAAGCGGGCAGGATTTTGCGGAGGTGGATATATTGCCTTGCTTTATGTTCGTGCACGCTGGGTTAAATGCGGTTTGAGCGCACCAAAACAGGGCGCAATAAGGATGAATATACTCGATATATGCTCATTGCAAATTCAATATAATTCATATAAATCAATAAGATACTATGATTATATTCTAATTGGCACGAAAAATGTATACATGTTGTTAATCTAAAGTTTGCCCCATCTATGGAGTTATCGACATGAAAGAAAAACTGGTTGTAATTGGCAATGGCATGGCAGGTATGCGTACCGTTGAGGAGCTACTTAAGCTTGCGCCTGAAAAATACGACATTACCGTATTTGGTGCAGAACCTTATGGAAATTATAACCGTATACTGCTGTCTCCTGTGTTGTGTGGAGAAAAATCCATCGACGAAATCATGCTGAATGATGAACAATGGTATGTAGATAACAATATCACTCTGCATAAAGGTGCGAAAGTTACTGAAGTTGATCGTAAAAGCTGCACAGTAAGCACGGAAGATGGAAGCAGTGTGACCTATGATCGTCTGCTGATCTCAACGGGATCAGATCCATTTATTATCCCGGTGCCGGGTCATGATTTGCCGGGTGTTATTGGATTTCGTGATATCCATGATGTAGACACCATGATTGCAGCATCAAAAACCAGAAAGAAAGCCGTTGTTATTGGTGGTGGTTTATTAGGGCTTGAAGCGGCAAATGGATTAATCAAACAGGGCATGGATGTTACCGTTGTGCATTTAATGGACTGGTTGATGGAACGCCAGATGGATGAAGTCTCTGGTGAAATGCTTAAGCAGTCACTTGAAGCGCAGGGCATGAAATTTAAAATGAAGGCATCCACTTCAGAAATCACGGGCGACGGTAAAGTCGAAAAAGTGATTTTTGCTGATGGCTCAGAAGAAGAGGCCGATCTGGTTGTTATGGCCGTGGGGATACGCCCAAATATAGAACTGGCAAAGAAAATTGGTCTGCATTGTGAGCGAGGCATCGTTGTTAATGACACACTGCAAACCTATGATCCAAAAATTTATGCGATTGGTGAATGTATTCAACATCGCGGCCTCACCTATGGACTGGTGGCTCCATTATTCGAAATGGCGAAAGTATGTGCCAATCATCTTGCCGAGTTTGGTATCGGAATATATCAGGGTTCGATTACATCAACCAAGCTTAAGGTAACAGGTATCGACCTGTTCTCGGCGGGTGATTTTATGGGTGATGAAAGCACGGAAGATATTGTGGTAAGAGATGCTAGCCAGGGCATTTATAAAAAGATAGTTATTAAAGACGATAAAATTTTAGGTGCAGTGCTCTATGGCGATACCATCGATGGAGCATGGTACTTCCAGTTAATGCGCGAAGGCACAAATATTTCTGATATACGTGATGCCTTAATGTTTGGTCAGGCACATCTGGGTGACTCAGGCCATGGCGGTAATGTTGCCGCCAGTATGACTGACGATGCCGAAATATGTGGTTGTAATGGTGTTAAGAAATGTGATGTTGTCAACGCCATTACCACAAAAGGTTTGTTTACGCTGGAAGAAGTTCGCGCACATACCAAAGCATCTTCTTCCTGTGGCTCTTGTACCGGTCTGGTAGAACAGTTACTTGAAGCAACACTGGGTGGCGATTATGCAGCGCCCGAAGCTAAGCCAATGTGTGGCTGCACATCTCATACACATGATCATGTGCGTGAGCAGGTTAAAACACAGAAACTAACATCGATTGCTGAAGTTTATAAAAAGCTCGACTGGAAAACAGATGATGGCTGTGCTTCATGTCGAATGGCGATTAATTATTATCTCATTAGTAGCTGGCCTAAAGAAGCACTCGATGATCCTCAGTCACGTTTTATAAATGAGCGTGTTCATGCGAATATTCAGAAAGACGGGACCTATTCAGTTATTCCACGTATGTGGGGTGGTATGACAACGCCCAAAGAGCTGCGTGCCATTGCGAACGTCGCGGAAAAATTTAATCTGGATACGGTGCATGTAACCGGTGGCCAACGTATTGGTTTATACGGTTTAAAAAAGGAGGAATTACCATTGATCTGGAAAGATCTTAATGCTGAAGGCCTGGTCTCCGGGCATGCTTACGGTAAAGCCTTGCGTACAGTGAAAACCTGTGTAGGTAAAGAATGGTGCCGTTTTGGTACACAGGATTCTACGGCTATTGGCATCAAGCTTGAGCAACTTTCCTGGGGCTCATGGATGCCACATAAATTTAAGATGGCCGCATCGGGTTGTCCACGTAACTGTGCTGAAGCTACGATAAAAGATTTTGGTGTGGTTTGTGTTGATTCTGGTTACGAATTACACATTGGGGGTAACGGTGGTATCAAGGTGCGCGCAACTGATCTTTTATGCAAAGTAGATACTGAAGAAGAAGTGCTTGAATATGCTGCAGCTTTTGTACAGTTGTATCGTGAAGAAGCGCGTTATCTGGAACGTACCGCACCGTGGATTGAGCGAGTTGGGTTTAGTTATGTAAAAGAAAGCATAGTGGATAATGCAGAGCAACGTAAACAGCTGGCAGAGCGTTTTAAATATTCCCAGAATGTAACGCATTCACAGGATGATCCGTGGGCTGCACGCGCAACAGGTGGTGTTGAACAGCATGAGTTTGTGCCATTAAAAGTTATTGGCTAAGGGTGATTTTCATCTGATACGATCGATGCAAATTTTCTGATTGTTTAGTGTTTTATTTTTAAGGTTGATCATAATGTCAAATTGGATAGAAGTAGGTTCAGTAGAAGATATTCCGGTACTGGGTGCACGTGTGGTAAAAAATGGTAGCTCGGATATTGCCGTGTTTCGTAATAAGCAAGATGAAGTGTTCGCTGTTAATGACAGTTGTCCGCATAAACAGGGGAAGCTATCACAGGGTATCGTGCATGATAAATCAGTCACCTGTCCATTACACAACTGGAAAATTGATTTAACCAACGGTGAGGCGATGGGGCCAGATGAAGGTTGTACTGGCCACTATGCGACAAAAATCGAATCAGGAAAGGTCTTCATTGATATGACTGGCGTATAACAACTACAAGGCCTGAAAAATATTAACGCACGTCTACTCATGTACATGATGGTTCAATCTAAATAACAGGGACCATGCTGCATTACCATGACATAAAATCTAGCTGATGGCACAATATGTCTTTTCGTCATATATGTCATCAGGTACTAGATTTTAGGTATGCACAAACATAATCCACTTATTCCTGCTGTTCTCAATCTGCTCAAAACGGCGGATAATCCACTCTCGTTATATTCTTTAATGCAGTCTCTGGAATCTCAGGGCTTTATGTCAGAGCTGGATGACGAAAATCTGACATCTGAAATGAAGCTGTTTCGTAAAAACTTTATTGTGATGAATGCGCTATATGAGCTGCAATCGGACATTGAGCGGACAGGATATGCGCTATATATATCATCATTAAAAATAATTCTTTTCGCTAAAAACCATGCATGTGGCTTACCGGCTATTGATATAGAAGAAGCGCAACGAGTAGACCTTTCTATGGGGGAGTATTATCGTAACTGGGATAATTATCATGCAACTGATCAGGTTGCTGTAGAGCGGCTGTTAAACAGTTTCTGGCAAAAATATCAGCAATTTAATGCTGTTCAGCATGATCAGGATAAACGGTCATGCGCACTCCAGCTTCTTGAGGTAGAATCTTCCGCTAGCTGGGAAGATATCCAGCGTGCCTATCGAAAAAAGGCTACTTGCTGCCACCCAGATAAGGGTGGTACTGCCCATCAATTCATTCAGTTAAGAGAAGCGTATCAATTCCTTAAACTGGTGTATTGCAAGTAAAATCAAGTTTGGCCTGTTTTTTGCTGTTTATTTACAGATGTTGTCAAAGAAGCACTTTATTACGCTTCGCTAATATATAAATAAATTTAATAATAATTTACGGGTGATAAAATGACTTTAAAGAAACGTTTCCTTGATGCTGTTGCCAGCGGTGATTTGGGTGATGTTGATGATTTCGGTGTGATTGTTAGCCTTAAGCAGTTTAAATCTTATTTTAAGGATGTGAAGTCTGATTACATTAATTCATTTCTACCAGCGGCTGTTATTGAAACAGGGCAATATAGTGCAACACATACGAAGTATGTCTTTCGTGTTAGAAAAGGCGTATACAGAGTACATCCTGATGCTCTGGAACAGCACAAATCAGATAGTTATAACGTTGAGCAAGCTGCCAGCTTTATTAATACAAAAATTGAAGAAGCCAGATTTTTCTATAACACGGCCTGTTTAAACTAGTTATTAATGCGCCAGTTACAAAAAGCCATATGTATATCATATGGCTTTTTGTTTTATCTCAAGTTGTTTTGTTATTATTGATATCGATACTAGCTCGTTGAATTGATGTGACTGTAAGTTGAGCAGTTGGCTATCTGTATCAAGGGATACTTGTCTTAATAGATAGTTTCTGACTACCACTGTGACAGATATTAGACATATTAAACCTGGATCTGCACTATTGGGAGCCTGTACGTGACCACTGCTTCAATTAAGAAAGGACTGCTCAGTATTTTGCTAATGATCAGTTTGTTTCTGGCTTACTCTGCTGATCTGGATAATTATGCAGAAGCCTATACAGAGCAGGGAATGCAGCGAGCACTGCTTACATTCGCCGTGAGCCGTAGCCTAAACGGGGTGATTTCAGTTGCACAGGGGACTGAAATTGCCATATCACCTGCGGGTGTTGGGCTTAACTTTGCCCCTGGACAGATTCTCGATCCGATCAACGATCTGGTAGAACGCTTCTCATGGGTTGTGATGGCCAGTGCAACATCGCTCGGTATTCAGCGGCTGTTTCTTGAGATTTCCAGCTCAACAGCGATCAGTCTATGTCTGCTTGTTTTAAGTCTGTTTTTTTTAATGAGCCTCTGGTTGCCGAGATTACAGTCGAGACAGTACCTGACTTATAAACAGGTGTTGCATCGCGCTTTGCTGATACTGCTTTTTCTGCGTTTTACGGTGCCTTTCGTAGCCATTATTAATCATCTGGTTTATCTGCAGTTTTTACAGCCTGAATACGAGCAATCACAGGCTGCATTGAGCGATTCATCTATCACACTTCAGAAAATAAACGATCAGACCGTACAGGCCGATATAGCCACTGATGATATGGATATTCTGGATAAAGCCAAACAGTGGTTTGAAAATACCAATACCAGGCTAAATTTATCAGAACGACTGGATGCTTTCTCACAGGCGGCCGATGAGATCAGTCAGCAGGTGATTAATATGATTGTTGTTTTTGTACTGCAGACAGTCGTGTTACCGCTGCTTTTTCTATGGTTGATGATTAAAGTATTTAAATTATCCATGGCACGAATCAGTCGTGTTTAGCGCCATTCTACTCGCTTATGTCGAATGTCTTGCCTGACGTTGCGTTGCCTGTACGCGTTGCACAGTGTCTTTTGATGTTTTTTTCTCACGCCGTAAAAACTTTGCCTCACCTTTAATCCCTGAAGCGGTATAATCTTTCAGTAGCTGCTCAGTTGCTATTTCGGTATCGATTTCTAAAACCTCGATCATGCCACGATAAACAAGAGAAAAAAGTCTTTCCAGTGCGATTTTATGGGTTTGTTCAGTTGTCGCAAATAACCATTGACTAAAAGACATAAAATTTTCAAATGGTGTGTCGCCTAGTAAAACCGCTTTGCTGTGTGTAAAACGGCCAGAGTTAATAATTAAATCCCAGTAACGCGCAAAACGATTTAAAGACTGCATTTCTACAAAAGAGATTAATGTGTTACTTAAAATATTGTAGGGTGGTTGCGGGTTGTAGCGCATGTCATATTCTTCAGTATGACGAATGATGGGTGTGCCTTTCAGGCGTTTTAAAATACCCACCTGAATTTCATGCGGATGCATGAAATAGAGCTGATTAAGACCACTGGCCAGACTCTCAATTGTTTCACCCGGTAAGCCGATGATAAGATCTGCATGAATATGTGCATTTGAATGCTGGCTTAGCCAGTTAAGATTTGATTTAACTTTTTCAGTATTCTGTTTGCGGCTTATCGTGTACTGAACATCTGGATTGAGGCTCTGAATGCCTATTTCAAATTGCAGGCTGCCAGGAGGAAACTCGGCGATGGTCGCCTTAAGCTTTTCTGGTAAATGATCTGGAATTAATTCGAAGTGCAAAAACAAAGGGTTTGCATCGGGTAAATTCATTTTATCCAGAAAGAAACGCATGATGCGAATACTGGTTTCCACCTTCAGATTAAATGTGCGATCAACAAATTTAAAATGCCTCACACCCCGTTGATAGAGTGATTCCATTTCAGCCAGAAATATCTCAAGATCAAATGGGTAAACTGTTTTATCAAGCGATGATAAACAGAACTCACATTTAAACGGGCAGCCACGAGAAGCTTCTACATAGATGACTCTGTTACGGATATCCTCATCATCGTAATACGCATAAGGTAATTCAATTTGAGATAATTCAAAGGGGAGAGGGTGAATGATTTTATTGAGTGGTTTCCTGCGGGCTAACAGGTCTTCACAGAGCTCTTTAAAGGCCAGATCAGCCTGCCCGGTAATCACATAATCGGCATAACTGACGATCAGTTGATTGTCTACTTCATAGCTCACTTCGGGGCCACCAAGCACAATAATCGTTTCTGGCGATATGGTTTTCAATAACTGAACCAGTTCAAGTGTTTCACTGGCATTCCAGATATAAACACCCAGGCCAATAATCTGCGGCTGATGTTTTAACACGCTTTCAGCAATATCAATGGCACGTGAGTTGATATTAAATTCTAATAGCTGCGTCGAGTTCTGTAACGAACCCATATTGGCGTAAAGATAGCGTAAACCCATTGAAGCATGTATGTAGCGCGCATTAAGGGTGGTAAGAACAATGTCTGGCATAACCTGGTGTGTCACTTCTATGATTGTGCTAAAGCCTGTAGGCCTGTGAGGTATAATTGATATCTTAATAAGAGCGCTGCTAGTATAAACCAGTGGCTCATGAAAGAATAATCCTCAGTCTATGTGGGAACCAGAATCATGAAGATGAAGCGTCTTGGTAACAGTGATATACAGGTAAGCGTTATTTGCCTTGGAACAATGACCTGGGGGCAGCAGAACACAGAACAGGAAGCTCATCAGCAGCTGGATTACGCGCTTGCGAATGGCGTCAACTTTATTGATACAGCCGAGTTATATGCGATACCTCCCCGAGCTGAAACCTATGGGCTGACAGAGCGCTATATAGGAAGCTGGCTTGCAAAGCGTGGCAGGCGTGATGATATCGTGCTGGCAAGCAAGGTGGCCGGGCCGGCGGATGGCTGGTTGCCGCATATTCGTGATGAAGCGAACCGAAGACTTGATCGAAAAAATATTCAGCAGGCCTTAAATGATAGCCTGCAACGCCTGCAGACTGACTACCTCGATCTATATCAGTTGCACTGGCCAGATCGCCAGACCAATTATTTCGGTAAGCTGGGATATGAACATATTGAAAATGATGTGTCTGTTCCTGTAGAAGAAACGCTTGAAGCCTTGAAAGAACAGGTTGATGCCGGGAAAATTCGCGCAATTGGCTTATCTAATGAAACACCGTGGGGCGTCATGCAGTTTATACGACTCGCCGAGAAACTAAACTTGCCCCGCGTGGTCAGCGTGCAGAATCCATACTCCCTGCTGAATAGAACGTATGAGGTGGGTTTGGCCGAGGTGTCGATTCGTGAATCGGCTGGCCTACTGGCTTATTCGCCGTTGGGGTTTGGTGTGCTATCTGGAAAGTATCTTAACCAGCAGAAACCAGCAGGTGCGAGGCTCACACTCTACCCGGACTACGCACGATATAGTAGCGAGAATGCAATAAAGGCGACTTCGGCTTATGTTGATCTGGCGCGTGAAAATGATCTTGATCCAGCTCAGATGGCACTGGCCTATGTTACCTCTCGACGCTTTTTAACATCAAATATCATTGGTGCAACGAAAATAGATCAGCTACGTGATAATATTAACAGCGCATATATTGAATTAAATGAAACGGTACTGGAACAGATAGAAGCGATTCATCAGCAATATCCCAATCCCAGTCCGTAATTTTTGTAAACACTAATCTGGCAGACATTGTATGAAAGGTATTACCGTTGATGGTGAATCAGATGTTGTACAACACAAATTTGCTGTGGTGTATGCGCCTAAACGATCACGAGGGCGTTTTGCAGAAAATTGTGTGTTTGTCGTAGAAAGTGAGCTGGATGCAATTGACGAAGCTAACATTGAAAAACACCTGTATGCTGCTAAGGTTATTGGCCCTTCAAAATCTTCAGAAGGTCAGCGTATTTACTATCTTGAATCATGGATAGATATCAGCCTGCGTGAGTAGGATGTGTATTTAAGGAAGTTCTGTCATTGAGTGAATTATCTGCTGCGCAAACCAGTCCGTTTGTTTCTCTTGAATATTTTCAAAGCCAGTTTGATCAGGGCTTAACCCGGTTGTTTGATCAGCACAAGCTCGGCACTTTTATTTTAGTGCTGGCTAATGCCATGCAGAATCAGAATCTGTACAATCAGTTGAAACCTGCATTGTTAAAACAGTTTGAACAGTTTCAGCAAATATTTAAACAGCAGCTGTTAGATGGAAATCAGTTAATCGAGGTTGAGGAAGACTTACTGGTGTTTTTCAAACTTGCAAGTGCCGGTATCGACAGTATTAGATTGCCTCAGTTGCGTCAGGAAAAACACTGGCAGTGTCAGTTTAATCACCTAAGGTCATTTCGGCCGGCACGATTATCTACATCAACCCATTTTCAGGGTTTACATCAGGCTTATAATGATAAAGCGTTTAATTTTAATAAACCGTTTCTGCAGTCAGAATGTTTCTGGTCGGGTGATTACTCTGGTCATCAGGTTGATCTGTTTTATAACAAATATCCGTTTGCTAATCTTCATGGTTTATTTGTTCCGCAGAGAAAGCAGTGTCTGCCACAATTTTTAACGGCTGAACTGCATCACTATATGTGGTCAGTTAGTCGAAGTTTGCAGCATATACAGGGCGTTGGTTTCGGTTATAACAGTTATGGTGCTTATGCATCTGTCAATCATCTGCACTTTCAGATGTTTATAGATAATGTCGGATTGCCGATTATAGCCAAAAACTGGTCGCATAATGGCGGCAATGATTTTTACCCTGTCAACGTTATCAAACATACAAGTACTCAAAATGCGTGGCAAGAGATAGAGGGACTGCATAAGATAGAGCAGCCATATAATTTATTATATCGGCCTGATGAAATTTATATTATACCGAGGAAAGTTCAGGGTACTGTGGCTGTGCCGAACTGGAGCAGTGGCTTTACCTGGTATGAGCTGTGCGGCGGGATTTTGATGTTTAATCAGACTGATTATCACACTATCACACATCATACACTGACAGAATTACTTGCGGATCTTCAGTGCGAATAATTTTAGATATATAAATTCTCCTTGAACTGCTGCTGTATGTCTTCAACCCTTTGCATATTCGATAGCAGTGCAGAGACACATTCTTCGTCCAGTGTTATCCCGGATAATTCTTTCAGCTTGCTGATGGCCTCATCATTCGTCCAGGCTTTTTTGTAAGGGCGATCGCTGGTGAGCGCATCAAATACATCGGCCACGGCAACAATACGAGCTTCCAGTGGTATCTGATCACCTTTTATGCCACTTGGGTAACCCTTACCATTAATATATTCATGATGATACAGGGTAATGTTGCGCAACATGTCAATATGCTTAATATTGTTCAGCCCAAAGTTACTCAACAAGGTATCAATTAATTCACTGCCTTTTTCGGCATGTGTTCGCATGATCGCCATTTCATCATCTGTTAGATTGTCGGGTTTTAGAAGGATATTGTCGGGTATGCCTATTTTGCCAATATCATGGAGTGGTGAGAACATAAATATATGTTCAATATATTCATCATCAAGATCATGTGCATCGGCTATTTGCATTGCAATGAGTCGGCTATACCTGGACATTCGATCAAGGTGTGATCCGGTTTCCGGGTCACGTACATGTGTGATCTGACCAGTGGTTTTAATCGCGGCTGAAAGCATTTTTATTGCGCATAGTTCATTGATGAGCATCAGTGTAATCATATGCGCATAGATATCTATCTGGCTCAACACGTCTTCAGTGAAGACATCTTTATCATATGAATTAAAAAAGATGAAGCCAATGAAATTGCCTTCGTTGAAAATCGGTAGAGTATAACTTGCTGCGTACCCCTGCCGACCAATGCGCTGGCTATGCTCTTCCGTCCCTGTTTCAAATGTCAGTAAATTATTGATGACACGTGGCGTTGCTTTTTCCAACAGGCTCTTAAGTGAAACGCTCTCATTCAAATTTGCTTCATAATGCGGCAGGGGGTTATCCTCACCGCTGCTATGCACATAGGTTTTCAGTCGGTGCGTATGTTCGTCATACAGTGCTATCGCAATACGCGCAATAAATGGAAACTGCTTTTTGAGTGTTTTATGTGTGGCCAGTAAATTCTGACTTAAGGACTGTTTTTGATTTAGCGGTGACAGCTCATCATTGTGTTGGGTCATAGTCACTCCTTAGCCTAAGCTCTACCGGTAGTGTCTTAGGAGAATGCCTACCAGTATTTATCAGCTTTAAGAGTATACTGCAATTTTGACATATTTAGCCTGATTATATGGATGATATAGTTTTTGATGATTAGTATAAATATTAAGATCTTTATCTAATCATTCGTTCTGGTCTTTTGTGGTTTGTGTTAAGGCGCTGGATTCAAGAAAAAAACACAGCATTACACCAAGTACAACCGGCATAATCGCGATGCGTATAAATACCGTTTGTAGAATAGACTGCATATGTGGGTCAGGGCTGGACAGTGCGATAAGACTACCCAGTGCAAGCAGTGCTGCGGTTATCAGGTAGGAAATGATCAGAAATTTGTAATGCCTGTGTGCCAGCAACCAGTGTTTGTAGATATAGGGCTGATCTTCATAGTGTCTGCTTATCATATGGCTTACACCAATAATTATCAGTGACAGACTCAGTGGTAGCAGAATCGCGACTAGGCCAATATCCAGTGCAATGATGGCGGGTGTCATCAGTAGATGTATCAGTGCCAGATTAAGCATGAACAGGTTATGCGGCGCCCGGGCTTTTTT
>AZIC01000844.1_pt1 | contig 18737 bp, 15 predicted proteins | sample 359061 | NCBI WGS metagenome assembly AZIC01 (sample SAMN02429709, study PRJNA222657) | marine sediment metagenome | biome: Sediment sample; isolation source: sample MGS-MES from oil contaminated site at the harbour of Messina (Sicily... | place: Italy: Messine | collected 2011-04-30 | depth 1 m m
AAATACTTCCAGTCTTCCGCCGGTTATCTGTCGGCGGACAAAGACGAGCCATAATCAGCGCTGTCAGTCAAGTGGCTGCGACTCGAAGTCCGTTTCGTTTACCCAGCCGGCCTTAATCTTTTCTCCCTGCATAAAGCGTTCATAAAAGCTGCGCGTGCGGGGATCGGAGTACTGATATTTCTCGAAGAGCGCACCGTTTCCCAGAACCCGCGGATCTTTCTGCGCCGCCAGTTCGTCCTGCAGTTGCTGTTTCAGAGAATTCTTAATCTTCTGATGTGCGGGCAGAGTTGCCAGGTTCTGCATGCATTCCGGATCCTCACTAATGGCATAAAGTTCTTCTGCTGGTCGTCTGCCGAATGCCCACTGCCAGAATTCTTCCTGTTTCCCGTCGCGACGCAGTTGCAGGATGACCGACTTGGTCGGGCTGCCATCACAGTTCAAATAACCGGTTTCGGGATTACCAGCGGGCCAGCGTCCGGGTTCGTCATTTTTGAGATAGAGCATCCCCTGCTTAACGATACCCCGAATCGGATATCCCTGGTCATGGGGCCTGCCGATATCATGGCGTTCTTTACCGATCAATACATGGTCCCGCTCTGGATTCACTATGCCAGATTTTTCTGAATGGAAAATATCCGTCAGACTGCGTCCGGTAATCGGCTGCATGGCTGCTTCTTTCACAGTCAGACCCGCGACTTCCAGAAACGTCGGAGCAAAGTCGATGAAACTGACATAATCTTCGATCACCCGGTTACCGGTGAGAACCCCCTGCTTCCACATGATGGCCAGCGGCAGATGGTTGGAGCGTTCATATTCCTGCCCTTTGACCCGGGGAAACGGCATTCCGTTATCGGCGGTCACAACCACCAGCGTATTATCCAATTCGCCGCGTTGCTCCAACAGATTCAGCATGCGCACCAGATGCTGGTCGAAGTGTTCAATCTCATAAGCATAGTCGAGCATGTCCGTGCGAATGGTTTCATTATCAGGCCAGTAAGCGGGAACACGATCGATGTCTGTCAGTTTCTTGCCGGCTTTCTTAATGCCTGCCCCGTACTCATAACCTCGATGCGGTTCGAATCCGCCATACCAGAAACACCACGGCTTCTCTGCAGCACTTTGCTTGAGAAACAGTTCAAAGTTGGCAGCGTAGTCGATGGGTGAAATTCCGCTCGCCGGCGGTTTTGTGCGTTTCTGATTATACGCGGGTCCTGCCAAATCGCGGCGTTTGCCGTTCGCATCGACGGCGACACCCGGCGCCCAGCCTTTCGCAGTCTTACCCACTGCATAACCGGCGCCTGCCAGTGATTCGACGTAGGTTTTAAACTCCGGAGGGAAAAACGCCATATGATTGCCGGCTTCTTTCAGCTGCCACGAATTGCGACCGGTGAGAATGCAGGCCCGTGAAGGCGCACACTTGGCATTCGGCGTATAAGCGTTGGTGAAGAGCAATCCTTCCCGCGCCACCCGATCAAAGCCGGGCGTCTTGACCCAGGAACAGCCATACGCGCCCATATGAGGAAACGAGGCATCGTCGGCGATACAGAACAGAATATTCGGACGGCTGTCTTCCGCCACGTTCGACTCTGCTCTGACAACTCCGGTGCAGAGCATTCCGAAAAGCAACAGGTATAATACTGCGGTCAAACGGTTTTTCATTTCAACTGTTCTCCGGTAGAGCTATCCAGGGTGGAAGCAGTGACGACTGTAAGATGGATCATTTATCTTACGCGACCAGAGGAGCAGCCTCAAGAAAGAATGGCCCGCGCGACTCAGTTACAACTGAAGTCTGTCGAAAGACCACAGGCAACGGGGTTCTGCTGCCGTTCGCGGTGCCTGTTTTTAAGGAATCTCAACAAAAGATCACTGCGGAGATCGACATCCCGTTCGTTCAGGAGCATCTGACTTAATGCCGGTTCCAGTCTAATCGTACCGGCCAGTGTATCACAAAGTGTTCCCAGGCTGACTTCGCAGTGCAACTGATGGTAATACGTCGGATTGGAAGCGTTATCCATATAAATGCGAGAGAAGTGTTCGAGCAGTTCCAATTGACGATGTTCGCGGTGAATGACAGGCTGATCCGCATAATAATCTGCTTTCAGATCAAGCAGCGCCTTCTGATAAGGCAACTCTGATTTCTGCAAGACGACCATCTGTGCGCGACACAGGCCCTGCAGTAGAATCGAGCGGGCTCCCGAATGCAGTTGATACGGTGTCAGTACAGAAGCGACGCAAACAGTGCGAATCTGGGATTCAGTAGAAAGTTCGGTTCCCGTAGCGGAACACGTCTGTTTAAGATCGACGGCAATGATACCATGGGTCTCGAGTGCTTCGTCAACCAACTGACAGTCAGCGGGATCAGTGAGGCGGAGTGGAATGACCGCATGTGGCAGAAGTATGCATTCTTCCAGCTTCAAGACGGGAACCATTCCGGAGATGGTCTTTAGCTGCTGCTCAATCACTGCGTTGTCTGTTAGCATTATTTATATTCCAATTCCGTACATTGAAAAACCATTCCGAGTCCCCCATACTGAGTCCGTTCATGAAACTCAGCTGTCTGGTTCAAATTATGTCAGCCAGAGTAGCACTCCATTTTGGGAATTGTCACGCAGAATATGGCTAAAAAAAAATCGCAAGTCGAAGCAGGTTCCGGTTATAGCGACTCACTTGATGACAAAAAGAAACATGCCCGCAAAATCGCAAGGGGACTGGCACGTCTGTTTCCGGAACCCGAATGTGCATTGATCCATGATTCGCCGTTTCAACTGCTCGTCGCGACAATTCTCTCTGCACAGTGCACCGACGAACGCGTGAATGCAACCACGCCGACCCTGTTCAAAAAATATCCGACCGCGGAAAAACTGGCGATCAGTAAGCAGGAAGATGTCGAAAAGATTGTCTATCCACTCGGTTTTTTTCGGGCCAAGGCTACAAACATCCGCAAGATGGCACTAGCAGTCACGGAAGAACACCAGGGCGAGATTCCCCGCACACTCAAAGAACTGGTGGCATTACCAGGGGTAGGCCGCAAGACAGCCAATGTGGTTCTGGGAACCGCATTCGGAATTCCCAGCGGCGTGGTGGTGGATACGCACGTTAAACGCATCTGCAACATCTTCGGGCTCACCACCAGTAAGAACCCGGAGATCATCGAACGCGATTTGATAGAGGTCCTGCCGAAAAAAGAATGGATCGACTTTTCCCATCGGGTCATCCTGCACGGTCGCGCCACCTGCGTAGCCCGCAGACCCCGCTGCACGGAATGTAGTCTGCTGAAAATCTGCCCGCGGATCGGGTTGAAGCCGCTGACAGAGTGAACGCTTTTCACCAGTGGAGTATTGGTACTTGGCTCTGTTTCCGAAAAGGTTTGCCCGAACCGTTGAAAGCCGGTACGCGTCGGTTTATGGTTCCAGTATGCAGAGTCTTTTTCCATCCTTCACAATAATGAGAAGCCAATGATCCTGACCGGGAAAGAAATTGAATCACGCCTGGGAACAGATATTGTCATTGAACCCTATCATAAAAAATATCTGAACCCTAACAGCTATAACCTCTGCCTGCATAACGAGTTGATGGTCTACGAGGAAATCGTACTGGATATGGCCCGCCCGAATCGACTGGGCAAATATGTCATCCCCGAAGAAGGCATGGTGCTCTATCCCGGTCAACTCTACCTGGGTCGAACCATCGAACGGACTGAAACCCACAATCTGGTACCCCTGCTGGAAGGACGCTCTTCCATCGGACGTCTGGGAATTTCCGTACACGCCACGGCAGGTGTGGGTGATATCGGTTTTTGCGGTTACTGGACTCTGGAAATCACGGTAGCCCAGCCGGTTCGGGTTTACGCCGGCGTCGCGATCTGCCAGATTATCTATAATACGGCGATCGGAGAAATCGTCGAATACAATAGTGACAAGTACCAGAACAACAAAGGCATTCAACCCAGCCTGCTGTTCAAAGAACTGGATCCGGCGGAGTCACGCCAGATGCGGCTCTCCTTCGGCGAAGAAGCCTCGCAGTAATCGGTTTCGATTGAAAAAACAGAAGCCATTAAAAAATAAAAAGGCGTTACAGTTGAGTCTGTAACGCCTTTCTTTTTTCGAATCTTAGGCTGTGTCACTGTTACGAAAGCGTCTCTCAATCTAATCTACTCGGGCCAAACAGCCCTGGAGACGCGATGCTAATATGTGATCCACTCCCGCTGCTTATACGGTCCAGGTATCACCGGTGCTGAACAGTGCTTCCAGATCCCCTTCGCCGTTACGTTCGGTGGCAGCATCCACCTGCTGATAGACGGCTTCGTTGTAGGTTGGATGATCAACGGCTCGGAAGACGCCCATCGGCTCGGGCATTTCGGGATGTCGCATACTTGCCAGGAGGAACGCCAGATTCATATCTTCTGACTTTTCATCATGGAACAGCAGATCATCTTCTGAGACCCCTTTACCCAGTTCGACCACTTCCGGTTGATCATGGCTATTGAGCCGGATTCCTTTATCCCGCTCTTTACCAAAGATCAACGGTTTGCCGTGTTCGAGGTAGATCAAATTCTCTTCTTTCTTGCCTTTCTTGGAGGCAAACTCAAATGCACCGGAGTTGAACACGTTGCAGTCCTGATAGACTTCAACGAAAGCGGAGCCTTTATGCTTGGCAGCACGTTCGAGCACGCTACACAGATGCTTAACGTCGACATCAACCGAACGGGCGGCAAATGTGGCCCGGGCACCGATGGCAACCGACAGTGGATTCAAAGGCCGGTCGACCGAACCGAAGGGCGTACTTTTCGTTTTCGTTCCGGTTGGACTGGTAGGTGAGTACTGACCTTTGGTCAAACCATAAATCTGGTTGTTGAACATGATCACTTTCAGGTCCACGTTACGACGCAGTACGTGCATGAAGTGATTCCCCCCAATCGACAGCGAATCGCCATCACCGGTGATCACCCAGACCTGCAGATCCGGATTGGCCAGTTTGACGCCGGTGGCAATCGCAGGAGCCCGACCGTGAATACTGTGCATGCCGTAGGTGTCCATGTAATACGGGAAACGGCTGGAGCAGCCAATTCCCGAAACGAACACGAACTTCTCTTTGGGAATCCCCAAAGTCGGCAGCACTTTTTTCATCTGGGCGAGAATGGAGTAATCGCCACAGCGTGGGCACCAGCGAATTTCCTGATCACTGGCGAAATCTTTTGGCGAGAGGACAGGCAGTGGGATATCAACGCTCATTTATTTCTATCCTTAAACGCAATTGCTGTTTCTTAAAATGGTAGATTATTAAATTGGAAAACAGAGGGAGCTGGAAAATTATTTCTCGTCAAGCATCTCTCTGATTTTCTGTTTGACTTCACTGATCAGGAACGGTTTTCCCTGGACCTTATTCAAGCCAACCGCATCAGCCAGATAAGTACCACGAATGATCATCCGTAATTGCCCGGTGTTCAACTCGGGAATCAGGACTTTCTTATATCGCTTGATCAGATCGCCCAGATTTTTCGGGAACGGATTCAGATAGCGAATATGGGCATGCGCCACCGACAAGCCTTCCTTGACCGACTGTTTCACGGCTGTGTGAACTGCCCCGTATGTTCCCCCCCAGCTGATTACCAGCAGTTCGCCTGATTCAGGACCTTCGACGGTCTGTTCGGGAATGAAGTCTGCAATCCCGGCAATTTTCTCTGCCCGGAGTGTTGTCATAAACTGGTGATTTTCGGGTGAGTAATTCACATTTCCGGTCACATCCGATTTTTCCAGGCCGCCCACACGATGTTCGCAACCGGGTGTGCCGGGAACGACCCAGGGACGGGTCTTCTTTTCATTCCGCAGATAAGGCATAAAGGGTTCATCACCCTGCTTATTCTCATGAGAAACCGGTATCGGCTTCAAGCTGGAAATTTCCGGAATTTTCCAGGGCTCGGCTCCGTTGGCGATGTAACCATCACTGAGCAAGAGCACGGGAGTCATGAATTCAACTGCGATCCTCAGAGCTTCCTGTGCCATCTCGAAGCAGTCTGCTGGTGTTGCAGGTGCAATAAGAGGCATCGGGCAGTCACCGTTGCGGCCGAACATGCACATATACAGGTCTGATTGTTCGGTTTTGGTGGGCAGCCCCGTACTGGGTCCGCCGCGTTGTACATCGACCACGACCAGCGGCAATTCCATAATCGCTGCCAGTCCTATGCCTTCGCCTTTTAAGGCGATGCCGGGACCACTGCTGGCAGTAATCGCCAGATCGCCGGCGTAAGAGGCACCGACGACACTGGTAATCGCGGCGATTTCATCTTCCGCCTGAAAGGTGACGACATTGAAATTTTTCAGTTTGGAAAGTTCGTGCAGAATATCACTGGCGGGGGTAATTGGATAACCGCCATAGAACAGTTGCTTGCCGGCCAGCTTGGCGGCGGTGACAAAACCAAAGGCCAAAGCTTCGTTTCCGGTAACTTTACGATATTTTCCTGGAGGCAATTCCGCTGGATCAACGCGGTAATGTACGGTAATCGCTTCGGTGGTGATGCCATAGTTATAACCGGCGTGTAACGCTTTCAGGTTCGCTTCCACCAGTTCGGGTTTCTTGGCGAATTTGGATTTGACCCATTCTTCTGTCGGCGTAGCATCGCGCTGATAGAGCCAGTAAACCAGTCCCATCGCGAAGAAGTTTTTGCAGCGTTCGGCTTCACGCGGCGAAAGTCCCAGTTCCGCAACGGCATCCCGTGTCAGGCTGGTCATCGGCACTTTTTGCAGCTGGTAGGCAGCGAGTGCTTCTTCGTCGTCGAGCGGATTACTGTCGTAGCCGGCTTTTGATAAGTTGCTTTTTTCAAAGGCGTCTTCATTGACGATCAGCGTACCGCCACGTCTCAGGTCTGCCACATTGGTTTTCAAGGCAGCCGGGTTCATGGCAACCAGTGTATCGACTTCATCACCGGGTGTGAAAACATCGCTGCTGGAAAAACAGATCTGGAAGCCACTCACGCCGCCCAGCGTCCCGGCGGGTGCGCGGATTTCTGCTGGGAAGTCGGGTAATGTTTTCACATCATTACCAAATACAGCGGACACATTCGTGAACTGCGTGCCGGCCAGCTGCATTCCGTCGCCACTATCACCACAAAAACGAATAACAACAGCATCCAGTTGTTCGCTGATCTTGCCATTAGCACCAGACACATCAGTGGTCGACATTCTTTTGTTTACTCCCCGGTAGTCGCCTGGGTTCAGGCGATACAATCTCAGTTGAATGAAAAAATATTTTAATGGTCTGTCTTCCCGGTGATCGCAACAGCCGTCCGAATAAGAGACGGATTTGCGGGCCTGGTCTTGTTCTTCGAAATCGAAAAACCAGACACTTCATCACTGAAAAGTTGAAACCGTGGAAAACGCGATGTGCTCTCTCAGACATGGTTCGGGACTGAATTGCTTCAGACCCTCAAGCAGGAGGGAAAGACGCAGGAGTAGGCAACACTTGGTTTTCACAATTTACATGCATCAGTTTGTCTGTCGGGCGATTCCGTTCAATTCCTTGCGAGCATTGAAGTTCCGGCCCCAGACATCCGTGCTTTCCATCACGGCCTGCTTACCATCACTCCCTTGAACGGCAAACTCAACGCAACAGATTTATTCCTTATAATCGGCATTTTTGCACTATATTCAACACTTGGAAAGGCCTTAAACATCACATTCTTTGCTGATTCTTCAGATTTTCTCTCATGAGATGCAAGCAGACCAGCACTCCTATCGAATTATAGGCAGCCTTTCCTGTCATCCAACTTAAATTAAACCCGGATATCCTGTTTTAATTCCCCGGCTGATTTCAGATTAAGGTCAACGTAATCATTTGCCCTAAGTACAATGAAAACAGGGAGTAGAAACCGATGGGTTCCCACTCCCTGTAGAGACACGATTCACAGCAACCCGTTCAACTCATTTTCGTCATTGTGTAAAAATAATTCATAATATCGTGAGGCAGCTCCTGAACATCAATATTATTGAAGCCCGCCTCTTCCAGCATTGAGCACGCCAGTTCTTTTGCCCCAGCAGGTTCCCAGCCCCGCCCCGCCCTGGGCCAGAGAGACGGTCATACAATGCATCGTCGAGATGGTATAGAACATCGGCCCCAGTGGATTTGAGATATTCTGCTCCACATTGCTGGAGGCGGCAATGTCCTGCATCAGGAAGGTGCCCCCCGGTTTCAAAGCCGCATTCACTTCGCGGAGAACCTGATCCGGTTTGGCCTGATCGTGGATCACATCGAAGGCGGTAATCAGATCAAAGGTGTCGGTCAGGTTCATCTGGGAAACATCCTGCACCCGGAAAGTCACATTGGAGACACCCCGCTTCGTGGCTGACTCCTGGGCCCGTCCGATCGATTCTTCGGAGATATCGAAACCAGTAAAGCGACTTTGAGGGAAAGTAGCGGCCATTTCAATCAACGCCAGACCACTGCCACAACCGATATCCAGCACATCAATGCCTGCTTTCAGCCTGTCTTCGAGCCCCGGGACCAGTGGCAGAATATGTTCGAACAGGCCACACACGACCGAATTATAACTCTCTTCGGCCATGACTTCGTGGAAGCGGGAGAACTCGGTGTAAGGCACTCCGCCCCCTTCACTGAAACAATCGACGATCTGATCCTCAACAGAGCCGAGCACGGAAAACCACTGCATCGTGGTGGCAAAATTATTTGAACCAGCGGCGCGGGTCAGCAATGCGGCATGCTCGGCGGGAAGAAAAAAGGTCTTCAACACCGGGTCGTATTCCATAATTCCACCGGTGACCATTGCCCCCAGCCACTCGCGAACATAGCGTTCATTTAAGCCGGACTGCTCTGCGATGGCCTCGCTGGTGGCGTGCTCCATCTCACTCATGATGTCAAACAGCCGGGCCCGGTGACCAATGGAGAGCATGAATGAGAGCGCACTGTGATTGACGATCTGCAGCAGTTTCTGTCCGAATTCGTCGGTTCGCTCCGCATCGATATTCAGATTACAGTTGTTACACATTGTAAATTCCTTTCTTGATGATTCTGGGAATGACAGCCGTTTGGATTGGCAGAAAACGAGTAGCCCTGCTGAACTCGCTCCTGCATGACAGAGCGAAAAAACCGGAGGTATGTTACCATATTTTTTACAGAAAAAAGAAAATGATTCGTTGAACCATCTCAAGTTTAATCAAACTCTCACAGAGTCGTCACACGCAGATTACGTTTGACTGTCAGGTCTACGCTGTGGAGAACGTCTCCAGCGGTATTGGAACCGAGCAGCACCGCATGAAAGACCCGATGCTAAACTGTGATGCGTTCAAGCAGAGAGAAACGAAGCGAATCGCCTTTAAACCACTTGCAGCGACAGGCGTCTTTTCAAGATAGAACCTGGCGATTGCATTATCTTAAAAAGGACGACTCCGAATTCGTGAGACAAGCCCTTTGCGCTTACGTTCCCGGGTCAGTGTTGTCTCTGAGAAGTCCGTCCTGAAAAGCGTATTGAGCAACCAACCGAATCAGTTTTTTACGATCAATGGGCTTGATGGTATAATCATCACAGCCGCTCTCGAGGCATTTCTCTCGATCTGTTGCCATCGCATGTGCGGTTAGCGCGATGATGGGACGAGCGTATCCCTCATTTCGCAATCGTGTTGTAGCAGCATACCCGTCCAGTACCGGCATTTGCATGTCCATCAAAATCACATCAAAGGGAGCCTGCTCCCTCTCTGCTTTCGCCACCAGGTCTATCGCGACTTGTCCATTTTCGGCCAGTGTAATTTCCGCTCCGGCGCCCTTCAACATAAAGCTGATCAGACGCTGGTTATCTGGTCCATCTTCGACAAGCAGCAGGCGACAGTTTTCGAGTGAGGTTCCCTGAACATCACCCTGGGAGTCATCCAGCTTATTAGAGATCAGATTGCCATCGCCTTCAATCAGTCGTGAATGATCTACTTCCCCCACCGGAATAACGATAGAAAAAGTACTCCCCTTTCCCAGTGTACTGGAGACCTGGATTGTACCGCCGAGCAGTTCCACCAGGCGTTTGCAGATAGCAAGGCCCAGACCGGTTCCCCCATACTGTCGCGTCGTTGAGCTATCAGCCTGTGTGAACGGTAAAAAGAGACGCTCGATGTGCTCTGCCGCGATGCCAATGCCTGTGTCGATTACATCGAAGCGAAGTTTTTGCTGATCACTTTGCTCAGCGTTTAACAGTTGAATCACCAGTTGAACTGATCCCTGCTCCGTAAATTTGATTGCATTTCCGATCAGATTGATCAGGATCTGGCGCAGCCGCGCCGGGTCGGAGTGAATCAATTCAGGAATCGCTCCTTCAAATTTGATTTCCAGCGGAATGCTCTTTGCCAGAGCTCGCACGTGCAGCAGGGAAGTCACATCGTTCACAATTTCATGAGGAGAACAGTCGAGCCATTCCACATCTAATTTACCGACTTCAATCTTCGATAAATCTAAAATATCGTTGATGAGTTCCAGTAGAAATTCCCCATTCTGATGGATGGTCTGTACGACTTCGATCTCCTCAGTCTGGTTCAGGTCATTGATCAGGATGTCTGTAAACCCCAGTATGGCCGTCATTGGTGTGCGAATTTCATGGCTCATGTTGGCAAGAAACTCAGACTTGGAACGATTGGCCGCTTCGGCTGCATCTTTCGCGTGTTGTAACTGCGAGATTGCCTGAAACCGTTCGATGACAATTCCTGCAAGATAAGCTGTGGTCTCAATCAGCTCACGCTCATCCTTTTCTGGTAATTTGTGAGTCTGGTAATACATGGCAAGTGTCCCGAGCACCTTCCCTCTGCGAGAACGAATCGGAACTGACCAGCAAGCTTTCAATCCCGTGCGTTTTACCAACTCTCTTCTCGGCTCCCAATTTCGATGTTCCAGCACATTCTCGATAAACACGGGACGATTATGAAATGCAGCTGCTCCACAGGAACCCTTTGCAGGACCTATTTTGAATGGACTTGTGGCCTCGGTGTAATATTTCGGAAGACTGGGGGCAACCCCGGGCTGCAGATACTGACCTGACTCATCGAGTAGAAGAATAGAACAGATCATTTCAGGACTGTATGACTCTACGCCAAGTACGATCGTTTCCAGCACTTTCTCCAGAGGAACGGATGAGGCCAACTGCTTGTAAACCTGGTTTCGACTGAGTGTCAGAGTTGCTTCTCGTTTACGTTCTGAGATGTCAAGAACAATGGCGACAAATACGGAACGCTCATCGAGCTGTGAAAGTTGAAGATGTAATTCAACCGGATATAAGGAGCCGTCTTTGCGGCGATGAACAGTTTCAAACTCGATATGATCGATGTCACCATTCAACAGCGGCGCCAGCAGGATTTCAATGGAGGCAAGTGTATGTTCTGGTTTAATTTCAAGCGGGCTCATCTCCTTGAGCTCTTCCAATGTATAGCCGATATTTTCCAGTGCTCCATGATTCACATGCACAAAGCGGAAGGACTCTACATCAACGACATAGATTTCGTTCAGAGAGCGATCCAGAATTTCACCAAACGCATTCAAATGGGGCTGCGCACGCTGACTTAATTCCGGTTGCTGAAGAGAAATACTGTCACACACTGCATCGAATGCCGTATTCAACTCAGAAGCAACCGAAGCGTCGAGCTTACCAATACATTGTCGCATAAATTCAATTGGATCAGATGGCGTTTGAATTTGTTTCCCCCCTTGCGATATTCGACTCCAGGATCACAGCTCCTGATTTCTCACTGGAATAATCCAGACGTAGTAATTCAAAGCCGGTCTTCATGCAACATGTTTTGACATCCGGGTGAAAGACAGGATCATCGGCGATCACAGTCAACCTATGACCAGAACAACATTGTTTAAGGCGTGTTGCGCGCTGTTCGATGTCCAGCGAGCCTTTCAGCCCCGTCAGATCAAGGTCCCGTATGGTAGACATCTGCGAGTCGCCCTTAAACAAATACGGGTTACACTGATAGCAGAAGATTGTTCACTAAATGTGCACCGCGACAAACCTGTATGCCGACATAGTCATTTAATTCCGGAAAACTGTCAATATTCATCTTCCTCACCTCTTAAGCAGTGGGATCAGCCTCGGCTCCGATCACAGAAACGTTCTCCCCTGATAGATTGTGTGACCTTGCTGTCACCAGCGCATCAGTCTATTTCAAACATAGGCTCTGTTTGGGGAAGACGCTTGTGAGAAAATTGAACACATCAGTGATATTTCCAGCCTGTGAAGGTTCATCGCCTGATGTTAAACCTTATAACCAGAACACACGGTAAAAATGCACACATACACTGGTTTTCTCAAGTCAAACACTCTCGTCTTATCGTACTTCCTGCTCGATTTGATAGTGGTGGGATTGCCAGTGAAATCTGCTGGCCTGAAACCAGATAAATCAATGAATTTTTATATATCGATGGACGAAATGTCGTGTGCGCTGTTAAAATGATGTACTGTCTAAGTATCAATTGCCCGCGTCTCATAAGAACAGAGTGATCGACCAGTTAACTCTCTAAAGAACCGGAGAACGCCAATGCCAGGCAGATTGCCAGAACGTCGTCTATCACGTCGTGAATTGCTTCGCGTGGGCGCACTGGGTACCGCCGGTCTCACGCTGCCTCAGCTGTTGGCATCACAAGCGGCGCGCGCCGCAGGCCCGGTGACTGGCCCCACGGCGAAAGCAGATGCCTGCATCATCCTGTTTCTGAACGGCGGCCCCAGTCATCTCGATATGTGGGACATGAAACCCTCCGGGCCGATAGAAATTCGCGGCGAGTTCAACCCCATCGCCAGTTCGCTGGAAGGGGTTCAGGTCAGCGAGCATCTGCCTCTGCTCGCTCAGCAGATGCATCACACGACTTTGATTCGTTCGATGAATCACAGCGTCAATAATTCCCATGCGGCTGCCGTCTATGCGGCGCTCACCGGTCACGATCGCGGCGAACAGGGGGGCGGCGCGAAACCCGATGATCATCCCTGCCCGGGAGCCGTGCTCGCCAAACTGCGACCCACGCCCAACGGTTCGCTGCCTTATATTTCCCTTCCCTACAAAACCAAGGAAGGTGCCGCCGGCCCACTGCAGCCTGGTTTTCTAGCCGGCTTCATGGGGGCGACCTACGATCCGTTCTGGGTACTCGACGATCCGAATCAACCGAATTTTCATGTGCGCAATCTGGCGCTACCGGCTGGTTTAGCCATGGATCGTATGAACAACCGACGTAGCCTGCTCTCTTCCCTCGACCAGGGGCTGAACCTCGACTCCAATCAGATACTGGCCTCGATGAATGATTTTCAGAGACAGGCGTTTGACCTGTTGACGTCCAACAATGCCCAGCAGGCATTTAAGTTAAGCGAAGAACCCGACAGTGTCCGCGACCGCTACGGTCGCAACATCTACGGACAGAGCGTGCTTTTAGCGCGGCGGCTGATTGAAGCCAACACACGCGTTGTCACCATGTCCTGGGCACCGGATGCAAACGCCACCTGGGACACACACGGACAGAACTTCAACAAACTGAAAAACGAACTGCTGCCGCAATTCGACGCCGCCTGCAGCAGTCTGATTGCCGACCTCGCTGAAAGTGGCAGGCTGGAACGCACGCTGGTCGCGGTACTGGGCGATTTCGGCCGCACCCCCAAGATCAACAACAACGCCGGTCGCGACCACTGGAATTCGTGTTATTCGATCATGCTGGCCGGCGGCGGGATCAAGCCTGGCTTCGTCCTGGGTGCCAGCGACCGCTCGGGCGCGGTTCCCACGCACAGCCCCGTCTCCCCCGGCGACATCGTCGCCACCATGTATCGCCTGCTGGGCATCGACCACCAGCATCTGATCTACGACACACTCAACCGCCCGCACACGGTTGTGCCTGAAGCACGACTCGTGCCGGAAATTATGGCGTGAGTGAGTTTTCAGTTTGTTGATAAACAACTCAGTTCTATGTCTGCAGCAGTGAATTTAATTCATCACCTGCAGCAAAGAATAGTTTCCAGTCTTGAACGGTTCTGATCTGGTCTGTCGTCCATGTCTCAGAGTTCAATTCAAACCATGTTTTGCGAATCTCTTCACTCAGGCAAACTGCCTCACGGTTGAGCTTTCCAGCAGATAATAAATTTTGCAAACTGTCTTCATGAAAGTACGATGTCACTCCGATGTCAAACTCTTCGAAGAGATTATATTCCAGCTCACCATTACCCAACGAAGTAATCTGTGAGTTACATTTCGCTGCGGTATCCAGGTATAATTCATAAAGTTGATCCATAGAAGTTTCGTTCATTAAACTCACCCTCACTAAGGCGTTTCGCGATGTCCAATTCGATTCCTGGTTTCGCTGAATTCGCACAGCAGCCTGATATATCCCAACAGGAACTGGTGTCCCGGCTGGAAAACAGTTCCGGGCTGGGTGTCTCTCTAATGGATCCGAGCGAACTATATAATTTTCCTGACAGCCATCAACCGAGTGAGACTGCGCTGGTATTTCTGATTTCAGACTATCCCCGCAGCAAAAACGCGACTTACCTGATTGACGGTCTGGACTTTGCGCCGGAAGCAGACATTGACTTGCCACTTCGCAGCCGGGAACGTCTTGAGCTGATCCTGTTGCTCATTGAGTCGCTGTTCGAGAACTACGACGTTTCCCGGCTCTGTATTGCCTTTAGTGATATGGGTCAGATTGAAGCGGTCATCAAAACCAGGCAAGCCGATCTGCGCAAGACAATTTTAGAGGACTGCGAATCCAATATCATGCCCCCCTGCTCAATCTATGACATCGCGGCAGATTGAGCAGTTCAACAATATTGAAGCGTGAAACCCTTCATGCCTCTTCTGCGACGGGGAAATCGGTATAACCTTTGGCACCGTTGGGGCTATACCAGTCCTGCATGTCGGCTTCGGGCGCGAGTTCCAGGCCTTCCGCGAAGCGGTGGACCAGATCCGGGTTGCTGATAAAGGGACGGCCGAAGGCGATCATGTCGGCATCACCAGCGGCGATAGCTGCTTCGGCGGATTCCTGCGTGTAACCACAGTTGCCGATCAAGGGGTGGTGAAAGACCTTACGAAACTCGGCAAGCGTCATCGGCTCACCCAGTTCGTGAAAACCAAAACCCAGGCCATCCATAACGTGCAGATAAGCCAGGCCGAACTGATCCAGTTGAGAGGCAACATACGTAAACTGCTCGCGATAGTCGGGGGAGCCCATGTCGTTGAAATTTCCATTGGGGGAAAGCCGCACGCCGACACGATTGGCTGGCCAGACCTCGGTCACCGCAGAGACCACTTCGCCCAGCAGACGATACCGGTTCTCCACGCTGCCACCATATGCGTCATCACGATGATTGGTTTTTGACTGCAGAAACGTGTCCAGCAGATAGCCGTTCGCTGAGTGGACTTCGATGCCATCAAAGCCGGCCCGTTTTGCCCGTTCGGCCGCCTGTTTGTAATCGGCGACAACAGCCGGCAGCTCATTGGTTTCCAGTGCGCGGGGCACTTCGTGCGGTTCTTTCCCTTTAGGCGTATGAATATATTCCGCGTCGATGGCAATGGCTGAGGGCGCAACGTGCTTTTCCCCGTTATGAAAACTGGGATGCGAGGCCCGACCACAGTGCCAGAGCTGCAGAAAGATTTTTCCCCCCTGCTCATGGACGGCAGCGGGAATCTGTTTCCAGGCAGCTTCCATTTCGTCCGTGTAGATGCCGGGGCTTTCATTCCAGCCATTCGCCTGCGGGGAGATCGTGGTTGCTTCCGTAATAATCAGGCCGGCAGCGGAGCGCTGTTGATAGTATTCTGCCATCAAAGCATTGGGAACGCGCTCTGTTCCAGCGCGAGACCGCGTCAAGGGAGCCATGGCGATCCGGTTGGGCAGTGTGAAATCACCAATTGTGACAGGTGTAAACAACTGGGGTGAAGTCGTGGTCATAACAGATTCCCTGGATGAAGTCGGTTCAGAATGAGCGCTCATACAATGCTTAAGTCCGGCTGGTCAGTGTAGTTCACCATACCAATGGAATAAAAGGTTACGGCATCCGGTTTGTTCAGAGATGCGTCGGTTCGCAGTGGTACGGGCAGATTCGGGGAGATTTACTCAACTGGCAGTTTAGAGACCAGTTCGCGGGCTGAGACGTCGGTGTTCAGGTCTATTTCCACTTCCAATCGCCTTGAAAAGATCACTGGCATGTGAATTGCTTTTAAACAGACCGTACCCGTTGCATCGTATTTTGAGGATCGAAGCCCCATGAAAATCAGTCGCCTGCGAAATGTGTTGAAACAGACCGGCTCCGAATTCATGTCTGACGAATGCATGGGCAGCGGCGCAGCAATTGCGTATTACATGATCTTTTCATTGCCCCCCTTACTGGCAATTGTCTTCGCGGTGGCGACCCAGTTCTGGTCAGCCGAGAGAGTGACGACGGTCATTAATTCCCAGTTGGGTTTACCCATCGAACAAACTGTTTCTCAGTCGGACAGCAGTTCGTCGTCATCCACGTTTAATTTGACGAGTGTCGCCGAAAGAGCGCAACCTGGCCCTAAACCGGAGCACCCCTGGTGGTCGCGTATTCTGGGGATAGGGATTCTCGTGTTTTCTGCCAGCGGTGTCCTGGCCCAGTTGCAGGGTGCTTTAAACAAGGCCTGGAATGTCGAACCAGATCCCAGCCAGAGCGGACTGAGGTCCTTTATCAAAAAAAGATTGATCTCTCTGGGGATGCTGGTCGTTATCGGACTGCTGCTTCTGGTTTCCCTGGTACTGACAACCTTTATGGATGAGTTTACCCGCTGGACTCAGGACGGCGCGCTCACCGGTGGCATGCTGGCAGGTATGATGGTTATAAACAGCATCTTGACTTTAGGACTGGCGACCTTATTATTTGCCGCCACGTTTAAAGTCCTGCCTGATGCACAAATTAATTGGAGCGATGTCTTCATCGGAGCAGGCGTGACAGCGTTTCTGTTTGTCATTGGGAAAACCGGTATCGGCTGGTATCTGCAGTTTTCAGAAGCAGGGTCCAGTTGGGGAAGTGCCGCGACATCCATGATTGGTATTCTGATCTGGGTTTATTACTCGTCCCTGATCATCTTACTGGGAGCAGAATTCACGCAAAACTGGGCCATCGAATTCGGCAGCGGTCTCAAACCGGCTCCGGGTGCCATTCTGGTCACCGAAGAAAAAAACTACCACCGTACAGAAAGTGAAGTGCTGCTTCACAAGAGTTGAATTCAGCGAACCGTATCCCCTCGATGATAACCTGTAATGAAAGGCATGTATCATGATTCAGTATATAAAGCGCAGCCATTCGTCCGCTGTAAAAAGTCCTGTAAAACCAGTTATCCTGCCAACCAGTGATAGCGTCTATCGCGCCGAGCGTGCTGATCGCTTTGCCCGTTTTGAACGCCTGACGCATTTTCTGGATGATGCCCTGAAAGTACCGGGCACCAATATGCGGATTGGCTGGGACACCTTGATTGGTATCGTGCCCGGTCTGGGAGATGTGATTTCAACCGCGTTATCGGGCTACCTGATCTATCAGGCAAAACAGCTGGGCGCCTCCAGATGGGTGTTGACCCGGATGGCGGGTAATGTGGGGCTGGACTTTTTGATCGGCGCGGTCCCCATCGTGGGAGATGTGTTTGACGCGTTCTTCAAGTCGAACCGCCGCAACTCCAAACTGTTGAAAAAACACCTGGATCGACGCAACGCCGGTTGAGAGGAATTAATACCAGTTTATTTCTGAGGATTAGGGACCGGCATTTGCGCACCGACCTGTTTGAGATGCTTCTGCAGCCGCCGTTCAAGTCGGGCGGTGAGTTCCGGGTACGTCTTTGAAACATCGCTGGTCTCACTCAGGTCGTCAGCCAGGTTGTAGAGCTCATCGTGGCCGTCTTCATAGTAATGGATCAGCTTATACTCGCCGACGCGAATAGCTGAGTAAGGCACGCCGACAAACACGTTGTAATGCGGGTAATGCCAGTAAAGGGCTTCGCGGTTGAGTGAAGTATCGGGATCTCTCAGCAGAGGGACCAGGTCGAGACCATCGACGCTCTGATTGTGATCCGCGTTGCCGGCAACGCCGGTGATGTTCAAAATCGTCGGATAAAAGTCCATCGTGATGATCGGCTCCGCGCAGATAGATCCTGCGGGAGTGACGCCAGGCCAGAGTACAATGGCAGGCACGCGAGTCCCCCCTTCCCAATGCTGCCCCTTCTCGCCACGGAGGGGATCGTTATTACTGGTCTTGCGACGGACTCCGCCATTGTCGGAAGTGAAAACAATCAGCGTGCGGTCGGCGATGCCACTCTCTTTCAGTTGGGCCCGCACGCGGCCGACGGCTTCATCGACGCTTTGAATCATGGCCGCGTACTCGGGATTTTTGTGCCGTTTGCCGGCGGGCACCCCTTTAAACTTTTTGACCAGATCGGGGCGGCCCTGAATGGGGGAGTGCACGGAATAGAAAGAGCAATACAGAAAGAAGGGTTTGTCCTGCTGTTGACGGATGAGTGCGACCGCTTCGTCGGCCATGCGATCAGTGAGATAGCGATCCTGCCGCCGTGCTTCCGTCAGACTGCTGTCCCATTTCATCGCATCACCGCCATAGGGGAAGTGATAGCTGCGGGGCAGCCCACGATTGGTTCCGCTGATGTTGACATCGAAACCGTGATCCTGCGGAAGATTGCCCGACCCGCCCAGATGCCATTTCCCCACATGAAACGTCTGATAACCGGCTGTGCGCAGGGCTTCAGGCAGCGTCGTGTATT
>AZIC01004196.1_pt1 | contig 18631 bp, 27 predicted proteins | sample 359061 | NCBI WGS metagenome assembly AZIC01 (sample SAMN02429709, study PRJNA222657) | marine sediment metagenome | biome: Sediment sample; isolation source: sample MGS-MES from oil contaminated site at the harbour of Messina (Sicily... | place: Italy: Messine | collected 2011-04-30 | depth 1 m m
AATATTAGAGTTAATTGATCTCTGACACCTATTTATTGTTTAAATAAAAAGGAGTTTTATTATGAAAGTATTATTTTTTATAACATCAATATTTATATCATTTCAGTCTACCGCTGTCCCTGAAATCCCTGATAACAGAATAAATGATATCGCAATAACTACTGTTATAAATGGACAAGTTTCTATTGTCTATAATCCAACTTACTGTAATCAGCTTGGTAACCAAGTTTGTAATTTTTTTAGGGCTCATGAATATGGGCATGTAAACCTAGGTCATTTAATAAGACGCACATATCCAGCTCAAGCTGAGTTCGAGGCCGACTGTTGGGCTGCACGTAATGCCCCAATTCAACATGTGAGAGCAGCGCACAGACACTTTATGAATCAAGGTTTTATGGGAAATTGGTCACACGGAACAGGAGTACAAAGAGCTGGTCGAATAGCTAATTGTGCACAAGATAGGTAAGCCAACAAATCATTCAAACCGACGTGATACTACCCTATAATTAATTGGTGTCAGAGACTAATTGTTTCTAATATTAGAGTTAATTGATCTCTGACACCTATTTATTCCATAAAGTGGTGACCTATTACGCTAATCGTTATGTTTCAAAACACACCAAAAGAGAATTTTATGAAAACTATGACCTGTAACCAACTTGGCGGAGCATGTGAAAAAGTATTTAGCGCCGAGACATTTGAAGAGATGGCTGAAATGAGCAAACTGCATGGAATGGAAATGTTTAAAAAACAGGATGAAGCGCATCTGAACGCCATGAATAAAATGCAAGAACTCATGAAAGAACCTGGCGAAATGGAAAAATGGTTTGAATCAAAGCGCAAAGAATTTGATGCTTTACCAAATAGCAATTAACAAATACTCGGAGTAAAAATGAGTGAAACTCATATAAAACCTCATTGGAGCTTTTGGGTAATTTGTGTTGTTGCCCTAATCTGGAATGTTATGGGAAGCATTAACTTTGTTATGCAAACTAAGCCAGAAATGGTTGCAAATTTTCCTGACGCAGCACAATCACTAGTAGCAAGTCGCCCACTATGGGCAACTATAGCTTTTGCAATTGCCGTTTTTGGCGGTGTAATAGCAGAAATTCTTCTTTTGTTAAAAAAATCGGTTGCATATTACTTGTTTTTTGCATCGTTTCTTGGTGCGTTAATTACAAATATTCATACATTTCAGGTAAGCAGTGCTGTAGATATTTGGGTTGGTAGCTTTATGTCATTACTGATCGCAGCATTTTTAATATATTACTCAAATCTAGTTCAACGCAAGGGCTGGGTAAACTAGCACCTGCTAATTAATTGGTGTCAGAGACTAATTGTTTCTAATATTAGAGTTAATGGATCTCTGACACCTATTTATTTTACTAGTGTTAGCTACGTAAAAACCAAATGACATACGCTGATAAAGACATAGTAGACTCGTGGATGGATAATGCAAAACCATGGGTCACTGCAATTAGAAAAAATAAAATAGTAAGCAGAGTGCAAATTACTAACAAGGCCATTATCGAAGTCATCTTAAATAAATCACCCAATACCGTACTGGATATAGGTTGCGGCGAAGGATGGCTAGCCAGAGAACTTTACAAAACTGGTATTAACGTTCTAGGTATAGATGCCATACCTGAGTTAGTGGCATCAGCTACACAAGAAGGTGGTGGTGTATTCAAGGTCACATCTTACGATGATTTGATCAATGGCGCTATAAATGAAAAATTCGATATAGTGGTCTGTAATTTTTCCTTGCTAGGCAAAGAATCTGTCAATAACATCTTTAAATATTTACCATGCATGTTAAATAATGATGGTTTTTTCATCGTACAAACCATTCACCCCGTTACAGCATGTGGTGACTTTAAATATATTGACGGCTGGAGAGAGGGTTCATGGGAAGGATTTGACAATAGTTTCACAAACCCTGCACCGTGGTACTTTAGAACCCTGGAAACATGGAAAAACTTATTTTTACATAGTGGTTTTTCACTCAATAAAATTATTGAACCTTTGGACGTATCAACAAATATAGCGACTTCTGTCATATTTGTTGGGCAGTACCAGCTAACAAGCCTCTGAATGTAGCGTTATGGCATTAAATCAGTAATGTAGCAAGATTCGGGTCGAGTAATTTGGGCCTACCTTTCATAATATTTTCACAATAGAAAATATTATGAAAGGATTAGAATCATGAGTTCATTGTCTGAAAAAGTTGTCATTGTCACAGGCGCAAGCTCAGGGATTGGGTATGCGACATCAAAGCTATTTGCTAAAGAGGGAGCCAAAATCGTTGTCGCTGCGAGACGCCAGACAGAACTTGATGCACTCGTAGATGAAATAACTCAAGAGGGTGGTCATGCTATTGCACTTGCTGGGGATGTGAAAGATGAAAACTTTGCCAAAGAGCTGGTTAATTTGGCGGTGGGACATTTCGGCGGTCTCGATGCTTCCTTCAATAATGCTGGCACTATGAAATGGATGGGCGACACTCGCGAAGCACAGCTTTCTGAATGGGAAGATACACTGAAAACGAATCTGACGAGCGCGTTCCTTGGGGCAAAATATCAACTTCCCGCATTATTGGAGCGGGGTTCGGGCTCTTTAATCTTCACGTCGAGTTTTGTTGGATACACAATTGGATTCCCTCAAACTGCAGCATACTCTGCAAGTAAAGCTGGAATCATAGGACTTACCCAAGCGCTTGCGACTGAATTTGGTCCCAGGGGCATCCGAGTCAATGCACTGCTTCCGGGCGCCACTGACACACCAATGGGCAGAGCTTTTGCGAATACGCCAGAAACAGTGGACTTCGTCAAGGGCCTCTATGCACTTAAGCGTATGGCTTCACCTGAAGAGATAGCAAAATCAGCGCTATATCTGGCATCAGATGCATCAAGCTTTACCACTGGTACAGCTTTGCTTGTTGATGGTGGAGTTTCAGTCAATCGAACTTAAGTTTAGATATGGATTCAGTAAGTTTTATCTTTAACAGGCGAAAGTCATTATGACTGATTACGAACGAATAGCTAAGGCAATCTCGTTTATAACCCAGCGAGTTAAAGAACAACCTACATTAGAAGAAATTTCAGCCCATTTAAATATGAGCTCTTTTCATTTTCAACGTATATTTTGTAGGTGGGCCGGTGTGACGCCTAAAAGATTTTTACAGATACTCACAGTTGAACGAGCTAAACAGCTACTAGCCAAATCAAAACCTTTATTAGAAGTTTCTGATTTATTAGGGTTAAGTAGTGGCTCCCGGCTGTATGATCACTTTGTTAGTTTAGAAGCCGTAACGCCTGGAGAATACAAAAAAGAAGGAGCCGGCATCACCATTGAATATGCTGTACACATCACCCCTTTTGGCGATGTATTTATTGCGGTTACTCCCAAAGGAATTTGTAAACTCGCTTTTTTAAGTAACAATGATACTGAAGCCCATCTTGAACAATTACATAAGAAGTGGCCGCATGCCGTTATACTTGAAAACTATGAAGGTACATTTGAGACTATTGAGTCTATGTTTGGTGGAGAGATAAAATTAGATCGGCCGCTTTCCCTCCATGTTTCTGGCACGAACTTTCAACTTAGTGTATGGAAGGCACTATTAGAAATACCGCCTGGCATGGTGACAAGTTACTCTCAGGTGGCGACTGAAATAGGTAGACCCCGTGCTGCTCGTGCTGTAGGTACAGCGATAGGTGCAAACCCAGTTGCTTTTCTTATCCCCTGCCACCGCGTCATACAACAAAGTGGTAAGCTTGGTGGGTATCATTGGGGGGAAGCCAGAAAGCATGCGATACACGCATGGGAGTCGGCGAGGTATGAATAAATACCATACAAGGCGCTCGTTCGGACGCTCACTACACTACATGTGCGCCACGCAGCCTGGTCGTTAGCTATTTGAAGGACTAAAATGAATTTTACTGAAATGTCAGACAACGAAATATTAACTATAGTAAGACCCTTAGCTGAGCATACAGAAAATGCCTGGAATGAGAAAAATTATGAAAATTTCTGCCAGTATTTATTACTAGAGCCTGACCATGATTTCACGCCTGAAAATTTCTACGAACAAATAGAAAGAAATTATGAAAGGCTGGGTTTGCACACCGTAAAAGAGCACATAGCAATACATAAAAATCCTGATAATGCCGTAGTAATGTGGAAATTAGGGATTGAAAATAGAGCTGAACCTGGTGTAATTATTTATATATTTACCGAGCATGAAAATGAAATAGTTATTACAGGCTGCACCCTTCATGACTAAATACAATAAGCTAAAAAGCGCGTTTGAGTCGGACGTTAGATTCAATTAAGGCCAAGAGATGCCACTCAATGCAATACTTAGATATTTCGATGCTACATATGATAGAGAAACCCGAGAGGATCTTAGATTGGCTGTTAGCCTCGTAGGAGACAATAAGATAGCTATAGATTGTGGATGTGGCGCTGGAAGTGATATTGCGTTTCTACGATCTCATGGATTTCTTGTGCATGCTTTTGATATTGAAGAAGAAGCCATTTTGCGCTGCGGAAAAAGGTTCGAAGATGATAACGGCGTACATTTGTCACAGGCCACATTTAATACCTATAACTATCCCAATGCATCATTGATAGTTGCTGATGCAAGCCTATTTTTCTGCCCTGAACAGGAGTTCAGTGAAGTATGGAATAAAATTACAGATGCCTTGTTACCAAAAGGCATATTTTCTGGTTCATTTCTCGGGCCGGAGGATACTATGGCTGGGCCTGGCTATAACAAAGAGTCTTATTGGCCTGATATTCTAGTATTTTTTGAGGAAGAGGTTAAGAATCTATTTGATAACTATAATATCGAATCCTTTACTGAACATAAAACATCAGGTAAAACACCTGACGGCCAACCACATCAATGGCATATATTTTCAGTAGTAGCCAAAAAGGAATCTACCAGGACACCCCGGCCGACACAAAAAACGGCGTGACTGAGCTTTAACGTTGTACTTATAAAAGGAGATGACTATGGACACTACTCATATGTCTGGTGTAGAAATCATGCACGCAATGAAGCAAGAATTGATTCCTTATCCATCAATGACAGAAACCGTTCCAATGAAATTCATTGCAGTGGAAAAAGGTCGAATAGTATTTGAGGTTAAAGCAGATCAAAGACATCTCAATATCTTTGGTGGTGTACATGGTGGTTTTTCAGCTACCGTTCTGGATACAGTGACTGGTTGTGTTGTGCATACTATGCTAAGTGCTGGATCTGGTTATGCGACAATAGATTTGAGTGTCAAAATGCTAAGGCCTGTTCCTAAAGATGTACCACTACATGTGGAAGGGACGATTATTAGCGTTACAAAATCGCTTGGAGTTTCTGAAGGGACATTGAAAGACGAGGAAGGAAAACCATATGCACATGCCACTGCTACGTGCATGTTGCTTTCAAATTAATGGTACAACATAACAATCACATCGGCCGCAAAAAGCGCGTCGTGAGCTTGCCCCCTTTCACGGACATGTATATGTCTATAACATCAAAGGGGTTCTTAAATGGGGCACACTTTCAAGTGACACTATGATCGCGATACACTCGAATTTAAAACCACAGCCGTTAGATAAGCGGATTTACCCACCGTTAGTGCCATTGACATCGCTGATACACCAGGTATCCCATGATCATATTCTATCGCTGGCGTATGGAACTGAAAAACGCCTCCTAAACAGAATAAGAAATAACGTACCGATCTTACACGAGCCAACATCGACAATATGACTTTACGCTAATGAACCTGATTAAAGCACTTCATCAGGGTATTTAATGTGCCACACATGCTTACCACGAGCCAATTAAAGAGGTGGCATGGCAGCATGAGTCATAAAGGCGCACCACTGGATAATACCATGATGGAATCAATCTTTCATTCCATAAAGGCCGAGCTAATTCATCAGAAACATTTAACAATGATATTGAAGCCTGGCGTATATTGTGGAGTACATTGAGTTTTATCATTGTGAACGATTACACTCACGCCTGGGCTATCATTCACCTGAAAACTATGAAAAACTATATGCATAAGTGGCCCACTAAAGTGGCGTAAGATCACGGCACCTTACCCAGTAGGTTAGGCATCCATAAGAAAGGTATCAAGCGATGACACAAAACTTAGAAGGCACATTTCAAATAACACATTGGGCCGAATCACCGTATCAGGAAAATGATGACGGTTCGAAACTGAGCCACGCTAAAATCAATCAGACTTATAGTGGTGCTATTGAGGGAATAAGTGAGCTGCAGTATCTTATGTCATATCAAAGCCCTTCATCTGCTGTCTTTGTCGGTCATGAGAAAGTCACCGGCAAAATAGCCGGAAAGTCTGGAAGTTTCATATTTCAGCATAATGGGACGTTCGAAAACGGTGTTGCAAAAAGTACTTTCTCTATCGTGTCAGGTTCCGGTATAGATGGCTTTGCTGACATTGAGGGTAAAGGAAGCTTTGAATCAACTGAAAATGGACAAGCAAATTACATACTCACCCCCACTAATGCCTAACAGTAGCATTGTAAGAAGTTATCAAACGCGCCGCTTCGTTCTACGTTTGCAACCTCACATGCCTGCCGTTATGCCCAAAATACAAAGGAACCAATAATGCACCAGGGAAGCTGTCAATGTGGAGAATCACGTTACGAATTTGTGGGTGAACCACTCACCTGCTATGCATGTCACTGCACAGATTGCCAAGTATCTACAGGCTCCGCTTTCACGCTATCTATGATAATCAATGAAGCTGACATTAAATTAACTAAAGGCAAACTAAATATAAATTGTATTTCGATAAATGGCACAGAAGTACAAAGGCATCATTGCCCAAAATGCGGTATTGCTTTTTGGTATTCAGCAAATGAATATCCGGGTATTCTCGCTTTAAAGCCGGGCACATTCGATGATACTTCCTGGTTTAAACCCATAGCACACTTATGGGTACGAAGCGCACAACCATGGGTAATATTTGAAGATAATGCCATTAAATATGAGAAGCAACCAGAAATGTCAGAACTTTTTGCATTATGGTCAAAGCATAGAAACGCATAACAATACTTTCAAGCAAGCTAGCACAATAAAGCTGGCGTGCTCCGTCTATACAGCGGACGGCCGCTAACTTTTTCGTTAGGACTAAAGAATGAAAATGTCAGAATGTTGTAGTACTTCAAACTCTAGTAGAAAGCACATCTGCCCATCAAATGGCAAAGCTTATATACAAGTCTCTACACGAACTATATTGCATCACATATCTCAACCCTGGCTACATAAATTAAATGATACGAATTATTACTTCTGCACAGACCCAAACTGCGAAGTAATCTACTTCGGCCAGGACAATACCGTAATAAACAAGTCAATGCTAAGGACTGAGGTTGGTATAAAAGAAAAATCAAACAATGCCCTTATTTGTTATTGTTTTGGCGTGACGAAGAAGGAAGCCGAAGAAAATCCAGGTATTAAAGACTATGTTATTGAGCAAACAAAGAACCATACATGCTCTTGTGAAACATCTAACCCTTCTGGAAAATGCTGTCTAAAAGATTTCAAATGAATACAATAAGCTCTAACAAATCGTCTAAAATGGACGCACAAACAACACGCACTGATCTAGCACAACCGTAATATTCAAAAGAGATAAAAATGGAATTAACACTCTACCAAATTGATGCATTCGCAAATAAGACTTTCGAAGGAAATCCGGCAGCAATATGCCCTCTTGACGATTGGTTATCTGATGATTTAATGCAATCAATAGCAACAGAAAATAATTTATCCGAAACTGCCTATTTTATAAAAACGAATAACGGTTACCATATCCGCTGGTTTACACCCACCCATGAAGTAAATCTATGTGGTCATGCCACATTGGCGAGCGCTTATGTGATATTTAATATCCTCCAACACACAGAAAATGAAATATTATTCGATTCTAAAAGCGGTTTATTAACAGTGAAACGAAATAGCGACTGGTTAGAAATGGACTTCCCATCTCAACCGCCAGTGAGCTGTGACACACCTCAACTAATACTAGATGCTTTCGATGCAACTCCAGTTGAGTGCTTAAAGTCTGAAGATTACATTGTGGTTTTTGAGAATGAAGAAACTATATTAAATTCTAAGCCACTGTTATCACTTCTTTCTGAACTGGATCTTCGAGGTGTAGCGATCACGTCTAGATCAACAAAGTATGACTTTATTACACGGTTTTTTGCTCCTAAATATGGCATTAATGAAGACCCTGTTACCGGCTCTGCATTTACGCAGCTTATTCCTTATTGGTCCAATAAATTACATAAATACAACTTAAATGCCAAACAAGTATCCAATAGAGGTGGTGAAGTGAAATGTATCTACTCTGGCGACAGGGTTGGAATATCAGGTAAAGCAGTTAAGTATATGGTAGGCACTATTGAAATATAAAGAATTAATTGGTGTCAGGAATTAATTGGTGTCAGAGACTAATTGTTTCTAATATTAGAGTTAATTGATCTCTGAACTTCCCTTACTTTTCCGGACGATATAATTAAGCAGCATTTATTCTTTCATATTCTAAAGGTGCTTCATAGCCTAATATTGAATGTAATCGCTGCCGATTATAATAAAGTTCTATATATTTAAAAATTGACTGCCTGGCTTCATCTTTTGTTTTATATCTTTTCTCATATACCAATTCATCTTTTAGTGTATGAAAAAAACTTTCCATAACGGCATTATCGTGACATTCACCTTTTCGGCTCATACTACAAATCAGCTCATGTGATTTTAGTTTATTACGGTAAGTCTCAGCTGTGTATTGGCTTCCCTGATCAGAAAGTACCAGCACATCTTCGGGTGAGCCTCGATGCTGTATCGCCATATCCAGGGCATCGAATACCAGTTGCCCGTTGATACGCTCACTCATTGCCCAACCGACGATGGCTCTGGAATAAAGATCGAGAACGCCAGCCAGATATAAATAGCCTTTTTGTGTTGGAATAAAAGTGATATTAGACACCCATTTTTCATTAGGCTTCATTGCAGTAAATTCCCTGTTTAATACGTTGAACGATGCCTTTTGCAGCTCACGTTGCACGTAGACACGCTTGTGATGCTTTGATCGTTTAGCGGCAATCTCATGCTTTTTCACTAACCTTTCTATACGACCTCTACTCACCTTAATACCTTGTTTTGATAGTGCGGCATGCATACGAGGCGATCCATAACGCTGCTTATTTTCGATATGTAAGCGGCGTATCTTTGTGAGCAAAAGGGTGTTTTCATTGTCACGTGCCGATGGTGCTCGATCTAACTAATCATGATAGCCACTCACAGACACATCTAATGCGCTACAAAGCCGTACCATCTTATATTCTTTGCGATACTCACGTATAAACTGATACTTCAGTCGAGTTCCTTTGCAAAGAATATGGCGGCCTTTTTTAGGATTTCGTTCTCCTCCTGAAGCGTCTTTAGTTCCTGTTTTACCCTGGAAAGCTCAGACTGATCTTCTTTTTTGGGCCAGCCTCGCTTAGCTGACGGTACGTCGCCTTTTGTAATCAACTGCTCCTTCCATTTGTATAGCTGATTACGGCGGATACCTAACTCACGTGCAATTTCAGTGGCTGACCGACCCGATTCTTCAAGCAATCGAAGTGCTTCTAGCTTAAATTCTTTGGTATTGGTTATAGGTTGTTTTATTACTCATGGGATACTCCTGTGAGGATTTTACCTCAGATTAAAAGTATCCGGAAAACTGGGGGAGGTTCAGTATCTGATCTCGATTTAGTTATTATCTTTTATTGTGAGAATATTTCATGATGCAACCACAACCTTGCACGTTATCTATGGATAGTTCTGATAATTAAACATCAGGTCTATAAAAATTTGGTAACAATCGATTAATATCTAGATTGATAACGTAATAATACTCACACTGATATATTAGTAACTAATGGGCTACCGGAAACAATTTGGCGCAAACAATTGGCTATAGGCTGATTTTCATGCTTGAGGGATGCCTCGTCGAGCGCCGACTTCAAGTAGTTATCGTATTCATTGCTCACCTCGTCCTGAATCTGGCGACCATGACTGGTAAGGACTGCATAAACACCACGCTTATCATTAGGGCAAACATCTTTAACTGCATAGTTGCTGCGCATCATCCGCTCAACCAGACGAGTCACGGAGCTTTGGTTTAAGTTAAGCTGATTAGCTAACTCCTGCATACGCAGCTCCGAATTCGGTGACTCAGAAAGCAACTGCAGTGCTCGATACTCAGATAGGCCTATGCCATGCTTACGATTCAGGTCCTTCGCCACTTGGCCTTCCACTGACTCAAAGATATTCCTCATTTGCTGCCACACCGATTGCGGGGTCATAATTTTTTCTCGTCTAACTTGCATAATTTGTAGATGCTATCACAAATTAGTTAATTTAAATACTTGCACATACATATATTTAGTAATACTTTACCTAATGCTCGAAAAAAATCCTAAAACACTAGAACTCGAGCCCGGTAATCACAAAGATTCCGCATTACTTATCGCCCTTCACCCTCCAGCACTCTTAGTGAAAAATTATTTATTTTTCAATTTGTTAACTTAAATATCACTCGTTGTAATTATTCCGCAATCAAATTGGCACAAACAATTCATATATATGTATGCGCAAACATATTGACAGCGAGGCCTCAGGTTTATATTATTAATTTGCTTTCACATACATATATATTTCTTGTTACGCATTTGATCGAGGGAACGCCATGAAACTAGCATTACTGCTCAACTCACTTAACAACAGTGCAATTCATTTTCCTAACAATACGGCAATCATCACAGACACCGAGACCTGGAATTATAAGCAGCTCTGGTCTTGGGTAATTCAATTTGAAGCAGCGCTTGCCGAGCTAACACTACCAACTCACGTAACCGTCGCAGTCACTGCTCACAAGACAGTAGATACCCTTGCGCTGATGCTTGCTCTGGGTAGGCAGGGCCATACTTCGCTCGCGGTTTCCCCTACTCTGGGCTCGATGGTCAAACCAATAATGTATGGCACGGCTGGGGTGTATTGCGAATTGGCTGCTGAAAGTTACCTTGATCAGCCTATGATTAACCTTATAACCCCAGGTAAACAACAAGCCGATACTGTTGCCAGCGCATGTTCGGACAATACGTGTCCACTCATGCTGACCACTTCAGGTTCAACAGGCACTCCAAAGGTGGTAAAGCTTCGCGCAGAAGGAGTCAGCTCCTTTTTCAACTGGGGAGCAGACTATTTCCAACTGACACGGGACAGCCGTGTTCTCAGTTATGCCCCGCTTAACTTCGATCTGAGTCTGCTCGAGATATGGACACCGTTAGTAAAAGGCGCCACAGTAATCTTGGCAGATACCGCTCGTGCCACACAGACCGACTACCTTCAGGCGCTAATCCGAAATAGACAACCAGACCTCATTCAAGCTGTTCCGATGTTTTATTCCCTGCTGTGTCCAGCGTCGGACGATCACAAGAACACCATAAACAAAACCCGCCACGTTGTGTTCACCGGTGATACCACGCCACAGGAATTACGTGAACGGGTAGTAGCCAGATTTCCTCAAGCTACTTTTCACAATATTTACGGTTGTACTGAAACCAACGATAGCTTCGTGTATTCGGCAAATGCCATGGAAATCATTCGGCACGAACGACTACCACTAGGACGTCCAATTAAAGGGGGGGTCTACCGCATAGTAACCGATGATGACGTTGAACTGGCCGGCATTGGCGAAGGAGAACTGCATACCTCAACACCATTTCTTGCCGATGGATACACTGAACCAAAATTGACAGCTAAAGCGTTCTACACCGAGTCAGTCCATTGTCGCGTCTATTATCGGACGGGTGACCGAGTCGCTCGTGATAAACATGACCAATTGACTTTAATCGGTCGCAACGACTTTATTGTTAAGGTTCGCGGCGTACGCACCAATCCGCTGGACATAGAACAAGTTCTGGCGAAGATGCCAACAATCGAAAACGCCGTGGTGATACCAGTAAGTGACAAGATATCCGGTGTCGTCTTACATGCAGTGATTGAGCCTACGCAAGGCCAGACGCTCGACGGCCTGGCGATGCGCATGTTCTGCGCCCAGTACCTGCCTCAGACCTCTATTCCTCGGCACTTCCATCTACATGAAAATCCATTACCCACAACTTCGACCGGCAAGTCGGATCGAAAAACCATAGCTCTATCCATTCAACCACAAAGGAATGAACCAGCATGATCAATGAACAAAACATCAAAGTATACATCTGCGAGCAACTGGCACCGGACATCGATCCGGCAACATTGCCTGACGATATTGATCTGCTATCCACCGGCATTATCGATAGCCTATCTCTGGTACGCCTTGTCGTCTGGGTTGAGGGGGAATATGACATCCCAATGAGTGACATAGAAATAGCACCAGAAGATTTCAACTCAGTCGAGAGAATCAACGCTTTCATCAAACGCCATACGACCTCTGACGATGCACGAAGCAAAAAAGCCAATAGAGAAAACGAAGTTAAGTCACTTTCAAAACCTTAAGTTTTTTATAGGAGAACCATTATGTTTATACGCAAACGCAAGGAAATAGTAGGCACTCAGTGGGGCAATGGTACTAGCCATCGGATGCTAACTGAGAAGGATGGCATGGGTTTCACTGTTGCTCATACCGTAGTTAATGCAGGCTCAGAATCACGCCTCCAGTATCGACGACACCTAGAGGCCTGCTATTGCATATCCGGTCTTGGCAGCGTGATTTCAGCCGACGGCAGCGAGCATCACATTATCGAGCCAGGCTGTATCTATGTATTGGACAAGCATGACCCACACATATTAAGGGCTGCTGACGATCAAGACTTGCATCTAATCAGTGTTTTCAACCCACCGCTGACCGGAGAAGAACGACATCACCTAAGTGAAGATGGATTCTCTCAATACTGATCTGAACGTAGCCTTCCAGTCACCATTTAAAGGATGAATTATGTATCACCATGACAAAGATATCCCTCTACAGGCCCGCGCTTCTATCGATTCCATTGCGCACACCTTGGATGCCGAGTCCGCGCCAACCGGTTTTCCACGAGAAAAGTGGCAGGCAGTAGCCAGTACTGGCATCTTTCGACGCGCCACTACTGCTGAATCAAAGCGTGACGCAATCCGCTCAACCATAGCCTCCCTCGAACGGCTCGGCGAGATCTGCAAGGATTCTGGTCTAACATTCTCTATCGCCACACATCTGGCCAGTACCATTACTGCCCTCGATAAGTTCGGCAGCCCAGAGATCAAGGCACGCTATATGGATGATCTGGTCTCTGGCCAGTTGATCGGCGCCCACGCCATCAGTGAGCCCAATGCAGGATCAGATGCTCTAAGCATGACCACCACTGCTCTCGAAGAGGGTGACGACTTCATCATTAATGGACACAAGGCTTTCGTAACCAACGGCTCAATAGCTGACGTGATCGTAATCTATGCCAGAACTAGTCAGGCCGCCAATGCCGACTGCGTTTCTGCCTTCCTAGTAGAAACTCGCACATTAGGAGTACATCTCGGCCCTACCATGAAGAAAGTCGGCTTAAATACGTCACCGTTATGCGAACTCACCCTCAAGAACTGTCGGGTACCGAAAGAAAATATGATTGGCCGCCGCGGTGCTGGTTTCTTCGTCCTCAGCTATGTGATGCAACGGGAGATTTTATACTCGTTCATCATTAACGTCGGAGAAATGCATCGACGCCTTACACGCTGCGTGCTCTACGCCAATTCCAGACACCAGTTCGGCTCTCCCATCGGCTCTTTCCAGTCAGTTGCCAACAAGATTGCCGAGATGAAAATCAAATACGAATTGAGCCGGCGGTGGCTATATCATATTGCTGAACTCATGAGCGCCAGTAAGGACGTGACTAGCGAGGTCGCAATTGCCAAGGTGTTTGTCAGCGAAAATGCCCTGTCCACCTCAATCGATGCGCTGCATATCCATGGTGAGTACGGCTTCATTGCTTCAAATGGCCTCGGCACTGAAGTTTGCAACGCACTGGCAGGACCCATCTATTCGGGAACCAACGAGGTTCAGCGTGGCCGAATTGCCGCTTTACTGGGCGTAAAGCAAGTTAAGGACAAGGTGAGCCGGGCTTCGGATAATGCGAATCACGAGGACGTTCACTCAGAAATACGTATCATTCGCAAGGCCGATGTTGAGCGAACCCACACAGATTTACTTGATTTCCCGCATGAAGATGTACAAACCTTCGTCAACTCTGTACTGGATAAAAAATCATTTAACGAGCGCGAGACAGCGGTGAAGCTTTACTACGCGGTGCGCGACAAAATTGCTTATGAAGTATTTGGTACCGACATCAGTGAGAAGGGTTTACGAGCAAGCCAGATAGCCAAGGAGCGTCGGGGGTTCTGCCTCCACAAGGCGCTACTCTATGCCGCTGCTTGCCGATCTCAAGGTCTGGCCTGCCGCCTTGTTGCCAGTTGTGTTACTAATCACGTCGCCACTCAGGAGCTGCAGAATCTAGTTGGCGGTGACGTATTCCTGCACTGGTACAACGAAGTGAATGTGAATGGTACCTGGCTGCAAGTCTCCCCAGTGTTTAACAAACACCTATGCAAACTGTACCACATAGAACCATTGGAATTTAATGGTTACAGCCATGCTATCCATCAGCCGTTCAAAGAAGGCTTAACCATGAATTACCTCAACCACAACCCAATGATATTCACTAACCCTAGTTACTCTGAACTGATCGAACTCGTAAATACCCACCACCCAAATATGGTCACGCCGAATGGTCGAATCCCGCAAGCCAAACATTTTGGAACTGCACTTTGATTTTTAATACGCATCACTAAAGGTGAGCACAATGACTAAACAAATTACCATTTACACCGATTACGTCTGCCCATACTGCCTATTGGCAGAGCACGTCATCGAAGATGTAATTCGGGGTCAAGACATAGAAATTCACTGGCGACCTTTCGAGCTGAGACCTGATCCAGTGCCTACCCTACGAGTCGAAGATCCTTACCTGCCACATGTCTGGAAGCAATCTGTCTATCCAATGGCCGAACGGCTGGGTGTTCCGATCAAGTTGCCAGCCATATCGCCACAGCCTCGCACTGACAAGGCCTTTGAGGTCTTCATGATGGCGGACGAACAAGGGCTAGGACACTCTTTTTCGATGCGGGCCATGAAAGCATTTTTTCAGGAGGAAAAAGATATTGGAAACCCTGAAGTTCTGGCTGATCTGGGAGCTGAGGTAGGCCTCGAACACGACGCTGTACTAAGCGCTCTAATCGAAGGCACATATCGGGAGCGTCATCTTGAGGCATTACGCCATGCTCACGAAGGCATGGGCATCACATCTGTTCCCACCATCATTGTGGGCAAACGGATTTTCCGTGGAGTGCCGTCCACAAATGAACTACAACAGGCCCTCGACCGTGTCATAAACGATACCGGCCGGCAAGACTAATCACTTAAACAATATTTAATAGGAGAAACAAACATGACCAGCTGGATATATCTTGGAATCGCCATAATTTTTGAAATTGCAGTTGCAATCTCTGCCGGGAATGCGAAAGGCTTCACTAATCTATGGTGGACCATAGCTACCCTCATCAGCGGTGCAATCGCTACTTTTTTTCTCAGCCTCGCCCTTCTTGTGTTCGATGTCGGCATTGGCTACTCAATCTGGACATCTGTCGCAGGCGTCGGAATTGTCATTCTAGGTGCCATATTTTTCGGGGAGAGACTGACCTTGAAAAAAATCTGTGGAATCAGCCTTGTAATTGGAGGCGTTATTGGCCTTCGTCTCACTGGAGCAGCATAAAGAGTAGCTAAGGCACTCATCAAGCCAATTGTTCAATCACTTTCTACCCAAAAAGGAAATAGTTATGACAACAGTAACAAAAGAACATACGAGCAATAAGCAAGCGTGGACGATGCTACTACTTGCCGGCGTTTTTGAAATTGCTTACGCACTCAGCGTCGCAAGTAGCCAAGCTTTTACCGTGCTGAGCTGGTCAATCTCTACTTTTGTATTTTTTCTGCTCACCCTATTTGCACTAAGCGTTGCCCTGCGAACAATCGATGTTGGGATTGGATACGCAGTATGGGCTGGAATTGGTGCAATAGGTTCGGCAGTTTTCGGCAGCATACTTCTCGACCAGTCACTCACCTTAATTCAGTCAATCTGGTTAGCGGTCATTATTGCTGGTGTCATTTGGTTGAAGCTCGCCAGTAGCGACAAGCTCCAAAGCGATGATTAGATACCTCTTAGAGCCTATATCAACGCGATAAAAATACACAACTACAGGAGAAATACATGACTTTTTCACCTACGCAAATTTCCGGTTCTCACATTTTCGTGAAGGACAATACACTCGCCAAGGAGATACCTATGTCTGATAATCTTTCTGCTCACTTCAAGCAGATAATGGAAGAAGTAGTAGCCTACTCCACTGAGCATGTTCGTGATGGTGGAATCCCTTTTACAGCTTATGTCGTAGATGCCGACGGTAAAATTCTGGGGCGCGGCGTCAACCGCGTTCTGGAACACCATGACCCAACTGCACATGCAGAAGTTGAAGCTATCAGAGATGCCTGCCGTACCGTTGGAACCCACAATTTGCAGGGAACGATACTCTTAGCATCAGGCGAACCCTGTGCTATGTGCTACCTGAACGCCCTATTCTCTGGCATCGTCGAAGTGATCTATGCGGTCGATAGGGATGACGCTGCCAAAGCGGGCTTTGACTATCGTGGCACCTATCGGATGCTGGCGCATTTCCCTGATCAATGGCCGATGAAAATACGCAAGTACGCTAGCACTCAAGCTCTTGAGCCTTTCAATCTTTGGAAAAAAAGGAAATTTCTATGAATGAAATACTAAACTCGGCTCAGGCCAAGGGCAATGCAGCAACATTATTCCGCCCCGACGGCTGGAACCGCTTGATCCGTATCGGTGCAGTAGTACCACACGCCGATGTAGGACCAGAGTCTGAATTACAAGCAATGGTAGCTAATGAAGTCACCATCCATGGCAGCCGCCTATACTTCTCTGCTATGCGTGCAGGCGGTGAGATGGACGAAAAAATCCCTCACGATCCCGTGACTATGTTCACCCTACCGCCCTATGTTGATGAGGCAGTGGAAAGCTTGGCAGCTTCGCCGCTAGATGCCCTCTGCTTAGCATTCACCAGCTCGGCCTACAAGCATGGTCCGGACGGAGAACGAGCCCTAATCGAACGACTACGCCCACGGGCTCGAAATATTCCACTAGTTTCCACTTGCCTCTCAGCGGAGCGGGCTCTAACGCAGCTGAACGCCAAACGGCTAGCAATTATCAATCCGCCGTGGTTCGATGCCGATCTGGATGAACTAGGGGCCAATTACTTCGAGCAAGCTGGTTTCCGTGTGGTTCACCATGCCCCATGCGGACTACAGAGCGGACAAAAGTACATCACACCGCAAAGCCTATACGACTGGATCGTCAAGGTAGTGGCTGAGTCAGATGCGGACGCTGTGTTCGTGGCCGGTAATGGCCAACGCTCAGTGGGCATCATCGACGCTGTGGAAAAGACACTTGGTATATCAATGATTACCAGTAACCAGGTCATTCTCTGGGATGCTCTACGCTCAATTGATGCCGACGTCCGCGTTGAAGGTTATGGTAAATTATTCAGTTAACCTTTATGTATTCTTGCCTATATCTTGAAAGCAGTGGTCGGATTAATCGATGAATAACTGTCAAAAAAAGAGAGGTGAAAGAGCATATCCTCCCTAATAACCGAGACGACGAAACAGGTGGGCGCGCCGGACTCAAAATCCGGGGCCCTTGAACAACTAACTGACTTTATATTAAACAATGATAGTTACACCATCATAAAGTTAACATTAAAAACCACATTACAACACCTCAGCCAGATCACCCTTATCTTCTAACCAGGCCTTTCTATCCGGCGCACGTTTTTTGATATTTGGGGTCAGGTTGAACCTCCCCCTTTAGCCTTTTTAGGCTATATATCATTAATCTAAATACACTAATCAGGTGCACAACATGTCGGAAACAATCAGAAAAACTGCCAGCTGCCTTTGTGGCTCTGTACGTATTACTGCAATTAACCCGAGCAATAAAGTCGGCGCATGTCATTGCGGAATGTGTCGAAAATGGGGCGGTGGGCCATATATGGAAATCGATTGCGGGACTGATATTACATTCAAAGGTGAAGAAAATATAACCGTGTATGATTCTTCAAGTTGGGCTGAACGTGGCTTTTGTAAAAAATGCGGCAGTCATTTATTTTATCGCCTAAAAGAAACCGGGCAACACATGGTTGCTGTTGGTCTTTTTGATGACCAGGCGCATTTTGTTTTTGAAACCCAGGTTTTTATTGACAGAAAACCATCGTTTTATAGTTTCTCAAATAAAACAAATGATCTGACTGAGAAGGATATCTTTGACATGTATGGTCCATCGTAAAAAACCAGATAATGCACTCAGGCCGCGTCCCTCCTTTTGGTCTGCTGCATAAGCTGGCCATAATCAAGCTTGACCCATCAAATAATAT
>AZIC01002305.1_pt1 | contig 18459 bp, 13 predicted proteins | sample 359061 | NCBI WGS metagenome assembly AZIC01 (sample SAMN02429709, study PRJNA222657) | marine sediment metagenome | biome: Sediment sample; isolation source: sample MGS-MES from oil contaminated site at the harbour of Messina (Sicily... | place: Italy: Messine | collected 2011-04-30 | depth 1 m m
CTTGAGATAAATTCGCATAGGCCAGATCGGCCTGCATAAGGTTCGAATGAGAAAGATCAATCGAGTCGAGCCTGGCACTGCGAAAATTCGCATTTGCCAGATTACGATTACGCAGAACATCACCCTGCTTGTTACAGCCAGACCAGTTAATGCCCGGCCGTGCTGGCGCATTGCAGTCTGCCAGCCGGGTTTCATTACCATTGAGCGAAGTCAGATAAAAACCAATTGAACCCAGTGTTACCAGCACTAGCAGACTGACATAAATCAGCCGCTTTTCAGGGCGAACATTATGCTGATGCAGCACATCATCACGAATATGTCGATGCAGCTGCATCACCTCTTCTTCATCGACACGGCGATCTTCATAATCATCCGCGCCGCCAGATTCCGAGCTCCGCTCATCCTCACGAATTCGCGCCAGCATCAGGGCCTTGTCGCCCTGTGGCGTACCGGCTTCCTTCACCACTTCCGGCACCATCGCCGGATAGCTTTTCACCGGTGCCCAGTTATTTTTATCCTGACTAACCGGTGTATCGAGCGTAATTCGACCCAGAATGAGATAGCTGCCAATGAGTTTATTGGGAAAAGGCCCCTGAACAGACTCACCCTGTTTAATAAACCAACGACCTTTATTTGATTTCATCATGAATAGTCACATTTATGGCGCATAGATACACTACAGGAAAATATTAGCAATAAATGCTCCAATGTGTCGTTAGTTAAAACAGATTCAGCGGGCGACTTATGGCTTCAAGACACTCACGCCACCCATATAAGGAAGCAGGACTTCCGGCACCTGAATACTGCCATCTGCCTGCTGATAGTTTTCCAGCACGGCAACCAGTGTACGCCCAATCGCCAGACCTGAACCATTGATAGTATGTAACAGTTCCGGTTTGCCGGTTTCAGGGTTACGCCAGCGTGCACTCATGCGGCGAGCCTGAAAATCGAGAAAATTACTGCAGGATGAGATTTCACGATACGCCTGCTGACCCGGCAACCAGACTTCCAGATCATAGGTTTTCGCCGAAGAAAATCCGGTGTCGCCCGCACACAATGTTAATACTCGGTAAGGCAAGTTTAGTTTCTGCAAGATGGCTTCTGCATGGCCAGTTAATTCTTCCAGCGCACGCCATGAATCGTCTGGCTTCACCAGCTGCACCATTTCAACTTTTTCAAACTGATGCTGACGAATCATGCCACGGGTATCTTTACCGTAAGAACCGGCTTCAGATCTGAAGCATGGCGTATGCGCCGTCATTTTTACCGGCATATCTCTGGCATCAATAATTTCGTCACGGGCAATATTGGTAACCGGCACTTCTGCCGTAGGAATCAGGTAATAATCATTGTGCCCCATCGGGCCAAACAGGTCTTCTTCAAACTTGGGTAACTGACCGGTTCCTCGCAGACTATCCGCATTCACCATATAGGGCACATACACTTCGCTGTAGCCATGTTCAGTGGTATGCAAATCAAGCATAAACTGAATTAACGCACGATGTAGTCGCGCCATTTCGCCACGCATTACAACAAAACGTGAACCGGTGAGTTTTGCTGCTGTTTCAAAATCCAGCCAGTCGTTGGGTGCACCCAGTTCTACATGATCTTTTGCTTCGAAATCTAATTGAGCTGGTTCACCCCATTTGCGAATTTCAATATTATCGTCTTCGCTTTTACCGGCAGGCACCGAATCATCCAGCAGGTTCGGCATACTCATCATTAAATCAGTGATTTGATTTTGTACTTCATCCAGCTGTTTTTTTGCCGCATCGAGTTCATCACCCAGGCTGGATACTTCTGCCAGTAATGGCTGTATATCCTGCCCCTGTGCTTTAGCCTGACCAATACTTTTTGATTTTGTGTTGCGTTCGTTCTGTAAATCCTGAGTTTTTACAGAGAGTTCTTTTCGTTTAGCTTCAAGGGTATTGAATACATCAATATCAAGCTTGTAACCACGCATGACCAGTTTTTCAGCCACGGCACTAATATCATTTCTTAATAACTTTTGATCTAACATGTTTTAATTCTTTTTAAATTGATTACTGCTGAATGGGTGGCTTCGCTGCGACAGTTCTCAGCAAACTAAAATATTCTACTGGGAAAATCACACCATGGATTTTGCCCATTGCGCGCCCAGCCAGGCGGCAAAAATACACAGGGTAACATTCAGCAGCACATTCAAAAATGCTTTCTCAATAAAGCCCTGCTCTATCAAGTGAAGCGTATCCCATGAAAATGTTGAAAAAGTCGTCAGCGCACCTAACACACCCACGACAATACCCAGTCGTAAATCCTGTGAAACATTAAATTTTTCCAGTAGAAGAATGGACAACAAACCAATGGCAAGTGAACCCAGTAAATTTACCACCAGAGTACCATAGGGAAAACTACGACCAAACCAGTGATAAATACCGGATGAAATCGAGTAGCGGAGCACGGCTCCCAGTGCTCCTCCCATGGCGACAAAAAATAATGTTTTCAATGCAGTTTACTGCCCAATATTTTCAGACATGTTGCTGCAGCTGTCAGGCCGCAACTATTGGAATCACTTTGTCTGCAATTTCTTTATATTCAGCAATTTCATGGAAATTCAGATAGCGATAAATATCGTCTGCCATCGGTTGCAGGTGCTCCACCTTTTCCAGGTACTCAGCTGCGGTGGGTATATAACCCAGAATACCCGCCACTGCACTTAACTCAGCTGATGCCAGATAGACATTTGCATCTTTACCCAGACGATTAGGGAAGTTACGCGTTGACGTCGACATCACTGTTGCACCATCTGCCACACGCGCCTGATTACCCATACATAATGAACAACCCGGCATTTCAGTACGTGCACCGGCTTTACCGAAAATACTGTAGTAACCTTCTTCCGATAACTGACGCTCGTCCATTTTGGTAGGCGGTGCGATCCACATGCGTGTTGGAATATTCGCTACATTTTCCAGTACTTTACCTGCGGCACGATAGTGGCCAATGTTGGTCATACAGGAACCGATAAACACCTCATCAATTTTGGTGCCTGCGACATCCGATAACAGCTTCACATCATCCGGATCATTTGGGCAGGCCAGAATCGGTTCTTTAATTTCATTTAGATCTATTTCAATGATTTCGGCATATTCAGCATCTGCATCTGGTTGCAGCAACTGAGGGTCTGCTAACCAGGCCTCCATTGCATCAATACGGCGCTGCAGTGTGCGCTGATCTTCATAACCATTAGCGATCATCCACTTTAACAGTGTGACGTTTGAACTCAGATACTCAATAATCGGCTCTTTGCCCAGGCGCACGGTACAGCCATTGGCCGAGCGTTCTGCCGAAGCATCTGATAACTCGAACGCCTGTTCCACTTTCAGGTCTGGCAAACCTTCAATTTCCAGCACGCGACCATTAAATACGTTTTTCTTGCCTTTCTTTTCAACCGTTAACAACCCCTGCTGAATCGCGGCATAAGGAATCGCATTGACCAGATCACGCAAGGTTACGCCTGGCTGCATCTCACCCTTGAAGCGCACCAGAACAGATTCCGGCATATCCAGCGGCATCACGCCCAGTGCGGCACCAAATGCGACCAGACCAGAACCCGCAGGGAAACTAATACCAAGTGGAAAACGGGTATGCGAATCACCGCCCGTGCCTACTGTATCCGGCAGAATCATACGGTTTAACCAGGAGTGAATAATGCCATCGCCGGGGCGCAGCGCGACACCGCCACGGGTATTCATAAAATCGGGCAGTTCATGTTGTAACTTGATATCAACCGGTTTTGGATAGGCGGCCGTATGACAGAATGACTGCATCACCAGATCTGCCGAGAAGCCCAGGCAGGCCAGCTCCTTAAGCTCATCACGCGTCATGGCACCGGTCGTGTCCTGTGAACCGACTGTGGTCATTTTAGGTTCACAATAAGTGCCGGGGCGCACACCTTCCACACCGCAGGCTTTACCCACCATTTTCTGCGCTAACGAGAAACCTTTGCCGGTGTCCTGAGGATCAACCGGACGCAGGAACACATCAGATGGCTCAAGCCCCATAAACTCACGGGCACGTGAGGTTAAACCACGACCGATAATTAATGGGATACGGCCATTTGCGCGTACTTCATCCGGCATGGTGGTTGGGCGTAAATTGAACGAGCAGATTTCGCTCGCATCTTCAGCCAGAATTTTTCCTTCATAAGGGCGAATACGGATCACATCGCCGGTTTCCAGCTTATCCACATCACACTCAATAGGCAGCGCGCCAGAATCTTCCGCGGTGTTAAAGAAGATAGGGGCAATTTTACTGCCCAGCACGACACCACCTTCGTGCTTGTTAGGCACAAACGGAATTTCTACGCCCATATGCCAGAGCACCGAGTTTATTGCCGATTTACGAGATGAACCGGTCCCTACTACATCACCCACATAGGCAATTGGGTGCCCCTTCTGCTTTAATTCTTCAATGGTTTCTAATGGCCTGTCCATTTTAGACACCAGCATTGATTTGGCATGTAAGGGAATATCCGGGCGACTCCAGGCTTCGGTTGCGGGAGACAGATCATCAGTATTCGTTTCACCGGGTACTTTATAAACCGTCACCGTGATTTCTTCTGGCATCGCCGGTTTACTGGTAAACCATTCTGCATCGGCCCAGGATTGTATGATCTGTTTTGCGTATGCGTTGCTTTGCGATTTTTCAGCAATGTCGTGGAACGCATCGTAAATCAGTAAGGTATGTGACAGGGCTTTAACCGCCGTGGGTGCTGTCACCTCATCATCCAGACATTCAATCAGTGGCAGAATATTGTAACCACCCAGCATGGTGCCAAGTAATTCGGTGGCGTATTCACGAGAAATCAACTCGCAGGCGGTTTCGCCTTTGGCGATGTCAGATAAAAAAGCGGCTTTAACATACGCGGCCTGATCAACGCCGGGTGGCACGCGATGCACCAGAAGCCCCATTAATTCTTCAGCCTTCTCATCGGCAGGCTGCTTTAGCAACTCAATTAACTCGGCAACCTGCTGAGCATCGAGTGCCAGTGGTGGGAGGTTTTCTGCGGCGCGTTCTTCTACATGTTTGCGATAAGCTTCAAGCACGGTTGATTCCTTATACATCGGTTCTTTAAATTTAATGTCTGATTATACAGTGTGCGGATGGCAATTTCCTGCTCCATATTGAGATAGATTCTACTGGGCCCTCAGTTCAGTTCCTATGCTTTGTGCTGCGGCCCGCAAAGTCGTATAATCCAGCACTCTTTGTCAGGTAATCCCTTCAAGCAAAGACCTTCGAAAAATCTCGACACCCCTGAAGAAGCGAGCTATATGAACTTTCTAGCGTTATTTCCGTTTTTAAAATGGTTTAAATTTGTTACTAAAGACACCCTTAAGGCAGATGCAATTGCTGGCTTCACCGGTGCGGTTATTGTATTACCCCAGGGCGTAGCGTTTGCAACCATCGCCGGCCTGCCACCAGAATATGGTCTGTACACGGCGATGGTCACGCCGATTATCGCGGCATTATTTGGTTCTTCCTACCATCTCGTATCTGGCCCGACCACCGCAATTTCCATTGTCATTTTTTCTGCCGTCAGTCATCACGCAGAGCCCGGTACACCCGAATTTATATCGATTGCACTCACCATGACCTTCATTGCGGGCATATACCAGCTGGCTTTTGGTCTGGCCCGCCTGGGAGCCCTGGTCAACTTTGTGTCACACACCGTCGTTATTGGTTTTACTGCAGGTGCCGCTATTCTCATTGCCACCAGCCAGATGAAACATATTCTTGGCGTCTCCATTGCCAAGGGTGAATCCTTCCTGCATACCTGGATGGAAATATTCAACCAGATAGGTAGCACTAATCTGTACCTGTTACTGATTGCTATGGCCACCCTGATTGCCGCTTTGCTAATAAAGAAATTCACGCCAAAAATTCCAAACCTGCTTGTAGGCATGGTGGTCGGCAGTGTTATCGCCTACCTGTTTAAGGATATGGCCGCAGGCATTGAACTGGTGGGAGAAATCCCCGGCCATCTGCCTCCACTCTCTTCACCCGACTTTACCCTGGAAACCATTAAAACGCTGGCACCTGAAGCCTTTGCGGTTGCCCTGTTAGGTCTGATTGAAGCTGTTTCCATCAGTCGTGCTGTCGCCACCAAATCAAACCAGCGAATAAACTCCAACCAGGAATTTATTGGCCAGGGTATGTCGAACATGTTTGGTAGCTTTTTCTCCAGTTATGCAGGCTCAGGTTCATTCACACGATCTGGCATTAACTACTCAGCGGGTGCAAGAACCCCTCTTTCAGCCATTTTCGCCGCGGTATTTCTGCTATTTATCGTGCTTTTAATTGCACCGCTAACGGCTTACCTGCCGGTTGCCGCCATGGGTGGTATTATTTTGCTGGTGGCATATAACCTGATCGATTTTCATCATATTAAAATGATCCTGAAAAACAGTCGTTCGGAATCCGCTATTCTTATCGTGACATTTTTAAGCACACTGTTTCTGGAACTGGAATTTGCGATTTATATGGGTGTATTGCTGTCACTGATTTTCTTCCTGAAGAAAACCTCAACACCAGAAATACCAACGCTCTCAGTTAACGTCGATGATAAAACAGGCAAACGCTGCTTTATCAACATTAATAAAAAACCATTAAAGCAATGCCCGCAACTGAAGATTATCCGTGTCGACATGTCGATCTACTTTGGCTCGATCAATCATATTCAGGAACGTATTTCACACATTGCAGATAACGAACGCATCTACCATATTATGATTGATGCTTCACGCATCAATTTCATTGACCTTGCCGGTGCCGAAGCGCTGGTATCCGAACACAATATGCTGAAGAAACAGGGTGGCGGACTGTACTTTGTTGGCCTGAACTCATCAACCTATGAATTCGTGGCAAAATCCAGCTTTGTGAAGAATATTGGTGCCGATCATTTCTTCGATTCAAAGAATGAGGCGATTCGTTCAATTTACAACAAACAGTTAGATAGAGATATCTGTCTTACCTGCCAATCACAGATCTTTAAGGAATGTAACGCCTGAGTTTAACTTAACGATTAAAAGTGAGCGCATAAAAAGTCTGAAATCTGCCTACATGATGAGCATCTGGATTTCAGGCTTTTTTAGCCGGGATACAAAACCAGACGAAGCAAGCCTTTAATACCTTGCAATTAAAAGCTCACTCTCAGGGAACTCAACTCTACACACTCCGCGTTTATACCTGTATTAGCGAAAGACATAGCAAGAGTATTCGAAATTATTCACTATCAGCTAACGCAGATATTTCCTGTTTGATCATCTGTGGTGTTTCCAGACACATCTCACCAATCTGCCCACTACGAAATTCATTTAACAGTAACTCAGATACTTTATGTAAGTTAACCCGACCACCACTCTGTAAACATCCACGGATACGACCGATACTCTCTAACGCATCCATATCATTTTCAGGTAAGGCCTGCAGTTGATACCGTCGCATTAACAACTCCGGATAGGCCTGCAGAAAATATTCAGCGGCGAACGACGCAACATCTTCAAACTCCATCGCGGTATTTTTTATTGCACCGGTCACAGCCAGCCGATAGCCGCTGTTCTCATTATGAATTTTCGGCCAGAGAAAACCCGGTGTATCCATTAATTCAATGCCACCGTCCAGTTTAATGCGCTGCTGCTGCTTGGTAATCGCCGGTTCATTCCCCACCTTGGCAATCATTCGTCCGGCCAGTGTATTAATCACCGTGGATTTCCCCACATTGGGGATTCCCAGAATCAACACCCTCAGCGGGCGCACGGTAATATTGCGCTCGGGAAAAAAAGCCTTACATAGCTGAAGTACCTGTTTGATCTCAGCCGGATTTTCCTGCGAAACCGCCGTGGCTTTTATATTATGCTCAGCCTGAAAATACTCAATCCATTGCTGGGTAATACGGGCATCAGCCAGATCCGCCTTATTTAATAATTTAATACAGGGCTTATCACCGCGTAACTGTTTAACCAGTGGATTTTCCGAACTAAACGGAATGCGTGCATCAAGCACTTCAATAATCATGTCGACTTTAGGCATAATCTCCTTAATCTCTTTACGAGCCTTATGCATATGCCCCGGGAACCACTGAATCGCCATGTCTTTTTCGCCAACTGTTAAAATCCCCTGCATTCTAACCCAATTCAATGCCAATCTAGGCTAAAATCTACACCTATCCGTTTTAAATCAAACCTTGAGATTTCTATGTCGAGTAATCAATACGACCTGTTAATTATCGGTGCCGGCGTGTCAGGTAGCGCACTGCTTTACTTGTCGACTAAATACACAGATATTCAACATATCGGTGTCATTGAGAAATATGCAGCGCCAGCCAGGGTAAACTCACTCTCCAGTAACAACAGCCAGACACTACATTGTGGCGACATAGAAACCAATTACACCCTGGAAAAAGCACTCAAGGTGAAACGTGCGGCAAGCATGTTGCGCAACTATGCTGTGGCCCAGCCAGATGCCCATCACATTATTTATAAATACCCGAAAATGGTCCTGGGCGTGGGTAAAGCCGAGTGTGAATTACTTAAACAACGCTTCGAGATTTTTGGCCCGCATTACCCCAGTTTAAAATTACTGGATAAAAAAGCCATTGCGCGTATCGAACCGAATGTATCAATGAATGGTGATAAATTTCGTGATGATGAAATTATTGCGCTGGGTTCTACCGATGAATACACCGCGGTCAATTTTGAAGCGCTGTCACGTTCATTTGTGAGACAGGCCGAAAGTGAAGCCGAGAAACAGAACAAAGCCGTTGATATTCATTACAACGAGTATGTAGATCATATTAAAAAAGATGATGATGGCTTTATAGTGGAAACCGATGGCGTCTGTTACCGCACAAAATCACTCGTGGTATGTGCCGGTGGCCATAGTTTAAAACTGGCACACGATATGGGTTATGGCCATCACTATTCCGTTTTACCCATTGCGGGCAGTTATTATTTCACGCCCCATGTGTTGAACGGCAAGGTATATACTGTACAGAACGATGCTCTGCCTTTTGCAGCGATTCATGGCGACCCCGATGTACTGGTTCCCGGCCTTACCCGGTTTGGCCCTACCGCATTAGTATTACCCATTCTTGAGCGTTACAATCTGAGAACATTACCTGATTTTCTGCAGGTATTTCGTTTTGATAGCCGCGTTGCAAAAGTGCTGAAAGACCTGCTGAGTGTAAAAGACATTCGAAATTACATGTTTAAAAACATGTTATTCGAAATTCCACTGATTCGAAAAATTCTGTTTCTTAAAGATGCCAGAAAAATTATTCCCTCGTTGAAATTTACCGAACTCAAGTTCGCCAATAAAGTCGGCGGCATACGTCCGCAGCTGATTGATAAAAACAATTGCAAACTGTTAATGGGCGAAGCAAAAATAGACACAGGTATTGGCGCCATTTTCAATATGACGCCATCACCCGGCGGTACTTCCTGTATTGAAAATGCAGAAATTGATATGCGCACCGTTGCCCAGCACCTTGGTGCTCGCATAGATGAAGCCGGTATTCAAAAAGATTTACTGCTTGATGATCAGCAGCATGACAATGATGACTTTTCAGGCACGCTAATAAACGGAGACAACGCCAACTAATACTGTTCACGCTCGACAGGCAGCCTCACTTTGTTTGAGCTGCAGTGATAGCCAGATGCGTAAAAACCATGAAGCCTGTTGACACATTGCAGATAAATTTCATCTATCTACTATTTAAAAGTTTCTATCCTCCCCAGTCGGCCATCGGTTGTATTTAATCAGTTCGGCAGGTACATTCGTACTCTTAAAATTATAATCATTACAGACCAGCACTCCCCCCCTCATACATCACCTGCTGCTGGCGGAGTTACACATGAATATACAGGCCCGTGTATTAAAACCAGAAGAACACTTTATACAGAATGAGCCCTACTACGAAGCCATTGGCTCAGAGATTGATATTTTTCTCGCCGCCTATAAGCAACAAATCCCCGTACTCCTAAAAGGCCCCACCGGCTGTGGCAAAACCCGCTTTATGGAGCACATGGCCTGGCGTCTAAAAAAGCCACTCATTACGGTTTCCTGCCATGACGATTTAACGGCATCAGATCTGGTGGGACGATTTCTCGTGTCGGGCGGCGAAACGGTCTGGGTCGATGGGCCACTGGCCAGAGCGGTTCGCCATGGTGCAATATGTTATCTGGATGAAATTGTTGAAGCACGTAAAGACACCACCGTAGTCATCCACCCGCTGGCGGATGATCGCCGTGTACTGCCGATGGAAAAAGTCGGTGAATTGCTCGAGGCTACCGAAGATTTCTGCCTGGCTATTTCCTACAACCCCGGTTACCAGAGCGTCTTAAAAGATCTCAAACAAAGCACACGCCAGCGATTTGTGGCGCTGGAATTTGATTACCCGGCAGCCGATCTGGAATCGCGTATTATTCAGAATGAAGCAGGCATTGAAGCCCCACTGGCAGAAAAACTGGTGAAATTTGCCCACATGACTCGCAATCTTAAAGGCAGTGGACTTGAAGAAGGTGCCAGCACCCGATTACTGGTACACGCGGGCAAACTGATCTCAACGGGAATTTCGCCAGTTGATGCCTGTCACTCATCTATTGCTCAGGCACTCACCGATGATGCCGACATGCTCGCCGCGATCAATGAACTAAGTTCATCACTATTTTAACTAGTCAACTGTTGTGAGCCTGCCTCCTTTTACCTATGAAGAAATTGAAGAACGTCTTGATGATATGTTTGTCGAGGCGGAAGCATCACTGATTCAACACCTGACACAATTTGATATTCAAACCCAGGACAGCTTGCTGGAAATCATTAGCAAGGCAAACCGAACCAACAATGGCCTTGCCTACCAGTTATGTTTACGCATGCAACGAGCCGTTGCACTGATGGAAATGGACACAATTGAACTCTGGCTGGATCAGGCCATTGACGCCTTCGATAGCAATGGCATTTATGGCGCAGTCGCCAAGCTTGATGAACTGGAGGCCGTAGCGGATCATGCAAAACAGAAACTCACCGGTATTGCCTTTGAAGAAGTGGGTGACCTGCTGGAACATTTTGTCACCGGTTTAAACGGTCGACGCTTAAAAATAGAAACTGATCGGCATGCCTATACTGACAGTGAAACCATTTATTTACCCAGTATGATCAATCACTATGCCGAGCGAGAGGATAATTTTCAGCTCTATAAATGCATGGTGGTTCAGCTCTGGGCACAAAACTGGTACGGCAGCTGGCGCATCAATATTTCAGAGATACTGTCCGGCTATGATGATAGCGCACATGCTGAACGCTGGTTTCACGTACTGGAAAGCTTTCGCCTGGATGCAAAAATAAAACAGGAGTTACCGGGCATTCATCGGCAGATGGAACGCTTATGCCAGCTCAATCAGCAAGCAACCACAGCCAGGGTTGCACAACAGACACTTGCCGATCAACTCAAGTCACTACATAGCCTGCAGGATAGCCTGCAGCTTTTACAGCAGTTATACCCGCAGCCCACACCAGAGCTACACAGCTATACAGCAAGAACAAAAGCCGAACAGGTCGCCCTGGTTCGCGAAGCTCGATTAATAAAAGAGAAAGACCTGTTCAGAAATGCTCTGGCTCATGCGGTAAAAGAAAAAAAAGGCAAGGATACCAGTGAATCTGCAGACGAAGCCGAACATAAGCTAACTGCAGAAAAATTCCCCGACCCCAATATGCCTGAAGGCTTTACCTATAAACTGGAGCTGGATGGTGAGCCGATTGAACCACCCGAAGGTGTAGAAAGTTTAATCAGTTCTATCATTCAGGACCTTGGAGAGATACCCGACGATTACCTTGTCGCCGCCGGCGATGGCAATTACAAAATATTTCAGGATGAAAACAAAACAGATGGCAGCAATGTATGGGCCGGAACTTATCATGAGGAAGGCGCTTACCTGCACAAAGAATGGGATTATCGTCGCAGACGCTATAAGAAAAACTGGTGTGCACTGCGTGAAGTGGAAATAAACCCCGGCAGTACAGCATTTGTTAGTGACACCTTAGAGAAATACTCTGGCCTGATCAAAAATCTGCGTAAAACGTTTGAAGTACTTCGTGGTGAAGATAAAATTCTGAAAAAACAGCCATACGGCGATGACATAGATATCGACGCACTGGTGGAAGCCTGGGCTGACACACACAGTGGCATGGAAATGTCGAATAATATCTTCACCAAAATGCATAAAGAAGAGCGCAATATTGCGGTTATTTTTATGGTCGATATGAGCGGTTCAACCAAAGGCTGGATTAACGATGCAGAAAGGGAATCACTGGTGCTTTTATGTGAAGCGCTGGAAACACTGGGGGATCGTTATGCCATATACGGTTTCACTGGAAATACACGTAAGCGTTGTGAAATTTACCCGATAAAAACATTCGATAATGATTACGACGACAAGACCCGTGGCCGCATCGCCAATATCACACCACAGGACTACACTCGACTGGGCGTATTTATCAGGCATTTCAACCAGATGTTCAATGATGTTGAAGCGAAAACCAAACTACTGATTACACTGTCCGATGGCAAACCCGAAGACTACGATGGCTATCGAGGTGAGTACGGCATCGAAGACACACGCATGGCACTACTTGAATCCCGCCAGCAGGGTATTCATCCCTTCTGCATCACCATCGACAAGGAAGGTCGTGATTATCTGAAAACCATGTATGGCACTGCCAGCTATGTGGTTATTGACAATGTCGCTCAACTTCCACTCAAAGTGGCCGATATATACAGAAACATTACCAGCTAAATACACGGGTAAATACACTGGGTCTCTGCATCGCTGGGCCTGAATCTCCAGCAAAACTGAACTATATATAAATAAGCACACCATCAACAACAACTGTGCGCATTCGAAACAGATATAACCATATCAGCATGTGGCTTTAAGGTATTGAAATGAAAAGAATTAACAAACTTGGCCTAAGAAAACAGATCTGGACCGGATTCCTCAGTCTATTTTTAATTATCTTTATTATTTCAGCCATATCATTCTACCGATTGCTGCAGCTACAGGAGCAGGCAACGGATATCGCTGAGTACTCACAACCTGCCATGCTTTCTGCCCTGCGGATTAAAGAGCGGATAGAGTCCACTACCAGCCTGATGGGCCTCTACATAATAAATAAAACGCCTGATTACGAAGAGAAAGTGAATGACAATCTTGCTTTACTTCGAGCCTCTATTGATGAGTACAAACAGTTACCGGCGGTACTGGATAGCCCTGACATGCAGAGTAAAGTGGAAACTCTTGATCAATACATTCAACAGTTTATTGCTCTTCAGAATAAAATCGATTTCCTCAATAAAAATGTTCTGGAAAATTATCCCGCTTTAAACATTGCCAGTACAGAAATTAATCCACGACACCAACAGGCAATGCAAATTTTTAAAATAATGATCAATTCCGAATTTGAAGAATCAGCAAATAGTCAGAGACGTCGTTTTTTACAACAGATAAATGATCTGCGTCAGTCTTGGATGAGTGTCGTTTCATTATTCAGAACCTTTCTCTCGAACCCGAATGAATTTCAGATTGAGCAAATCAATATATTTATGGAGCAAAGCTCGCATTTTTTACAGGAAACCAATAATAAATCAAGCATGTTCACTTTCGAACAGGAAGAAGGTTTTGCAGAGCTTAACAGGATTTCTGAAGCTTATTTTTTGAATATACAAAAGGTCTTTGACATATTTAAAAAAGGTCTCTGGCGTGAAGATGTCACCCTGATTCGAAATGAAATAAACCCCCTTAGCAGTCAAATTGGACAACAGATTAACAGCATTATCAGCCTGCAAAAAGATCAGGTAAATCAGGGGAATATTGAACTGATTAAAAAAACAAAGGCCTCTTTGTTCTATATTGCAATCGCTTTACTGACTGCTGTAGCCGTCGGTATATTTGCTGCACGCTTTACCAGCAATCAGATCAACACCGCGGTACGTGATATGAATACCATACTCTCCAATATTCTTAGCGGTGATTTTTCAAAACGTATGAACGAAGAGCGTGGAGGAGATATTGGACGTCTCGCGATTACGGTTAATCAGTTTAGTGACAAGCTACATCATATTATTAGTGAAATAAAATCGTCTGTGACCAATCTGCATGATACATCCCGCAACCTCACCCAGGTAACGCAGACCACCTCCAGCAATATCATGCAACAAAATCATGAAACAGAAATGGTAGCCACTGCGGCTGAAGAATTATCAGCCACTTCTCATGAGGTTGCAAAAAACACAGCATCAGCAGCTGATTCCGCACAGAAAGCGGACGCTGACGCACAGACAGGTTCACAGAAATCTAATGCAGCCATGTCGGGCATTCAGCACCTGGTACAGAACCTGAATAACTCAGCTGAGGTCATTCAGACGCTTCAGGAAGATACGGGCAATATCAGCCTGGTACTTGATGTCATTCGTGAAATTTCCGAGCAAACCAATCTGCTTGCATTAAATGCTGCGATAGAAGCCGCGCGCGCCGGTGAACAGGGACGTGGCTTTGCCGTCGTTGCCGATGAAGTGCGTACGCTGGCAAGTCGTACACAGGAATCGACGGACCAGATTAAGGAGGCCATCGATCGCTTACAGATTGGTGCCGAAAATGCGGTTGGCGCAATGAAATCATCTATTGAAGAAGCGAATAGCAACAGTGCGCAGGTATCGGAAGTTGCTTCGTCTCTTAACCAGATTAAAAATGAGATAATGAATATAAACTCGGTACTGAGCCAGGTTGCATCAGCCAGCGAGGAGCAGAGCGCAACCGCCAATGAAATCGCCACCAGTATTGCCTCGATCAGCAATATTTCAGCTCGCACGTCTGACAATACCGACTCACTGCATACTGCAGAAAAAGATCTGGGGGATGTCACGCATCGTCTGGATCATATTATCTCGGTATTTAAAGCGGGTTAATGATTGATTTACCTCAATCCAGAGACCAGGAAACACCATTATATTAAGCTCATTATTTCTCATTGAAGGAGACAATCGTGAACCTCTCAGACACAGCAATCCGCAAGCTACAGAAAGTACTACGCTTTAATATGTTTCTTGGACTAATGGTGACGGTTATCTCGACTTATCTCATTATCAACGGAACATACGACAGCATCCAGTCAAGACAGAGTGAAGAAACCATTTTAAATTTAACGGCACTATTCAGCCTGTTCTATACCTTCATTTTCTGGATTCTATGTGTATTTAGAAACCAGTTTTTCAAATCTAATAGTGACTCGGCGAAAATACATCATAGCGCTTGATCTCTACCGGCTTTAATTTTATAAAGGCCGGATGCAATCTAAATCACAGCGACTCGTTGAACACCAGAATAAACTAAGGCAATGCACTGCCTGTGTAAACATGCAGGGTCCTCCTGTATACAGTAAGCCCGTTACTGCTTCTGTTATGCTCATTGGGCAGGCACCAGGAATTAGGGAAATCGAAGTTCACAAACCTTTTGCATGGAAAGCAGGACAAACTCTTTTTTCATGGTTTAAGCAGATTAATATCGACGAAGATACGTTTCGTGAAAACATTTACATGTCAGCCGTCTGCCGCTGTTTCCCGGGCAGGCACAGAAATGGCAAAGCCATAAAATCGGGCGACAGAGCACCCGACAAAAGCGAAATTACAAACTGCCGGCTCTGGCTAAGCACTGAACTTTCAATTTTACAGCCCGAACTGATTCTTCCAGTGGGCAAACTGGCCATTTCGCAGTTCCTGGATTTCTCCCGGCTAACCGATGTTATCGGCTCGGCACATCAAGTGAGTATCAATAATATCAACTGCGATGTCATTCCCCTGCCTCACCCTTCCGGTGTTTCAGCATGGCCACGTGTGGAACCAGGTAAAACCCTGCTCATAGATGCGTTACAGCTCATTGATCAACACCCGGCCTGGCAACAGACATTTCATCCATAATTGACACTGCTGCCTAATCACTCCACACTCTAATTATTTAAAGCCACAATAAATATTAAAATGCATACAGCTAGCTTCTACTGGTACGATTATGAAACGTTTGGCATAGACCCACGCAACGATAGAATTGCACAGTTTGCGGGAATTAGAACTGACATGGATTTTAATATTATTGATGATCCCATCGATATTTTCTGCAAGGCCTCAAACGATATTTTGCCTAACCCTGAAGCCTGTTTAATTACGGGTATCACGCCACAGAAAACACTGGCCACTGGCCTGATTGAAGCGGAGTTTATTGCTACGGTTCATAAAGAATTTTCAACACCAAATACCTGTGTCACCGGTTTTAATAATATCCGTTTTGACGATGAATTTACCCGCTATTCGCTGTATAGAAATTTCTTCGATCCTTATAGTCGCGAATGGCAGAATGGCTGTTCACGCTGGGACATTATTGATCTGGTACGCATTACTCGTGCACTTCGCCCCGAAGGTATTAACTGGCCGCTTGATGAAAAGGGTGTTGCCACTAATCGACTGGAGCTAATTACTCAGGCGAATAATATTAGCCATGAAGCAGCACATGATGCACTATCTGATGTTTATGCAACCATTGCTGTGGCTAAACTCATTAAACAGAAGCAACCGAAATTATTTGATTTTGTATTCCAGCATAAAAACAAACAGAAGATTGCGAGCCTGCTAAACCTGTCACGTCCTCAGGCCGTTCTACACACTTCCGGTATGTACCCCGGCGATATCTGTAACACCACGATGGTGTATCCTCTGGCTCAACATCCTACAAATAAAAATGGTATTATTGTATTTGATCTGCGTTATAACTCGGCAGACCTTATACAATTGACCGCTGATGAAATTATAGACAGACTCTACACACCTCGAGACCAGCTGCCCGAGGGCGTTGAGCGTATTCCACTAAAAACCATACATATCAATAAATGCCCGGTTGTTGCGCCATTGAGCACACTGGATCAGGCCTCTGCTGAACGCACACAGATCAATCGTGAACAATGCCAGCAACACATGCAGTTACTCATTGATTCACATAAAGTCATCAAAGCCAAATTGCACAGCGTATTTAGCCATAACCCGTTCACTGCCGAAGTAGATCCAGATAGAAGTCTTTACAGTGGTGGTTTTTTTAGCCCGGATGATCGACAACGAATGCAGCAGCTTCAATCAATGCCCCCTGAAAAACTGCGCAAGGCCGATTTTAATTTTCAAGATGAACGTATCCCTGAAATGTTATTTCGTTATAGAGCACGTAACTACCCGGACAGCCTTACTGCAGAAGAACTCAGTCGCTGGAACGAATATAGACAACAACGGTTTAGCGAATCCAGCAATGACAATGCACTCACTTACGCTAGCTATAACCGCTTATTAGATAAATTACTTGAGAATAGCGAACTCGACAAAAACAAAAAACAGATACTTGTTGATTTAAAAGAATGGGGAGCGCAAATCAGCGATGATCTACACTTATAAACAACTTGAGTTTTATCGGTACTGTATCAGGCAAACAAAAGTGCTGAAAATTTCGGGATGCCTAAAGTACTAGCTATCTTTAACCACGTGAATAATTTCACTTAATGTATAGAACTCATTATTGCGCATAAAACCAGCGACAATTTCAGTGCGTAAGGTCAGTGCTTTTCCCTCGGCATCTTTTTCAAGAATCCAGCAATCAGGCAAGCCATCAAGAAGATGCACAACAGAAATCTTTCCAAAGCTGTCAGTAGACAGATGTATTTGTTGATCTTTTATATTTTTAAACGCGGGCAAAAAACCAAAACTGGCATCACTGAAAATAGCCCCGTTAAATTTGTAATATGTACCCTGCTGTTCCAAAGCCTGTTGATGGGTCATGTACATTAAATTCACCTGTATATCGATCTAAAGATGTTATCGGCCCTGAAGCCGATTTCTTTAACGATTTAATCCGGCAAAATTCTGTTCACTTTTTAACCACCAGATCAGCCACAAACTGTGCAGTAATGAGTTGCACTGCCGCACCAAAGGCTTCTGCTGAGGCATGCATACCCGTGGTACTCAACTGTTGTTTGGCCTGGTATGTTTTAGACCACTCAACGCCCGCAGAACCAGTGCTTCGCACGCGAATATCAAGCGCAACATTAATCTCAACATCAGTCCCCTGAATAATTCTCTCAAAGTGCAGAATACGAGCATCTATTATGTAATCGGCCGTGTTCTGCATCACCTCCTGACTCACAGAGGTTGCAATGCTGCTACTTTCCAGCCCCTGAGTAAGCGCTGTATGGAGTAATTCTGCCGGCGTTTCTGCCCAGAAATTATAATGATATCGTTTTAATTCCAGTGGCCTGTCTCGCTCAACATAAAGAATCGCTCGATCATGATACAGCCCACTGGCCTTAATTTTTTTCATAACCAGTCGATCAAACACCGTC
>AZIC01004596.1_pt1 | contig 18426 bp, 14 predicted proteins | sample 359061 | NCBI WGS metagenome assembly AZIC01 (sample SAMN02429709, study PRJNA222657) | marine sediment metagenome | biome: Sediment sample; isolation source: sample MGS-MES from oil contaminated site at the harbour of Messina (Sicily... | place: Italy: Messine | collected 2011-04-30 | depth 1 m m
GACACCCGATGCGGTAGAACCGCTGCTGCTGAAAGTCGCCAGGAGTGAAGAATTTTATGATCGCGGCCTCGCGATTTCGGCATTAGGATCACTCAAAACGAAAGCAGCCGTGCAGCAGCTGGTGATAGTTCTGGAAGATAAGAACAAGACACTCGCATCCCGCGCTGCCCGAGCATTGGGTGAGCTGCGTATTGAAGCGGATCTCGCGGTTCCGGCGCTGATGAAATTTCTTGAAGATCAGGATCAACAGCTCTCTTTTGCTGCAGCCCGCGCATTAGGTGCTTTCGGTCCTGCAGCGCAGCCCGCCATTCCTGCATTGCTCAAATTACTGGACCAGGAACAGTTTCGTGTGATGGCGGCGAGAGCATTGGGGGACATCGGCGCTCCCGCAGAAGGCACCATTCCCCGATTAATTAAGATGCTGGATGACGATCAGACGCGCCGGGCAGCCGTGGAAGGTTTGAGAAAATTTGGACCACTGGCAAAGGAGGCACTTCCCCGCTTGAAGTCCCTGGAAGAAAATTCGAATGGATACGAATTACGACAGATCCAGCTGGCAATTCGAGCTATCGAAAAAACTGAGGAAACAAATCCCAGACCATAGCTTTTCGGTCTGTTGCATCATTCCTTGCAACACGTTTCTTCAGTCTTGAGCAAGTTTTTTCTTTGGCAGCGCCGCTTTAATTTCTTCTGTGACCTGTTGCGCCAGTTTATCGGAACCTGCTGGTTTGAAGTGGACGTTTCCCGGGCCGGCCCAGAGGGGCGCGTCAAAGTCTGTCGCGAGTTTGTGCAGGTCGTTGATTTTGATGCCGTGCTTTTTCATGATCTTTTTCGCGACTTGGTTGTACTTCAAATCATCGCCGACGATGCGGCCCGCTTCCCCTTCAGGGACCGGGGTAGTCGTGGCCCAGATCAGTGTGGCGCCCGTTTTTTCAAGTTGCTTCACCAGTGCTTCCAGGTTTTTCTCATACTGATCAAGGGGGACTGAGATCGTGCCATTGACTTTGTCGCGGTGTCCCTGGGTTTTCGAATCCGGGTGCCGATAGCAAAGGTCGTGCAGACCCCAGTTGAAATGGATCACGTCCCAGTCCGTCTTTCCCAGCCAGCGCTCGAGATTCTGTAAACCCCGTTTCGTATCGCCGCAATTCGCTTTTACACGTTCTACGTGCGCCACGTCTTTGAGTCGTTCTACGGTTGGTTTGGTATAGCCGATGGAAATCGAGTCGCCGATGATCAGGACGTGCGGCAGATCACTGGCTTTATTTGTGCTCTGCTTTGAACTGTCCTGATCCTGTGCTGTACCGGTTGAAGTCACACACAACATCATGAGGAACGTTGTAAGAAGATTGAAAGATTGATTCAGTCGAGCCATGTTGCTGTTCCTGCCGGAGATGAATTATGAAACCGATTTCATTCAGTATCAGCATCGAATAGATCCGGGTCAAGCAGGAGCAGAGAGAAATGAATTATCATCCTGTGAATCAAGGGGTCGTTGTTTTATAAAGAGCAAAAAAAGCGTTCCGGCCCATAATGACCGAAACGCCAGTGCTTAAAACAATATAGCGAGACTCTGAGTCCTCATTAAACGTAGATCAGAATTCGCCAAGGACCTCGCCATCGGACATGTTGCCCAGGAACTTATAGGTCTCGCGGTTAACGTTTTCCGATATGAACCGGACGGCACCATCACAAAACAGAAATTGTGCCCCACCCACGTGACGGCTGCTGGCGCTGGCCGGGTTTGCACCGTTGGGGATGAAGGAGTCCGAGTCATTGGTACGGAGTAACGTCGCGTACTTTTCGCCATCGTAAGGACGTCCGGCCCAGACAGAACCTTTGCTAGTTGATCCGCCCGGATCATCGTCTTTGATGGAAATTCCGTCCCACATCCGTTCGCCCGACGCCATTGTGTTGCTGGTTCCGTCGGTGATGTCACGCATCCGTGTGCTGCTGTTATAATTGAAGATGCCGCGCTCGTCTGCATCATTGCTACGGACATACCACTCGTCGTCATCAACGCCTTCGCTGCCGCTGACGCCGGGATAGTTTGACTTGCCGAGTCCTACACCATCTTCGTTGTTGGTGAATCCGACGTAGGTATTGATGCCTCCACTGGCATCAGAGGGGCAAATCAGTGTGGGAATAACCGTCTGAATCAAACTGCCGGCGGCGGCTGAGGGGAAGTTTGCCCCGTTGGGAGTCAATTGATTGTACAGCGGTGCCTGATCAATGTAGGGGAGGAGGAAAGTATTCCAGCCCCAGTTGCCCAGATCGGGATCGGGATCGCCTGAGCCGTCGTCAAACATCAGAACGCCTGGAGGTAAGACCCTGTGAGTGTCGTGGTAGTTGTGCAGTGCGATACCAATCTGTTTGAGACTGTTCTTGCAAGTGGAGCGGCGTGCCGCTTCGCGCGCCTGCTGGACGGCGGGTAACAGCAACGCAATCAGAATCGCAATGATCGCAATGACGACCAGCAATTCGATGAGCGTAAAGCCTCGTTTGTGGGTTAAACATTTCTGTTGCATTCGAAAACCTTTCTTCTGTAAACGGTCTGTCGTTTATCAAACGATGAGTTATAGTTGAGAATTCAGCGAGCAAATTGAATTTCTTTACTCCAGTGGTTGGCTTGACTTTTCTGTAGCAGTGTCGCTGACGACTTCGAACAAGGCAGTCGTACCGCTGATTTCATACGAGACGGCAAGCAACGGCTTCTGCGTCGGACTCACATCAGCGGGAATAAACGTGAGTCCTTCCGGCCCCAGGTCGCCTGCCTCTGGTTTCTTCGTCGATTTGTCGAAGTCGCGTGTGATAACATAGTCGCAGAAGACCGGCTGTTTCGGTTGGGCGAGGTCGTATACCATGATGCCGCTGTGACGTTCCATGCCGATAAAGGCCACGGGGCGGCCCTCAACCATGCCTACGACCAGCCCTTCGGGTTCTGGCCCTTTGTTGTCGCTGCGGTCATCGAAGTCGTTTGACTCATGATCTGCATTGAAAGACTTGGGATAACGATTCGCAATGATCCGTTCGAATTCGTTACCACTGTCGTACAGAAGCTGGCCCTCCGTATTGCGGATGGAGAACGACCGTCCGCCGAAACTATAGATTTCTTCGTAGAGTCCATCACCATCGGCATCACCATTAGAGGATGTCACCATCAACCGCCCGAGTGCTTTGGGCGATTGCAGTTCATTTGCGTTGGGAAATATTTTCGGGTCGAGTTTCAGATCGCCGACGCGAGCTTTCTCACTAAAGCCATCAACGTCGCGGTGGTCTCCTTCGTTGGCCGTGATGACGTACGCTGTTCCGTCGACTTCAAAGGAGTAGATGGCATCGGGCTGGTACATCCCTTTGACCGGCCAGGTGCGAAGTTGAATACTCTTGCCTTTGTTACTGGCATCGAAGGCGTTTTCAGGGAGTGAATGATCTTTGAAACCCAGCGGCACGAGATCGACGAGTTTACTTGTTTCGAGATCGATGATCGCAAACGCATTCGCTTCCTGCAGCGACACCCATGCAGTCCTGGAATCGGGGGAAACAGCGATGTATTCCGGTTCAAAATCCTGGGCCGGCGTCGCATTCTTTCCGAAAACGCGTACACCAGATGGTAACTTAGACTTATCGTTATACGCTTTGAAATCAATATGAACGACGGAAGCATCGGTCACCGCTTCCACGCCGTCGGTCAGATCAATCAGCGAGACACTTCCTTCCGGATTTCGCGTATAATCTTTTGTCGCCTCTCCTTCATTGGCTGTAATCAGCCAGTGACCATCTGGTGAAATAGTGATCATGTCCGGCTCGGGGCCGACATGAACGGTCTTCAGCACCTCACCTTCGGGTGAGAGAAAAACGACCAGGCCCGGCTCCTGCTTGGGAGTGGATGAAATAGCGGCAGCGATCACGCCCCCTTTTGCCGTGATCGAGTTCGGCTTGGAACCCAACTCAGCCAGATCAACCGACTTAAACAGTTGTGGTTCGGCCGGGTTGGTAATGTCGAGAATATCGACGGCAGCCCGCTCACCATCAACGACAAAGAGTCGCTTCGAGCTCGTGTCGAAGGCACAGATCTCCGCCGTCGATTTTTTCCTTGTACCATGGCGATAACGGCCGAGAAACTTCAGGCCGACAGCGTTGGAAGCTGCGGGTGGTTCGGGAATGGGCACGACAGCAGCGCCGTCGTTCACTGGGCTGTTCGCAGCATTGACTGCGGCTTGGGGATCATCTGCTGCACTGGAACAGCCGGAGGCAATCAGGCTGAAGCTGCTGAGAATAATTGCAGCAATAACAGGTAGATGGTACGGGCGCGGCCTCGCTGCAGACTGCGGTGAGCGGGGAGTCATGTTGTACTTCCAAAATTTGAACTGGTTGAATGTCAGGTGCAGGTTGTAATGATCACTGCCTGATGGCGCAAGATGGGCAAATGAATGGCATTGAATCTAGCAAGCATACATGAAGAGGGTGAGAAGATATTATTAAGAATTGAGATGTGTTCAGTTTGGTCTGAATGTGCTTGCAGTTGAGAGCAGGGAGGTGTTAAGGGAGCAGCGTCTATTTGGGAGTATGCAAAAAGCTAAGAAAATCTGGTTCCATGTCTGGTGAGAATGAAATTGCCCGGACTCCAAAAAAATGATTGTTAATTTATGATTAAATTTATGCCACGAATTTAATGAAGACTTTCTGACTCCGTTTGTCATGTTCCATAAGACAGCGTGCGCGTCTCAATCTGAATATCAACGGATGCCGCGCCCCGTTTTTTTGGTTCTGTTTCGAGAATGTAGCGAACCGATTCCTGCTGCGCCCTGTCTTTTACCAGCAGCCGGCGAATGTGGTTTAGTCGGTTTTCAAAAATTATGCCTTGCGAGTGTGATGGAAGCACGATGGTCTTCGGAACCATTAGACGGGGTTCGACTCCCTGGTGAGGTACTGCTGAACGACGCTGACACCTGATGGCCGGGGAACTGCCTGCAAAGCAGTTTGAAGTGGGTTCGATTCCCACCGGCGTCTTCGACCGATCAACTGCCGGCTCGGACTACATCTTTATGATAGAAACGATGTCTAAGTCATTTCTTCGTTGGTCGGTTTATAAAAAAGTCCAACTGCCCGTCGGGATTACATTTTGACGGTCCTAAGGTAGCCAACCTGGAGCGATCCAGGGAAGGTGAGCGCAACGGCATCTCTTTGAGATGGTCTGGCGTGTGCCCACTGTCGGTCTCACATGCGACCGATAAGAGCGGCCGAGAACAGCAACGATCTCGACGATCACTTCGTTGGGATTTTTTAAGAATATTTGATCGACTGCCAGACTGGAGTACATGGTTATGGACCCGGTGGTTGCGGGTTCGAATCCCGCCGGCGCTTTTTTGAAAGTGTGTTGCGCCGTAGCTCAATGGTTAGAGCACCGTAAAAGCTCTGGTTTAACACTTCGTCGATCATTTTGAATTTAACCGGCGACTTTCTGAGTGAATTTATTCGTTGCTTGAAAACAGGATCGACTGCCGAATCGGAGTACATGAAAGTTATGGGTTCAATTCCCATCAGCGTTCCGTGTTTAAGCATGGCACGCTGTAGCTCAACTGGTAGAGCATTGGAAAAACTCTGATTCACCACTTCGTCGGTTATTTAATACACACTCGACTGTCGGTGTGGAGTACATGGTTAACGCTGGTTCAACTCCTGCCCGGCCCGCTGAATAAATTTATTCGGGCCGGCCCCTGTGATCCATGTACGTGGTATCGCAGGGTCGTCTCTGCCCATCACTTCGTCGAGTGCTTTTTACAGGATCCGGCTGCCGTCAGTGAGGACTGACGCCTTTTTCGCCGATTCCATTTTTGAAGGAGGCTATGATGGCCAATAAGTCTTTGTTTTCGAATCGTCAGAATCAGTTTCCACGTGCAGATGCGCGCAATGCAGCCGGAGGTCGGGCTTACAAGTATGGACCGAAGCATGCGCTGGCACAGCTGGCGGCGACCGGTACATTTAACGGCGTGTTCTATGCGAATGCCCAGGCACAGTTGGACGAACTGCGTACGTTGATCAACCAGGTTGATGATAATCGATTCCTGGCCCAACTGGCCGTGTATGCGCGGGAGCACGCTTTCATGAAGGATATGCCGGCGGCGCTGTTGGTCACATTGTCGACGCGGGATACCGAACTGCTGCATCGCGTGTTTGATCGCGTGGTGGACAATGGCCGCGTGCTGCGCACGATGTTCCAGATGATCCGCTCGGGACAGTTTGGTCGTACCGGTCTGTCGTCGAGTCTGCAGCGTGCGTTTCAGCGCTGGTTGAACGAGGCTTCCGTGGGTAAACTGCTGTCGGCTTCGATCGGTAACGATCCGAGCCTGCGCGATGTCCTGCGACTGGCACGACCAACGCCCGTCGACAACGCACGGCGTGCGCTGTTTGGCTGGCTGACGGATAAGGAACTGGCGAAGTGGGCTCCTGCCACTGAGGCGGACTTGCCCGCACAGGTGCAGGCGCTGATCGCCTATCGCTGTGCAGAGACCGACCAGGAGCAGGCTGCGATCGTAGAAGGTCTGTCCGTGCGCTGGGATCTGCTGGCCGATGCGGCGAAAGGTCCGCTGGTGTGGCGTACAATCGCCCGTCAGATGGGTCCACAGGCACTGCGGATGAACCTCAACACGCTGCTGCGTCATGACGTGTTCAAGGATTATGCGCTGATTGACGAGGTGGCGAACCGCCTGGTTGACAAGGAGGCGATCCGACGTTCGCGGCAGTTTCCGTACCAGTTTCTGGCTGCGTATCTGAACGCGTCGGATCAGATTCCGCACAAGATCACAAAGGCGCTGCATGAGGCTGCTGAGATCGCCTGTGGAAACGTGCCAGAGTTGTCAGGTCCGGTGGTGATCGGACTGGATACGTCCGGTTCGATGGCGAGTTCGGTGACGGGCTGGCAGCATCGCAGTTCGTACAGCAAGATGCGTTGTGTGGATGTGGCGGCGCTGTTTGCGGCGGCGATTTTGCGTCGTAATCCGGACAGCGTGGTGATTCCGTTCGATACGCGGGCATACAACGTGCGGATCGATCCAGCCGACTCGATTCTGAGTCTGTCGGAGCGACTGGCGAAGTATGGCGGCGGTGGAACCGACTGTTCGATTCCACTCCGCGAAGCCAATGTACGACTGGGGCAGCGCGCGTTTGCCGGCTGTGTGCTGGTGAGCGACAACGAGAGCTGGGTTGGTACAGGCCGACATGGTTCGACCGGCGTGATGACTGCGTGGCAGACATTCGCGCAGAATCAACGGCGACTGGGCGTGACGGATCCGAAGCTGGTGTGTATCGACATCCAGCCTTACGGTTCGTCGCAGGCTCCGGAGCGTGACGACATCCTGAACATCGGCGGCTTCAGTGACGCGGTGTTCAACGTGGTGACGTCCTTCCTGAGCAACAGCGCCAGCCGCTTCGTTGCAGAAGTCGAGTCGATCGAAGTCTGATCGATTCGGTCGTTAAACAGGGACGCCCCTGGTCTGAGATTTCGGGCCAGGGGTATTTGTGGTGGTTTGATATGATAAAATCTAAAACAGTGTGGGTCAGATCAATAATGTCACCTGCCTACTGAAAGTATTCAGTCTAATTCAAGTGGTCCCTTATGAAATTGACCAGACCGCAACTCGAATTGCTTGAGAAACTACAGTCTGCGCTGGCAGATCAGCCGTCGCAGCAATTCACGTATGTGACGGAGTACCTGGGGTATCTTCCGTCTTTTTTAATGTGTCCCGCATGATCCAGATAGCACGCGCACGACCTGAGGCATAAGAGACAAATAAAGGTGTCAGATCCGCACTGTAGAAAACCGTTTTTGATTTCTGTTCTTGAATTTTAGGGATTAAATATGGGACCAGTACAGGTGCAGTTTAACTGTGTATGGAGGGATCTTTTTTTGATCAGATGATTGTGAATTTCCTGTAAGCAATCTTTTTCCTGCCTTGACTTGCTGGCTCGGCATCCTTAATTTAATTACTTGTCGCATGGATAGTGTGTTCCCATGTGAAGTGTCGTTCTACTTACTCCTGCCCGCTTATCGCCAGCACCACGGAATACCAGTTATTTTGCATTAAGTGAAGTTGCCTGACCGTTGAGATGTGTCGCAACTCCTTTTGTTAAATTTCAAAATCTTAGGAGATGATAATGCGAATGCTCTCGAAGAAAACCCGTCGAAGCGGTTTCACACTGATTGAACTTCTCGTCGTCATAGCGATTATAGGAATGCTGGTTGCGTTACTGTTGCCCGCGGTTCAACAGGCGCGAGCCGCTGCTCGACGGACTCAGTGCAAGAATCATCTGAAACAGTTAGGGCTGGCGTTACACAGTTTTGCATCAACTTACGATGGCGACTTCCCGATGATTGGTATTCACGAGGATGATCCGGGCGAGTATCGCTCGTGGGCGGTGACACTGCTGCCCTATGTCGAACGGGCAAATGTTTATGAATCTTTAAAGCAGAACCCGTCATACGATTTGAGCACTGTTTCGATTCCTGTTTACACGTGTCCCGATGATGGTTCGGCGTCCGGTAAACCGGGTCAATTGACTTACGTGGTCAACTTTGGCTATGCAGGACGCGATTCGATTGGTGGGAGTCCGGTCGCGCCAGGCTTCATCCAGAAGCCGGGTTATGTGCATCCGAGTGTCCCGTTCAGTGTGATCGCGACCAACCGCCATAATACGGAGACATCCGATGGCGGCTGGGGGACAGGCATGTTCTGGCCTGACAAGCCTGTAAATCTTTCGAATGTCGACGTTGGCGACGGGACGTCAAACACCGTGGCGATGACTGAAAATATTTATGCTGGCAATTTCTGGGAATCTGTGATCTATCCCGGCAGCAGTCTCCCGGTCTCGGGGAATCCCGGCCTGTGCCATGTCGCATTCGGCATTGGTGACGATGGCATCTGGTTGGAAGGGGAATCGTCGGGTGGAAACGATACGGCCTCTCCCACGTCGCTGAAGATTATCTCCACCAATCTGGAACGTTACGGAATCAATGCCGCCGTTTCGTCTCCCGCTGGCGGATCGGAGGGTTTGATGCCGGCGCCCAACTCACGGCACACCGGCGGTGTGAACATGCTGTGGGTGGATGGCCGCGTCACTTTTGTGAGTGAAAACATCAACCAGGAAGTCTATGCGGAGTCACTTACCTGGAACGGCGGTAACCAGATCGGGGGGAGTAGTAACACAGAGTATTGATTTGTCTCTTTGAACTTTGTTCATGCTCCGATTGATTCCTCTTCATCCCGTTTGTTAAATCAAGTAGAAGCCAGTCGCAGGTCTTCTCCGGCTCGCGTCTTTTCTGTGCGACTCTGTTTTCTGTGAGCGATTTCTGTCACAATCAGAGCCGGAGGAAATATTATGCCTGATCGGCGCAAACATCGTGGTTCGCATCCGCAGGATCAGAGCCTGTTTGATACTGTTTCCGAGCCGGAACTGCGGCAGGCGACCTGTGACTTGAGCTGGCTGTTGACTCGCGGGTATGCGCCTGTTTCTGCACTCAAGCTGGTGGGGGACCGGTATGCTTTGAATGCGCGGCAGCGTATTGCCGTGGGGCGTTGTGCCTGCGGTGAAGCGGAAGCCGTCCGACGACAGGCACATCAGGTTCAGACGCAGGACCTCGCGGAGCAGGAATTATGGATCGATGGATACAATGTGTTGACGTCGCTGGAAGCGGCATTGTCGGGCGGAGTGATTCTGCAGGCCCGCGATGGCTGCTATCGTGACATGGCCAGCATGCACGGCAGTTATCGCAAAGTGGCTGAGACGATCCCGGCGATTCAGATCCTGGGCGAACTGATGGCGGAATGGAACGTTGCCACCTGTCGCTGGCTGCTGGATCAACCGGTCTCTAACAGCGGGCGATTGAAGACGATGCTAAGGGAGATCAGCGAGGAGCATGGCTGGAACTGGGAGATCGAACTGGTGCCTGACCCCGATCCTGTACTGAGTGGAACTGACCAGATCGTCGCTTCCGCCGACAGCCAGATTCTTAACCAGGCCGAACGCTGGTTCAACCTGGCACGGGTTGCTATCGAGACGCGGATACCCGATGCCTGGATTGTGGATTTGTCGCGGGAGAGATTGAAGGAATGATACGATTCTTTCAGAGTTTATTTTCGCGCGGTCTTGCTCCCTGGAATTTGTAAGTCTGCCCTGCTGGTTTCCTGTTCGCTGCGCTCACCCCGAATTACATTCGGGGCCATCTATAAATCTGTCGGGAGAGTGAGTGACGAAAGCTCAATCAACAGTAATCAGGGTCAGGTTGAATCTAAGCAGCTGGCCCTGATTCTGTTCTGTCAGGCGACCTCCGGAATCCCGGTGTGTTCCGCCGGGCGCGGAGCGGAGGTGGGCCAGTGAAACCGGCGCTGATCTTCCGCGATAGGGACGTCGTTGATGCTTGCTTCGCGGCGGCGCATTAAACCTTGTTCATCGAATTCCCAGAGCTCATTGCCGTAGGCGCGAAACCATTGACCTGCCGCATCGTGATACTCGTACTGGAAGCGGACCGCGATGTGGTCGTCCGAAAAACTCCAGAGTGCTTTGACGAGTCGGTAATCGAGTTCCCGTTCCCATTTGCCAGACAGGAATTCCCGAATTCGATCGCGGCCCTGCAGGAACTGGTCGCGGTTCCGCCACTCTGAATCCGGAGAATAAGCCAGGGAGACTCTTTCGGGATCGCGACTGTTCCAGGCATCTTCTGCGGCACGGACTTTAGCGGTGGCGGTTTCGAATGTGAACGGGGGTTTCAGGGCGGACATGATGTTCTCCTTTATTGGTTTGGGTTGTGTTAGACAGACAGATCTGTTTATTATGTGGTAAAAAAAAGTGGATGACCTCATTCAAAAACGTAACAATTTGATTGCACATTATCCTAAAATAAAAAGGCTATTATTTCAGATGAAGTTCAACCGGGGCTAACGCCCTGCGGCTAATGGGTCTTTTTGCGAACCGAGCGTCTGAATAAATAAAGTATACAGATCAGTCTATTGGCGGTCAAGTGGAATTTGATCGGATCATCGCTGATATTTCGATTTCACTGCGATCTTTGATTATTGGCCCCCAAAGGCCTGGTCATCATCGCGCATATTTTTCAGTGCGCGGTCGACGATGCGGCGGAACTGTTGTTCCAGTTCGTCGATGTTTCGCTTTTCCTGGGGGAGAAGCATCCAGCACAGTTGCAGCGCCTGGCGCACGCTCTGGTCCACCTGTGCCGGGCTGAAGAGGTCGCGCAGCTTGTCGAACGATTCCTCGTCGTTGGGATCGAATGTTTGCAGTGCCATGAGAATGATCCATTCCTGTGAACTGGAATTCGAAATAACCTTATGGGTCGACCTGCCAGCGCAGGTTTTGGAATGTGGGTTGCGGGCCGCGCCAGTTTTTGCCGAGGATGCGTTGTTTCGTTTTGCTGCCGCGAGCGGGACGCTGGGCCTCGGCGGGGGTGAGCTTCAATTGCTGGATACCTTGCCAGTCTGATAACGATTCGCCGGCCAGGTTTTGAAAGTCGGACGGTTTGAGGGTGATGGTCTGCCAGTCGGGGCCGCCTGTCAGTTCGACTTCGGCGGCGTAATCATCCAGGACGACCACCATTTGATTGGCTTCGGCAGCGCGGACTTCCAAAGCAAGTTGTGCCTGCGGCGGTGCTTTCCAGAGACCGTCATTCAGCTTGTGGGTTGTAATGGTCCATTTGTCGGGTTGATAAGAAAACCATTCCTGCCGCCAGTTGTCTTTGAAATCTTCAATCAGCAGGGAAGGCTCGCGCGTGGCCTGAACGCCGGCTGCTTGTAATTCCGCTGGTGAGACCATCTGCAGCAGCGATGAAAGGTTGAACGACTTTGTGGTGTAAGGGCGATAGTAATAGCCGGCGCCGGACACCGGTTCGTCGAGGGCATAGCGGATGTTGGCGTACACCCACAACGGCTGATCGACATTGCCCAGGGGGAGCTTCGCGGTCCAGGCGTCCTCGGCTTTCGCAGGTTTGGCATGATGCCAGAAGCGGTGCATGGTATTAAGCCGGTCCTGGGGACCTTCGTCTGTTTTGCCCTGTCGCGAGTAATAGACGTCGATGGAGAGGATGGTTCGAGATTCGTCGGGGATCACTGTGAAGCGGGGCACGCCGTCTGTGGTGTTGAGCGTCAGCTCTGTTTGGGGTGTCTGGGGAAATGTAAAGCTGCCTTTGAGATACTGATCCATCCAGAGCTGGGTGGCGACTTCGAAGTCGGGGGTGTCCTGGTGATTGTGGTGCGGCGAACAGGTGACGCGCCAGTCGCTGCTCTGAATTTCGGCGATGGCGGTCGGTAGATTGCCAATGCGCCCGTGAAAATCGTTGGCGGGGCTGAGGAAGATGATCGGACAGGAGATCTGTTTGAGGCTGACGTTATCTCCCAGCGTCTGGCAGAACAGGGGGCTTCGGTTGTAGCGGTCGCTGATCCCGCCACATGAGGGGGCGGCTGCTTTGACGCGGGCGTCGGGGGCCGTCAACACGGTGAGCTTGCCGCCCATCGAATGGCCATAAACTCCCAGGCGATCGGGGTCGACCAGGGGCTGCCGTTCGAGGAATGTCAAAGCCCGACGCGCGGCGAGCGCAGACAGGAACCAGCCACTGTTACGCGGCGATTCAATGTTGTCGAGCGTCCAGGCTTCCGGCTCAATGCCGGGGAACTGATTGCCCGGGTTCTTTCCGGGCGCATGATAGCCGTCGAGCGCGCCCCAGTCGGTGGTGACTTGATAGCGGGGATCGTCGGTCTTGCCGTCCCAGAAGAGTTTCACTTCGGCGGGCGTTACCTGGTAGTCGGGGGCGTTGATGCGTCCGGCCCAGGCGATGGAGAGGGTCGCGTATCCGCGTTTGGCATTCAGCAGGCAGGCCCGGTAGTCGGCGTACTGTCCGCCGCCATGAATCTGCAGCAGGCCCGGCAATTTCTGTTTGTTGGCGACAGCCTGTTTGGGATAACCAAATACGGCCGCGAGCCGGGCGGTTTTTCCTTTGAAGACGCCGATACGGAAACGGACGATCTGCAGGACGACGCCGTCTTCTTCCCATTCTTTAAGAACTTCAGTTTCCAGCGGTTCGCTGCGGGGATCAAAGCCGGCCCACATTTCTGCGAAGTTCTGTGGCGCGTGCTCGTTTTGAAGTGCAGGCAGGGTTTCGGCTGCCTGCACTGAAGACTGCATGATTACGAACAGCAGACAGACGAAGAGAGTTCGTTTATGAATGGTGTGAGTCATGAAGGCAATTCGCTTGTGAAAAGTAATGTAAGACTGAAGAGATCTATTATATAAAATAAAAGATGACCGAAGCCATGAAAATGTTTATGATTCAGGAGTAAGGCGATGTAACTGAAGGCGACTCACTATTTCGCAGATTACTTTCAATGCCGAAGGCGAGGGGGCGTAGCATGGGACAGTCTGATTTCCAGGATGAAAACTCGGAAGGCGTGCCGGAAGACAATGGTCCGTCTCCGCACTATGTATTTGCACATTATGCGTTGCGGCAGATCGCGCTTGCCGAGCCGATGCAGTTTCTGGCGATTGCCGCATCGCCGGATGTCGACAAATTCATTGCGGCTCTCCTGCAGCAGGTCGTCGAGAATTGCGGACGCGAAGCAGGCTTTGATGCAGCGGAGATAAAAGTTCATACCACCCGCGTCAACAATTATCCCTGTGCCGTGATCGAGATGCCGGAACCAGAGGAAGCCGCTGAAGCCTGGCTGATCGGGGTGGTCGTGCCTGTCGATTTTACGTTGGAAGTGCCTGCCGACCTGGATGAGTCTCAGATTACGGCACAATACTATACGCTGGAAAAAGGTGTTTCCCTGACGGGCGAGCCCCGGACCGTACTGGCAGGGTGGGACAACCAGCAACACTCCAACTACGGCGATGGCCCCGAACCAACAGTCGAAGCTTTTGTGGCAACGCTTTGCGGGCAGGATGGATGAAGGCTCACTCAGATCAGGTAATATTATGTTTTTGAGAGATGTCGCGATCCATGCAGATAAGGCGATTGTTTCGAATTACAAAGATGGTTTCGTGGGAAAGTTTGCGCGTGATGTGACTTGTTGCACGTATTTGTTCCTGCGATTGATTCACCGAAAAATTGAAACAGCTGGCGTAATTAAACTCGCATTGACTTTTACGGATAACGAGTCGTTAATCAAAGAACGCCACCACATGTATCCCGAGCAGCCGGATGTGCTGATCTTTACGTGGCTGTTCCCGTTTGACAAATATATAGAATCGTCCGAACTGGAAAAGAAACGGATGATCTTTTCAGCAATGACTGATTGTGTGAAGTATCTTGCAACTCAGTATGAGTGGGATTCACAACCCGTGGTTGATGCGCTGGAACAGGCAGAGCAAGATGATTATCGATTCAATGGTTATTTAAATCCTTCCTGGGTCTCTCCTGATTCCAAGTGGCGTGTACGTATTTATTTTGAGTGCGGACTCGAGTTTCTCGAGTTCTACTGCTGCCTGTTCAAGAATCGATCCAAAACGGAACTCGGTCGCAAATATATGGGTCGAGACGTACCCGTTCAAACTGGTAATAGAATTGACAAGTCTGATGGAAAGTGGCTATCAGACACGCAGTTTGAATTAATTTCACCTACCTTCCATGGCATCAAATGGGTGATTGATTTTGATGAGATCATTGCAGAGAGTAAGCAATGAGTTCTTGTTGAAGAGGATGCTGTTGAGAAAAAAGTGTCCGAAAATCAGGATTAAAGGTTCCGGACACCTTTAAAGGGAAAGCAGGGAGTCGATTACTTCGCAAAGGCGCGCAACAGGCCGCATTCGGGGCAGCGATCAGAGGTGACTGTTCTTGTTCTGGATTCTTCAATTCTGACAGTCTTGGTTCTGTTTTTCGTCTTAAACCCGAAAAACGAGCCGCCAGCGGTTTCTGGAGCGTCCGGATGCCACGTCGCCTGGAGCGCACCCAGGAGTGTCGTATCTGGAATGAATCCTTTTTCCATCTGTTTTTTGCAGTCCGGTCAATGAGGTACTGCGTTCATTAAACTCTCCCCTAAGTCATGTTTTCAGAAATGTCGACTTGAGTTTAACGTAGAGCGGATGCAATAGGATCATCGAAAGATCAAAGGAAACCAAAATACCATTACTGGACTGTGTCCTGTTTTACTATAACGTCTTCAGGGGCAATTGGGGCGAGTATGAGAGATGCTCTGCTAACATGTGATCACTTTAGAAGTCTTTCAGCGTTTCCTGCAGATTGATATCGAGGCCGGCTGAAAGTGTGATTCGCAAGCCGTTAAGGCTGCTTTCTTCAAACTCGATTGATTTGAGCGGCATCTGCGAATTTGGTGACTGGCAGAGAATGACATTTTTGCCGCGTAGAGAAAAATAGTAGTCCTTTAATCCACCCTCTTCGAGTGTTACAAAGACCAGCACACCATCTCTGACCTTCACCCCCTGTACCTTATTGAAGATCATCGTTTTATTTGCAGGGGGATGCTTTAAATGAGTGGCAAACGTTTTTTTCTGCGCGCCTGACTCCACATCAGGTTCATCGGTCAGAAACAACAGCGACAAACTGAACAGGATTACGAATATGGATGAAATGGTCGATAAAAAATCTCTCATGCTACTTCTCCACCCGTTGGTGTCAGGTATCTGATACTGGATTCTGCCAATTGGCTCCTGCCAGTCAATTCCTTCTGTAAGTAACACACGGGCTGAGAGAGTTTGTCACGCGTTTCCTGGAAAAATGTTCTCTCAAACTCAGAGAATGATTTTGAGAGGGGGCTCAGGGCAGCTCATTTTTCGAGCTGACTGATGGCCGCAAGTCGCCAGCCTCCGGTAGAGCGCTTCAGTTCGAACATGAGACGCTCTCCGTCAGCAGTCGCCATCACGTGGGAATGGAGTGCGTCAGAATCGAGGAGCACCATTTGAATCTGGGGGGGATGTTCCATGAAGAGCTCACCCCAGTGCTTCAAAATTTCTTTCTGTGCCAGATTACTGGTCGCCCCGTGGGATGCTTTTCCGGCATCCAATGCGATAGCGGATTCAATATAATTCTTGACTGCATCCCGTGGATAGACGAATACGTCTGACGATGATTGCGTTTGACGAGCAACCCCTGGGCTCTGCAGCAGCTTCGAATGACTGTGAGGCATCAGGGAGGCCGTTGATTTGTTATCGGAATTTCCAAGCCACGACAGATCATCGCTGCTGGTGAGTTCTTCAATGCGGCGTCGAATGATGGTTTTGGCATCCTGTTTACGCTGGCTGAGCTGCGCGCGGGTCTCACGCAGATTTTGCTCGACCAGCTCGATTTGTGCCATTTGCAGTTGATGACGCAGATTGAATGCGCGCTGGACCGCGTCGTTTAATTTGCTTTCAGCTTTGTTGCGAGCGGCTTGGTCTGACTTCTGCGAATCGTTTAATAAGCCTGTTCCTTTTTTCTTAGCTTTGCGTCCCGGCAATGCACTGTTTTTCAACTCGGTCGCATACCTGGCGGAGTCGCGTTCCGCGCGCTCATAATCCATTCGCAGCGCTTGTATCGGCTGGAAACGTGTGGCGTTTTTAACTTTGCTGTTGTTCGACTCGCCCAATTGATTTTCTTTACGGGAGTTTGCCCCATCCGCTTTGGATTCGATCTGCGTATCGGGAAGATTCGCTGGCTTGTCAGCAGCGTCGACGCTGAGCGTGTCATCCTGTTGCGCAAGAGCAAGACCGACAATGCCGGAGAAAAGTAAGAAGAAAGTTATTGCGATACGCATGATAGTCACCTTGTTGATGAAGAAATTGATACAGTAATTTTGGTACAGATTCAGTCCTGTAATGCTGTACCTGGATCGGGTCTGTTCAGGAAAGGACGCCGCGCGTCTTGTGAGAGCGCGTCGGAAAAGTCAAGCAGGTCGGCTGTCTTCTGCAGCGATGGCCCGGTATTCCATCCTGTTCCCTCCGCAAATCCAGGTGTTTCCAGTGTCCCGGGGCCCTGTTCTCGCGCAGGAAGCGTTTCGTTGGTTCGATTTTGCTGAATGGCAGTCGGCGAAATGACTTTCCCGACCTGAAGAATGATCATCGTCGTCAATAGCAGCACACCTAAGCTGCCGGCAATCAACCAGCGCATGTTGAGTCCGGCATGCGATGCTTTTCTGATTAAAACCGTGCTGGTCCTTCCCGCAGACGGAATTACTCTTTCCGGCATCGGAGCTGAGTCCGGTGTCTGCAGATGCGCCAGCCATTGATTCAGTAAGCCGGATACTTCATCGGCCGATTGAAAACGGTCTTCGCGGGGTTTCTCAAGTAACTTCGTCACAATCTCTTCGAGCCAGGATGGCACCTCGGCGTTGATGCTTCTTAAACTGCGTGGAGTGTCTTTACCAATTCGATTCAACACTCCCATCGTTGTTTCAGCGCGAAACGGACTGCGGCCTGCGAGCATGAAGTACATCACGCTGCCCAGCGAAAAGAGATCGCTGCGATGGTCGATCGAATCACCGTGAGCCTGTTCCGGCGACATGTATTGAGGCGTACCTGCGATCACACCACTGCGGGTCATACTGGCATCGTCGATCGCGCGCGCCAGGCCAAAGTCTGTGATTTGGACCCGCTCGACCCCATTCTCCAGCAGGATATTCTCCGGCTTTATATCTCGGTGAACCAGTCCCTGTATGTGAGCAGCTGAGAGCCCGTCGGCAACCTGTGCAGCGATGCGTATGGATTCAATGACAGACAGTGGCCCGTAATCTTCAATGCGTCGTTGCAGACTTTTCCCTTCCACAACAGGCATCACCAGAAACGGCAGTCCATTATGTTCGTTGACGGTTAGAATCGGCACAACGTGCGGGTGTACCACCGCTGCGGCGCTCTTCGCTTCACGGGAGAAACGCTTGCGGGCTGCTGCGCTGCTGGCAAACCGGGGAGAGAGAACTTTGATTGCACATTGGCGATCAAGTGCCGTATCAAGCCCCCGCATTACAATCCCCATTCCGCCTCGTCCCAGAAACTCCAGAATTTCGTATCGCGCGAACCGTCCCAGCGAATCGTCACGCTCCGTAGGTTCCAGCAAATCTGCCTGATCGTCTTCCTGTGGGCGAATACCCGGGTAGTCTGGCGATAACGGAGACTCGGAGAATTCATCTTCTCGCAGCATTTCCCCGACATCGTCCCATGACAGCCCCTGCCGGGACAAAGTGTCAATTTGTTCGAGGCAGACTTCGCATGTTTCGACATGTTCGCTCAGCGCACTCTGCTGCTGATCGTCAAGCAGATCATGCAGGTAGCGTTCCAGCGTCGTTACGTCGAAATGAAAACGTGCCACCATATTATATTTACCTTATTCTTCGAATTGGCGTACTTTTTCGCGTAACCGGGCCAAAACACGACAACGCGCCGTACGTACCGATCCCTGTGTTTTATTCAATTGCAGTGCGACGTCAGCAATCGAATGCGCCT
>AZIC01004911.1_pt1 | contig 18383 bp, 19 predicted proteins | sample 359061 | NCBI WGS metagenome assembly AZIC01 (sample SAMN02429709, study PRJNA222657) | marine sediment metagenome | biome: Sediment sample; isolation source: sample MGS-MES from oil contaminated site at the harbour of Messina (Sicily... | place: Italy: Messine | collected 2011-04-30 | depth 1 m m
ACATACTAATCACGCGCTGCTCTGTCGGGGTAAATTCACGACCTTCGATCTTGTTATAAAATCGCCCTTCACCACCAAAGAAATTATCCACCACAATAAACACAAGCTTGGGATCAATCACAAAAAGGCCCGTGCCTTTCAGCGGATCAATTTTGATCATATTTAAGCTGGTGGGAACGTATAAGCTATGCACGTATTCCGCAAACTTCATCATCTGCACGCCACTGACCGAAATTTCTGCCTGACGACGTAACAGATTAAACATGCTGACACGAAAGTTACGTGCAAATCGTTCGTTAATCATTTCCAGCGTTGGCAAACGTCCACGAACAATTCGCTCCTGCGAATTAAAATCGAATGATCGCGCACTACCGTCCTGAAGATCATCATCTCCACCGGTATCAACATCACCATCATCTACCCCATGTAAAAGGGCATCGATCTCGTCCTGGCTAAGTACGTCTGCTGTTGCCATAAATAATCGTCTACTGCATTACAAAACTGGTGAAATAAAGCGCTTCAATTGAATTCGGCTCATTCACCGATTTCAGTACATCCTGGATCACCTGAATCGCTTCCTGGCTTAACGCTCGCTTACCTTCACGTGTATTAATTTCATGGTATTGCTTACCACCCAGTAACAGTAACAGTTCATTCCTAACCGCAGGCATATGGGTTTTTAGTGCAGGCTCTACCGACGAGTCGTATGTCATTACCTGAATATCGACCTGCAGGAAACTCACCTGTTCCTGATTTTCGAAATTCACCACAAATGCGGGATGTAAGGGAATATAAATGGGGGTAGCACCCTTATTGCTCTCTGCCACGCCTTCTGCTGCGCCTTCAAGGACTTCTTCATCTACCTGAGCGGGTTCTTCATCCCCTCCCAGCATAAACAGGGTAATCCCCACAGCCAGGCCAATAATCAATAGCAGGCCATTCACCAGCAATATGATTTTCATCATACCGCCGCCTTTCTTAGCTTCCCCTTCTTCACCGTTTTCTTCGATATCTTCGTCAGCCATCAAGCTTCCCCTGTTGTTAAACGCAATAAATGCAAAGAGCGTGCCGTTATTCATTTAGCCAATCATAAATCCATTACCAGCACCCGCATAAGAATCATCTATATTAACCTGATTCTGCCTTAAGCATAGTATTAATCTATTTAATTTCAATAAGATAGCGATATAAAATCGCTTCGGGGAGGTAATTTACAGCCACCCACCAAGGGCCCTATTGAGCATATTTAAAGCACATTAGTGGATGCGGCTCGCAACTTAAAAGCCTACACAAGTCATCGTTTTGGCCGATATACTGTTATACAGCAGGGAACAAGCCAAAAAACTGTCACCCTTTACCCAATCGCTTATAGTGAGCTAAAGCCATGCAGAGTGCTGGCCCGACCGATACAGGCCTGAGTGAATGATTAATATTCCACCCATAAAATCGACTAGTGCCCCACCCAGTGAATTGATCAGCGATGTCAGTAAAACCTGGAAAGTGGGTCAGGTTCTGCATGCCACTTCACCTCGCGGTGGAGAAGCCATGTCTAAAGTGCTGGTTCAGCTAGGCGAGCATACGTTGCAGGCAAAAACACCGGTAAAACTCGAAGCGGGTCAGGATATACGTCTGCTGGTTAAATCTGTCGGAGATCCGGCTTCTGGCAAACTACCTCTACTCAGCATACTCCCCATGCAAAGCTCAGGTATTTCAACGATTGCACAAACCGCCAGCCTGAAACTGCGGCAGTTTATTGCTGTGCAACAGGCTTTTAGTCAGACCCTGTCAACAGCAAACACGCTGCTGCAGAATAGACAGGGCAGTAGTGCATTACCTCGCCCACTGCTCACTCAACTAAACCAGCTACAAACCGCATTGCAAATTACACCACAGCAGAACAACCCGGCTCACCTGAAACAACTCGTAGAAAACAGCGGAATTTTTCTTGAAGCAAAATTAAAAAACAATCTCCAGAATAGCGCCACTCTGGAAAAGCTTTTATCGAATGATTTCAAGCAAACCCTGCTGACAACAAAACAGGCACTCATTCAAAGCCAGATACCCACGCCACCTGCACAGTTTGAAAACGCCAGATTATCGACTGAGATAAAACAGCAGATCCAGCAGATGATTCTTGGCAGCATCAGTAAACTATCCAGCCTGGCAGACAAGCTGATGACTATTCTGCCCCGACCCGTTTTACAACAGGTCGTTACGTTACTTTCTTCCAGCATGCCGCTTCCCGCTGGCCAGTCAGATGCAAAAACCGTTGCAGAACTCATTAGTCAGACACTGCATCACAAAACGGGCGCAGATAAAAACACTCAGGAACTGATCAATATACTGAGCAGCAAGTTACAGCTACTCGATCTTGCACAGCAGGTTGATCGTTCAATTAGCCAGCTCAGCAGTTTTCAGTTGCAGCCATTGAGTCGAGAAGCTGATAGCCTGACGCTACTGTTGTTTAATCTCATATTAAAAGATCAGGATGAAGCTACAGATCTGCATGTTCGCATTGAACAGGAAACCCGTGAGAATGAAAAAGAAAATGAAAGCTGGACGGTAAGCATACACTTCCATTTCAAAACACTGGGAAAGATGCAGGCAGATTTACACCTGCTAGACAAACAGGTATCAGCCATTTTTTCCTGTGAGGCTGATAGCACCAGCAATAAAGTGCGTAGTCTTTTACCACAGCTAGAACACAACCTTAGAGCGGCAGGCTTTCGAGTTGCGGGTACTCTGGTTAAAACGCAACGAGTAGAGGACAGTACAATTATCCCAATGCAAACTCATTTGCTGGATGAAAATATATGATGAAGCATAAACAACCCATAGCCGTAGCACTGGAATATGATGGCATCACTACACCGACGGTCAGTGCCAGTGGGATTGGTGAGATCGCAGAAGAGATAGTGGCCATTGCAAGACAGCATGGAGTGCCATTACAGCAGGATAACGAACTGGTGGGGGTACTTGCCGAACTGGGTGTTGGTGACGAAATACCGGAAGATCTATACCGCGTAATTGCCGAGGTGATTGCCTTCGCTTATATACTGACTGGAAAATTTCCTGCCGACTGGACAGGTTAATCTGCTCGATTCTTTGCTTCACTTCGTATCTGGCGTTTCTGCTCGTTCAATATATATCGATCAAGATGCATCTGATTATAGACATCCATCCGTATAAAAGCACAGTGACAGACTCCTTCAAGTATATTCAGAACCTGTATTTCACATTGCATCACCTGAACATCATTTTCATCTTTATCCGGCAACCGGAGAGAAACCTTCAGCTGCTCCTTGAGCATTAATACCGTACTCTGAAAAGCGACTCCACAGGCGCTGATATCTACCACAACAAAACGATGTTCCGTAGTTTCAATATAGAGTGGCTCTGAAGGTTTTATGCGAACCGCCCTGCGACGATCACTTTCATCGACTTCAAATAACAGCTCATCACTTTTCTTCTTTCGCCAGAACAAATTCTACCCTCCTGTTTTTCGCTCTGCCTTCTTCAGTTGCATTATCGGCAATGGGTTTCAGGTCAGAAAGCCCAGTCGCAGACAAGCGTTCAGGATCTATTCCCTTGTCGACGAAGTACCTAAGCACCGTAGTTGCACGAACCGCAGATAGTTCCCAGTTTGAAGGAAACTGTTCTGTCGATATTGGCTGATTATCAGTATAACCCTTAATATCAATTTTAAAGTCCGCATATTGCTCAAACAAGGTGTAAATATCCTGAAATATATCATTTGCGGCATCAAACAAAACAGCATCGCCTGAACCAAACAGAACCGCCCCTTTAATTCTGATAATGACCTTATCGCCTTCTGTATAAACATAAACAAAGTCACCCAGCTTCTGACGTTTGATCATCGTTTGAATATCGTTATGTAGATATTCTTTTTCCTTATCCTGCGGTTTTTCCTGTGGCTGCTCGGCCGTTGATTTATGATGGTTTTTTATCGCGTCAACAGTACCCACGTCCTTATAACGATACATTCCTGGCTGCGGCATAATCGGCTTTATTTTAGATTCTGCCGAAGGCGGAACGTGCTGAATGACAATCTGGCTGGCTGCAGGTGTATTTTCATTGAGTGCAATCTGAATAGATGAAATCACCAGCTGGAATTTTTTTGATTCCACCGTAGCAATTGAAAACAGTAGAATAAAAAACACCAGCAGCAAAGTCACCATATCAGCAAAAGTCACCATCCAGGCTGGCGCACCTTCCTCATCAATAATTTCATCTACCACACTTTCTGTTTTGGCCTGTGATATTGAGCTGCCTTGCTGGTTGCGTACGCTATCATTCATAGCTGCACCCGTCACAAGAAATAAATCGTGAGTTCATCTAGCTTTCCACCTGATTTAACGCCTCACGCATATCTGGCCGCTGACCTCTTGGCAAATAGGATGAAAGGCGCTCATAGACAGAAAGCTGATTATTATCATTTAGAATGCAGATGGCTCCTTCAAACATAATTTCCAGACTAATCACTTCCAGCATGGTTCTGGATTTTAACTTGCCAGCAATCGGAATAAACACCACCGTTGCCAGCAAGGAGCCATAAAATGTTGTGAGTAGCGCAACAGACATCGATGGTCCAATCGTTGACGGATCGTCCAGCGTAACCAGCATCTGAATCAGACCAATTAAGGTGCCTAGCATGCCAAAGGCAGGGGCAAAGGTGGCCATTTTTCTGAAGACATCCTGCACATTATGATGCCTGGCTTTCATTGCATTAATTTCGATTCTTAACACATGTCGAATCATCTGCTCATCAGATGCATCGGCAATTAAATCACAGGCGCGTTTTAGGAAAGGCGAATCTGTTTTCACTTCAGCCAGCGCCAGCAGACCTTTTTTACGCGTCAGACGAGTTAACTGCAACATCGTACCAATAACCTGTTCCGGGCGCTGTTTACTTTTGCCAAAGACAATTAGCGCACTGCGAAAGGCAGTCATCACATCTCGCATGGGAAAGGTTAGCAAGGTTGCCGCATAGGTGCCACCTATCACAATCATCAAACCCGGGATATTCACAAAAGCAGTAATACTACCGCCTAGCAAAATAGCTGAAAGAATGAGCGCGAAGCCTGAAAAGATACCAATAAGTGAGGCGAGATCCATAATCTATGACAACCTGAAAATTGTTTTAATAAGTAGAGGGTAAAGGCAGGTTAATCAATTAGCATTGCAACCGGCTTGAAAGCGATCACAACGGTGTTAGCTGTAACACTCGGCCAGCTATATATCAATTGTTCCAGCTGGACTATGTTCTAGCCACAACCTGAATATAGCCCAGCCAGATAATTATGCTATAACCCAAACAGAGTAAGCTGAAAGTGTTATAACATGGCCTCAAATTCACTCACAGGAACAGGGGGAGAAATGAGATATCCCTGAATGATTTCACAGCCATGCTGATGCAGAAACTCATACTGTGCTTCTGTTTCAACACCTTCAGCAATCACTTTAAGATTCATACTATGCGCCATCGCGATCACCGCACGGGCAATTGCCCCATCATCTTTGTGGCCCACAATATCTTTTACAAAAGATCGATCAATTTTTAGTACATCCAGTGGAAACTGATGCAGATAACTCAGCGAAGAATAACCCGTTCCAAAATCATCCATTGACAGGGTCACACCAATTTCTTTCAACTGATGCATTTTATAGATACTGTTTTCTGCATCCTGCATGACAATGGTTTCGGTAATTTCAAGATCGACATTTCCCGGATTAATTGAATAACGCTGTATTATTTCATCGATCTGTTGCACCAGATTATCCTGCACCAGCTGACGTGCAGACAGGTTAATACCCACGCTCAAATTATGCCCGAGCTGGTTCCATTGCTGCGTCTGTTTAATAGCACATTCAATCACATACTGACCTAATGGCTGTATCAAACCGGTTTCTTCGGCCAGAGGAATAAAGCGAATAGGTGGCACCAGGCCATATTCTTTATGGCGCCAGCGTACCAGCGCTTCGGCGGCAATTATTTTACGACTTTGCGCATCAACCTGAGGCTGGTAGAACAGTTCAAGCTCATCATTATCCAGTGCAAGTCGTAAATCATTTTCCATACGCAAACGATCATCTACTCGACGATTCATATCATGAGTGTAGAAATGTTCCTGACTGCCACCCAGTGATTTAGCTTTACGCATGGCGGCATTGGCGCACTGAATAAGTCCGGCCGCATCCAGATCATCGTTAGGGTAAATAGACACCCCTATGCTGATTGAAACAATCACCTGTTGCCCACCCAGATCAAATGTTTTCGCTTTCATCGCCTGATTAATATGATTAACTGTTTCGTTAATTTCTGTGGTCGTTGACGGACTTTCCAGCAATATAGAAAACTCATTGCCACTGATACGCGCCACGGTGTCGCCTTCGAAGACAATGCCACGCAAAAACCCTGCGAAGCCCACCAGTAATTCATTACCAATATCATGCCCAAGGCTGGCATTAATCAACTGAAAGCGATCAATATCGATTGATACCACCGCAACCAGATTGCCCGAATGTTCGGCCACCTTGATGGCGTGTGTAAGACGTTCTTTAAACAGTGTCTGGTTGGGTAAATCAGTTAACAGATCATGATAGGCCTGATGCAGAATCATATCTTCGGCACGTTTCAGCGCGGTGATATCCTGAATGGTGCCGAGCACATAGCGCGGTTTTTCATCCTCACCCATAATCACATCACATTGCTGATAGACATAACGCTCTTTGTTATCAACACCGTGCATTCGATGTTCAATAACAAAACGCGTACCTCGGGTGCGCGCATCATTGAAAGCATAAATGACACGATCCCGGTCTTCATCTGGCACATAATTGACCAGCTCTTCCAGACGCAGGTTCTGACTTCTATCGATGCCGAGCATATCCAGTACCGCAATTGGAATAGTGAATTCACCGGTCTGTAGATCCCAGTCCCAGTAGCCCAGCATCGCGACCTTCAAGGCATGATCAACACGATGTCGGCTTTTTCTCAGCTCAAAATCCATTTCGCGTGAGCGCAAGGCATAACGCACCCGCTGTGAAAACAGGCTCCAGTTAATCGGCTTGGTAATAAAATCGGTGGCACCTGCATCGAAAGCTTTATCCACAGAGACCACGTCATCCAGCCCGGTGAGCATAATAATGGGTACCGTACCTTCCGGGTCCATTTCACGCATGACCTGACAGGCTTCAAAACCGTTCATGACCGGCATCAGCACATCAAGCAGCACCATATCAGGCCGGTATTGCCTGAAGTGCTCGATGCCCTCTGCGCCATTTGATGCATCGATTACTTCAAACCCATGTTTTTGCAGTGATTTCATCAACATGCTACGAATCACCACATCATCGTCGATGACCAGCAGCAGCGGATTTTTTCGTTCAGCAATAATGAGATTATTTAAACCTGACACAGACAAGCCCGTTTAGTTGAGAAACTGGAGATAGTTAAATTGTAGACAATAAATCGACTTTCACAGCAACGCTCATTCGATACGTCAGGCCATGCCACGTGACAGGTCAGCCTTCAGGTCTTCTATATCTTCAAGCCCTGCAGCCACCCGAATAAGCCCATCGGCAATCCCCGATTCCTGCCTTTGCTCGGGGGTCAACCTGCCATGCGTCGTGGTTGCTGGATGGGTAATGGTGGTTTTCGTATCGCCCAGGTTCGCAGTAATCGAACAGATTTGTGTTGCATCAATTAATGCCCAGCCAGCATCCTTTCCGCCTTTTAATTCAAAAGACAGTAAGCCACCAAAATCAGACTGCTGCGATTTCGCCAGTTCATGCTGTGGATGTGAGGCCAGACCTGGATAGTAAACTCGCTCAACCTGCGGTTGCTGTTCCAGCCACTGCGCCAGTTGCAGGGCATTACGGCAGTGCGCCTGCATTCTAATATTCAGGGTTTCCAGTCCTTTTAAAAATACCCAGGCATTAAAGGTACTCATGGTAGGCCCTGCACTGCGTAAAAAGCCATACACATCTTTACCGACCACTTCTTCTGTGCCGATCACGGCACCACCCATACAGCGACCCTGACCATCTATATATTTAGTGGCCGAGTGAATCACAATATCGGCACCCAATTTAATTGGCTGCTGCAATGCAGGCGTACAGAAACAGTTGTCTACTGCCAGTAAGCAATCATGCTGATGTGCGATATCGGCAAGTGCCTTTATATCGACTATTTCAGTCAGTGGATTCGACGGTGTTTCCATAAACAGCAAACGAGTATTTTTCTGAATCGCCTTATCCCAGGCGGATAAATCCGATAACTCAACGAACGTGGTCTCTATACCTAGCTTCGCCATAAAATTGGTAAAGAGAACGGTGGTGGTGCCAAAGATACTGCGCGATGACACAATATGATCACCGGTTTTCAGCAATCCCAGACAGGTTGATAATATGGCCGCCATTCCAGAAGCCGTAGCCACGCAACATTCCCCGCCTTCAAGGCGCGCCAGACGCTCTTCAAACATGCGCACAGTAGGATTGGTAAAGCGCGAGTAAATATTTCCCGGGATTTCTCCGGAAAATCGTGCAGCCGCTTCTGCCGCTGAGGAAAACACAAAGCTCGAGGTTGGAAAAATCGGCTCGCTATGTTCCTGCTCATGTGTTCGTGTTTGCCCGGCTCTTACTGCCTGTGTGGCAAATGCCCATTCCGCTTCTAGTTCGTCAAAATCGCTCATTGTTCATCACTTCAGGTTTGTTCTTCAGATTCATTCTTCAATGCTTACTCGACAGCCTTCGTCGAGCAGATCATACAGTTCAATCACATCTTTATTAAACATACGAATGCAGCCATGAGATGCCGGGTGACCAATGGCAGCTTCATCGGCTGTTCCGTGAATATAAATATAGCGTTCATAGCTATCAATACCTTCGCCCTTATTAAGGCCATCCTGCAAGCCCTGTAAACGCAGGATGCGAGCCGTAATAATATCTTCGGGCAGTGCCGCCCCATTCTTCGTTAACTCAGCTAACTGTCCCTGTGGCTGACGACCAATAAATACTTCGTCTGCAGCACAGCCAGCGCCAATTTTCTGTGCAATACTATGTTCACCGAGTGGCGTTTTAAAACTACCATTCTGGTTACCAGTCCCAAAGCGTGAGCTTGATATTGCATACTCACATTGCAGCTTGTTCTGTGCATCAAGCGCATAGAGTTTTTGCTGACTAATATTGACAATAAGATGGCTGATCGGTGACATAATAATATTTAACAGACTGCACTGAATGTAAGGCAGTTAAATCATTAACGACAAAGTACAACTATATGCTAACACGCCTTTCCTTGCTGGCACTTTTTTTATTTGTGAGCCAGGCTGCACAAAGTAATGTCACTGCTCATGAAGCCTGTAAAAAAATTTCCAGTAAGCTTGCCAGTGTCAGGCTCGATGAATGCCTGCAATCTCAGTTACAGCTTAGCGGCTACACATCTCATCAGGGCTTACCTTTTTTAATTAAGGAATACCCTCCCTTACTCGACAGACGCACACCACAGGCAAAAATACTATTACTGGGCGGCATTCATGGTGATGAATATTCTTCGGTCACCATTATGTTCAAGTGGATGAGCATTCTTGATCGATACCACAGTGGATTATTTCACTGGAAAGTTGCACCGCTGGTTAATCCGGATGGTTTATTGCAGAGAAACTCGCAGCGTATGAATGCTCATGGCGTCGACATCAACCGCAACTTTCCCAACAATGGCAGCCTCAGCGCAAGCCTGGAATACTGGAAACAACGCGCATACAGTGACCCACGACGTTATCCCGGCGCGCAGCCAGCGAGCGAACCAGAAACCCAATGGCTGATTGAATTAATTAATGATTTCAAACCCGACGCAATTGTTGCGGTACATGCGCCCTATGGCATCGTAGATTTTGACGGATCACCCCGGCCACCTGAGCGACTCGGCTCATTGTATTTAAAGTTACTGGGAACTTACCCAGGCTCACTGGGAAATTACGCGGGATTACAGGAGAAAATCCCTGTGGTGACAGTTGAACTTCCCTACGCGGGTATTATGCCTGCTCCACAGGAAGTGAATCAGATCTGGATCGATTTAATTCGCTGGCTAAGAAGCCATATTCCAGAAAACATTGAGCGCGGGGAACACCCGTAAAGGGCTTTATCTGAAATTTTTCCCGGCAAAAATCGTTAGCGAATATTTTTCGCCAGCTGGGTAGAAACCGGGGGTGATATTTCACCTTCAAAAACAATTCGCCATTGTCCGTCGGCTTCCTTATTCCAGTATTGTCGTTTCCAGCTCTGGCTGGAAAAATTATCACTGCTGTAAGACTGTAAAAAAGTCGCCACCATCAGATCTTCATTGGGATGTAACAATAAGCTGACATTCGACAATTGCACCTGCACAAATGTTTTATGTTGGGCAATACGTCGTTTATGACTCGCCCAGTCACTAAACTGCTTTTTGCCATTACTGAAACGCGCCGAATAATGCGCCAGATAGCGTTCTACATCGAGACTCTCCCAGTCCTCTTCCCATTGCTGCTGAATCTGATTCACAAGCGCCTGATGCGTACTCCACTGCTCAGCTGACAGCCATTCAATATTTTCACCAATCAACACCGGTGTGTTTTTCAGATCAATATAACTGCCCACTTTAAGCAGATCATCATTGGGTAACACCACGCAGCCTTCCGAAGCTAACGGAGGCCGGTTATAAGTACCACTGCGAGTGCCATGCAACCAGATGCCGTGCCCGGTTTTACCATTCAGGCGATCCCAGGCGTTGGGGTAATTAATTGGGTAAGCACCGGCACCGTATTTATCATCCAGCAGTGAAGGTTCAATATATGACGTCACAAAATAAACGCCCATCGGTGTTTTTAAATCACCTTCGTTGACTTTGCCTGAGCCACCACGCCCCATTGAAATAAAGTAATCTTCAATTAACCGTGGTCTCTCACCCGTGGTATCAAAAACATAGAGTCGCGATTTACTTAAATCCACCACAATCGAATGACGATAATTCGCGTCAAGACGTGCCAGCACCGCGGGATACTTATCTTCGATAGATTCATCTTTTGCCGCGCTATAACGGTTTCTGATTTCTCTGATTAATAGCGCTTTCTGCTCGTTTTCCTGTATACCTGTACCCACACCCGGTAAGGCGCCGGTTTTTGCCATTAACACATCGGCGTACACCAGTTGTGCCAGCTTGAAATCGGGGCGTTCAACGAGCAGTGTGTTGAGCTGTTGTTCAGCTTTATCAAACTGCGAAGCCTGAATCAGATCGACCGCATCCAGCAGCCTTTGTTCTGGATGCAGATCCACCGCCGATGACACAGCAGAAAAACACAACATAATTAAAAGGGCTAGATATTTCATAATGACAGGTTAGCTTAAAACGTTTTGATCACTCTCTCTGACAGTATACGCCAGTTATTATTCGTTTTTTTCATATACATCTGCTTTAACACACGATCACTGTATGTGGCAGACTGATAACGCTGCACAAATTCAACCAGCGCATAATCAGCGGTATCTTCTAAAAACACCCTTAACTCACCCAGCGATACCTGAACATTTTTTGCATAGGTCAGTTTTGCTTTACGTATATTCTTCCATTCCATCAGACTTTTTCGCTCGTCATCGGGCACAAAGTCGTCCGCATAGGATTCGATATAGTGCTCGTAGTCACCCTCTGACCAGGCGCGCGACCAGCCCAGCAACTGCTGCTGAATATGATTATAGACTTCTGCTCGCCGGTTTTCCCCCGACGATGCCTGCTCCTGTGGTTCTGTCACGACAGGTACAGGCTTCTCCACAATCACTTCAAGCGGAATTTCAACGGGCACTTCAATTGTCTTTTCGATAACTTTAACCGGCAGATAGATATGTTTAATTAAATCCAGTTCCGGCAGATCCAGCACCTTATTTTCACCCAGGGCTTTCTCATAAGCCTGGGTGGCCAGGTAATTATATAACTGTGATCGGTTATTCTGTGCGATACGATAACTCGGCGAACTGACGACCGCCTGCTCCAGCATTTCCTTTGCCTCATTCAGGCGACTGGTTTGCAACAGAAGTATCGCCAGATTATTTTTTGGCTCGGGCCACTGTGGCCTGCGAGCCAGTAGATCCCGATAGATACTTTCGGCCTGCGTCCACTGATCCTGCAAGGATAATTCAACTGCCTGAGCAAACAGGATTTCATCTGCCTCATCAGAAGAAACGTCCTCTGATGTTGCCATTGCCTGAGGCACTAGCAATACCAGTGCAATGAACAGCGAAACCGTGCAATGAGCTAACGTACGATACTTCATAAAAATACTAAGCCTGACCCCCAGTTACTGATTACTGTATAGGTCAATACCTGCCAGATTATCTGCATGCTCACGCCTGGATTTTGCTGCATCTGAACGCATCGTTTCCAGGTGATCAAGGTATGCAGTATCTACATCACCCGTTACATACTCTCCGTTAAAACATGAACTATCAAAGTGCTCTATAGATTTGTTGCCCTGCTTAACCGCCTGAATGAGACCTTCCAGATCCTGATAGACCAGCCAGTCTGCACCGATCTCTTTGGTGATTTCTTCAATACTGCGACCGTCTGCAACAAACTCTCTGGGAGAAGGCATATCGATGCCATAAACATTGGGGAAACGAACCGGAGGTGCAGCAGAGGCCATATAGACATTTTTTGCACCGGCTTCACGAGCCATCTGAATGATCTGCGTTGATGTGGTACCACGGACTATTGAGTCATCAACTAACAGTACATTTTTGTCTTTAAATTCAAGATCGATCGCGTTGAGTTTCTGTCGTACCGATTTTTTACGCTGGGTTTGCCCGGGCATAATAAAGGTGCGACCAATATAGCGATTTTTTATAAAACCTTCACGGTACTTAACATTCAAATGATAAGCGACTTCCAGTGCCGCCGTTCGACTGGTATCTGGAATCGGAATAACCACATCAATATCGTGATTCGGTCGTTCCTTAAGAATTTTCTTTACCAGCATGGTGCCCATACGCAGGCGTGCCTTGTATACCGAGATATCATCAATAATTGAATCCGGGCGCGCAAAATAGACATATTCAAATATGCAGGGCATGTTCTGTGGGTTTTCAGCACACTGCTGATTAAACAGGTTGCCATTAATATCAATATACATTGCTTCACCCGGTTTCAGATCACGTACCAGCTCAAAACCCAGTGCGTGTAAGGCAACACTTTCCGAGGCAATCATATACTCGGTGCCTTCCTCCGTTTCGCGCTTACCATAACAGGCCGGGCGAATACCGTAAGGATCACGAAACGCCAGTACGCCCTTACCTACAATAGTCGCTACCACGGCATAACCACCACGGCAACGACGATGCACAGCTTCCACTGCCTTGAAAACTTCCTCAGCCGTTACCTGCAACTTATTCAGCGCCTGTAATTCATGGGCAAAAATATTTAATAGAATTTCAGAATCCGATTCGGTATTAATATGACGCAGATCATCCTGATACAACTGACCTTTTAGCTCTGCCGCATTCGTTAAGTTACCGTTATGCGCCATGGCAATGCCGTAAGGCGAATTCACGTAAAATGGCTGGGCCTCTGCCGCAGAAGAACACCCGGCCGTGGGGTAACGCACATGGCCAATACCCATATGACCGACCAGCTGTACCATGCTTTCCGTACGGAACACATCACTGACCAGACCATTTCCCTTGCGCAGATGAAACTTGTTCCCGTCACTGGTCACAATACCCGCAGCATCCTGCCCACGATGCTGTAACAGGGTCAGCGCATCGTATAACGTTTGATTTACAGGGTTTCGGCCAACAATACCGACTATTCCGCACATAACTACCTCAACCACAGACCTCGGGGGCCTGAATTAATATGAAAAATACTTCGCAACATCATCTGGCAAATAGCCTTGCAGCCACATTGCCAGTGATTCAAAACGCTCAATTAACAGAGATGATTGCCACCAGTCGTAACTGGGCGCATTTGTTAATCCCGCCGCAAAGACCAGCGCGATGACCACGACCAGTCCCAGAGAAAAACCAATCACCATACCTAAAACACGATCCAGACCACTCAGGCCCGTTTTTGTGACAAATTGCCTCACCAGAAAACTCACCACCGCCCCGACCATTAACGTCAGTACAAAAAGGATGCCCATGGCGGCCGCCAGGCGCATTGGGGGAGATTCGATGGCGGTGCTTAACAGTGAAGAGGCAAGGTTAGGCGCAAAGCTAAATGAAATAGTACTCGCAGCAATCCAGGTACCCAGTGCAACGGCGATTTTCACAAAACCCCAGATTAAACCCAGTAACAGCAAAACCACTACAATGATGACAATACCAAAATCGACCAGGGTCATTCAGCGCTCCACGCAGATAAAGAGGTAATGATAGCAAACAGACCTTCGCGCATCATCTTCATAAATGCAGGGGGTTTAAGATAAACGCTTTTCATGGATGATGCACAACCATACCTTCGATATTTTCTTTTTTAAGAATATCCTTGCGCATCTTTTCAAGATGTTGCTGATCTAGCTCAGGCCCAATACGCACCCGATAAATAACACTATCAGGCTTTCGTTGCACATCCACATAACTGGCATAACCCAGTGCACGCAACTTGTCCCGCATGGCTTCTGCATTCGGTTGCTGTGAAAAACTACCCACCTGTAAAGCCCATGCGTGAATGGATGATTCTTCCGGGGTAATCTGTTTATTGATGGTGCCGTCAGCGTCTCGTGCACTCATATAACCTGCAATGGGTTTCAGTGCGGGGGTTTCCGGTACTTCCACTGTATTTCCGTATCGCGACTGATGACCAGAACCATCCAGCCACTCGGGCACCAGAATCACCATAAAAGCGGCCAGCACAATGGCTCCGATTAAGCGTTTTCTGAGTTTTTTATCCAATCCGATTAATCCAGTCCCGACAGGTTTTCAGCCCTGGTGGTGTTAGGTGTGGTAAGTCTACCCGAAAAAAACTGTGTTGCCTCAGCCACGGTATAGAAAGAACCAAAGACAATAATTCGATCTGCGTCAGTCGCCAGCGTCTTCGCCAGCTCACAGGCATCGGCTACCGAGTGACAGGCGGCAAGTTTATCATCTGCAATCCGTTCCCGCACCGCCTGTTGCATGTTTTTTGCCGGCAATCCGCGATAAACATCCAGCCCTGCCGTTATCCACATATCAATCTCGGGCGCAACACGCTGAATCACTTCCGTTATCGCCTTATCAGCCAGCATCGCAATGACCGCCAGTGTTTTACCTTTTATTGAGGTGCTGTTTAATAATTCAGCCAGCATTTGCGCTGATTGCTCATTGTGGGCAACATCAACAATAACCAGTGGGACATCACTAATCTGCTGGTAGCGCCCGATCAGCCTGACCTCGGTTAAGCCCTGCGCAATGCTCTGCTGTGTAAGCTGTACAAATTTGTCAGCCAGCTCCTCTTGCAGCGCATGAATCGCCATGATTGCGGCAGCCGCATTCTGTAATTGAAATTCACCCTGCAGGGCCGGGCAAGGCAGCGAGTCGAAGGCACAAAGCTCAGATTGTAATTGCCAGTGATCCTTACCCAGTCGCTGAAAGGAATATTGCTGGCCTGATCGATATAACTTTGTATTGAGCTGTTGCGCGATAGTCAGCAGGGACTGAGGCGGTTGATCAAAGGCAATAATGGCCGGTTTGGCTTCACGCAGAATACCGGCTTTTTCAACAGCAATTGTCTCACGATCGCTGCCCAGCCAGTCAACATGATCAATATCAATACTCGTAATAATTGCCACATCGGCATCAATGACATTCACCGCATCAAGGCGACCACCAAGCCCCACCTCCAGTAACACCACGTCAACCTGGTGCCGTACAAACACCAGTAAAGCGGCCAGTGTGCCAAACTCGAAATAAGTTAAGGGAATATCACCTCGCGCCTGATCGATAATATCGAACACTTCACACAGTTCCTCATCGGATACTGGCTGCTGATTAATGCAAATCCGTTCGTTATAGCTGAACAGATGTGGTGAGGTATAACTACCGACACTAAGGCCTGAGCGAAACAGAATCGATTCAGCCAGTGCTAGCGTTGAGCCTTTGCCATTGGTACCGGCAATGCTGATCACCGGACAGAAAAAATTCGAGCTTAACTGCAGACGCTGCAGAACATCTGCCACGCGCTCCAGGCCAAGATCAATCTGTTTTGGATTAAGACTTTCCTGCCAGCTGAGCCAGTCGGCGAGAGTGGTAAATCGCATTTAGAAAAGAGTTCGCATTGGCAAAAGAAACATCGGGCAGCTAGTGACAATACCCGCCGTTTAAGCGGCGGGTTTGTTCTGCAACATGCTGAGAATACTCGCCAGTTTGTCGCGCATATCGCGACGATCAATGATCATATCAATGGCACCATGTTCCAGTAAGAACTCACTGCGCTGAAAACCTTCGGGCAAGGTTTCTCGCACCGTCTGCTCAATAACGCGAGGGCCTGCAAAACCAATCAACGCGTTCGGTTCACCCACATTTATATCACCCAGCATCGCCAGGCTCGCAGATACACCCCCCATCGTCGGGTCAGTCATCACCGAAATAAATGGCAGGCCACGTTGAGACATTTTCTGCAATACCGCCGACGTTTTTGACATCTGCATCAGAGAGAACAATGACTCCTGCATACGCGCACCGCCAGAGGCTGAAAAACACACAAGCGGGAGATCATTTTCCAGTGCGACATTGGCTGCACGAACAAATTTTTCGCCTACCACAGACCCCATAGATCCGCCCATAAATTTAAATTCAAAGGCGACGGCCACTAATGGAACACTTTTTACCTGGCCCTTAAATGCAATCAGCACATCATTTTCACCTGTCGCTTTTTGCGCACCGGCAATACGATCTTTATATTTTTTGCTGTCTTTAAATTTTAAAATATCAATCGGTTTTATATTGGGTGCAATTTCTTCTCGGGGCTCTTCATCGAGAAAGTTTTCCAGACGTTTACGCGCACCCATGCGCATATGATGACTACATTTCGGACAGACTTCATAATTACGTTCCAGCTCTGCACGATACAGCACGGCATTACAGGCATCACATTTAGTCCACAAACCTTCAGGGACTGAACCTTTATCATTTCCCTCGGTACGAATACGCGAAGGCATTAATTTTTCAAACCAGTTCATATCTTTAAACCTTTATTAAGATGCGCGTGATCTAATCGTTTATTTATCCATCGCCTGACGCATGGAAGATAATAGCGCACACACTTCCTGAGAAATTTTTTCCGGGTTATCGGCGTTATCAGCCACTCGCTTCACGACAGCACTGCCCACAACAACCGCATCTGCCACTGCCGCAACCTGTGCAGCCGATTCCGCATCACGTATACCAAAACCAACTCCCACCGGAATCGAGGTATGGCCACGAATTTGATTTACTTTTTGTACAACCGCATCGACATCCAGATTGGCAGCACCGGTTACGCCTTTCAGGGAAACATAATATACGAACCCGCTGGCCTGTTCACAAATCATCTGCATACGTTCATCTGTGCTGGTAGGTGCAAGCAGGAAGATCAGATCAATCGAACTGGCTTTCAGTTCTTTTATCAGGTCGTCACCTTCTTCCGGCGGCAGGTCAACCAGAATCAGACCATCTACACCGGCACTTGCAGCATTCGCGGCAAAGGCTTTATAACCCATGACTTCAACCGGATTCAAATACCCCATCAGTACAATCGGTGTTTCAGCATCTTTACTGCGAAATTCTTTCACCATACCGAGTACATCAGTCAGGCTCACATTATGTTCCAGTGCACGTTCGCAGGCCGCCTGTATCACCGGGCCTTCTGCCATTGGGTCAGAAAACGGGATACCTAACTCCAGAATACTCGCGCCCGCCGCAACCATATCATGCAGCAGATTCACGGTAATCGATGGCTGTGGATCACCGGCAGTTATAAAGGGAATAAGCGCCGTTTTATTATCCGCTTTTAGTGATGCAAATGTTGCTTGTAAACGACTCACAGTTGGATGCCCTCAATATCTGCAATGGTGTTGATGTCTTTATCACCACGACCAGACAGATTCACAATAATAATTTTGTCCTTGTCCATGGTTGGCGCCAGCTTTTCTGCATAAGCCAGTGCATGACTGGATTCCAGCGCAGGAATAATGCCTTCGGTGCGCGTTAATTTATGAAACGCTGCCAGTGCCTCTTTATCTGTCACACTGTCATATTTTGCACGGCCGCAGTCTTTTAGCCAGGCGTGTTCGGGCCCCACTCCGGGATAATCCAGCCCCGCAGATACACAATGGGTTTCGATTATCTGCCCGTTTTTATCTTCCATTAGATAGGTTCGATTA
>AZIC01020102.1_pt1 | contig 18319 bp, 16 predicted proteins | sample 359061 | NCBI WGS metagenome assembly AZIC01 (sample SAMN02429709, study PRJNA222657) | marine sediment metagenome | biome: Sediment sample; isolation source: sample MGS-MES from oil contaminated site at the harbour of Messina (Sicily... | place: Italy: Messine | collected 2011-04-30 | depth 1 m m
TCGGCCCAGTAAGGCAGACGCTCATAATGGGATTCGATCTCTGCAAATTTTTCCTGCAACCAGTGGTCGCTGGCTTTCCAGACTGCGGTTTTTAAAATATGCAGATAAAACACCAGCATATGATCAATGCGATGATCCAGCAGATTTGCTTCACAGGTTTCCAGATGCTCGCGAAAATCACCAAACGAATCATGACGCAGCAGTTCATCCCAGGCCCGCTCGGTCAGGTAGTAGAACCGATCCGTGCGAATCGCGCGCGAGGTCGCTTCCAGCAGTTCCGGGAGTCCGTCAGACGCAGGTTGGTTGGCGAAGTACTGACGCAGCAGTTCAAACAGCGCCGGCTCGTCGGGATGTGCCTGCAGCCCCTCCAGTAACCAGTAAGCGAACGCGTGCGTCTCCTCCTGCCGGACATCTGAAAGGACCGCCAGCGTGTAATAGTCGTAAGGGGTTTTCTCTTCTTTTTGTTTGAGATCCTCGAAAATGCCCGGCAGCGATTCGTCGCTGATGCGCTCATGCAATCGTTGAGGGTCTGATTGGGATGACAGTCCATCGCTGCGTTCAAGGGGACGGGAGTGATCCGGCCAGGGAAGTTCGCGCGGCTCTTGCAGTTCGGGGGGGAGGTCGCCTGGCTGAGATTCCGGCTTTGTCAGATTGTGGGAATTCCAGTCAAACTGCAGATCGGGCTGGATGCTGGAAGAACGGGGGCGCTCGTGATAACGCAGCGCATCATTCAGTCGTTCAAACGCCGCACGAATTCTTTGAAACTCTTCGGGGAACCGTTCCGGCTTGAACTGGCGGATGTAGGAGTTGTATTTTCGTTTCAGGTCGCGCAGATCATACTCGCCTGTCAGCCCGAAAAATGCTTCCGGGTCGTCAGGTAACAGATTCCATTGCGGCTCAATCGGGCCACTCATGAACTACTCCCACAGTCGCATACGAATTTATTGAAAGATCATCTTCGAACCATAATAGGCACAGAGCACCACCAGTAACACAACAATTGCCAGCACCGCTTCACTGAAACCAAACACATTATTCGCATCCCGTTTCGAGAGAATATGGCTCAGCCAGGGCTTTTCCAACTGGTACAGTTCCGGCAGCTCCTGCTGAATGGACTGGGCGATGCGATAGTAATCTTTCGGGCTGCGATTACGGGTATCGAACGATCCCTTTCTGGAAGCCTCCATGCATTCTGCCCGACGCTCCGTTATTTTTTGAGGAGACGCCGAAACCAAGCCGCAAAACTGATTAAAAAATTCCGGGAAACAGTGGCGATGTTGTCTGAGCTGTTGAAACAAATCCCGATGGTCGGCGACCGCTTTAAGCCGGGAATATGAAATCGCCAGATCCGGAAAATCCGAAATGTCGATGGCTTCCACCTGCTCACGCAGACTTTCGTCATCCAGATTCCAGAGACATTTCCGCAGCGCTTCCATGTTTTTCAGAGTCTGCTCTTTGCGTTCGTAAATGGAAAGCGACGCATCAACAACAGGCCGGCCACCCGACCGCGGTTTCAGGAAGTCGCGGCGCAGCATGAGAATTTCGATCGGCTGTTCCAGCGGATTCATCTGCAGCAACCGTTTGACATATTCGGTCTCGCGTGAATCTGTCATACCTGGAATTCCTGATCATCTTCATCGTAACAGAACCCGAGCGCCGCCAACGCCGTCAGCAGGTTCTGCTTTGCCTGCTCGAAATATTCGCGATCACCCGACGCCATTGCCTGCTCGAAGTAGTCGATCGATGATTCCAGTTCATCGCGCTGAAACGGACTGACTTCTCCAATCACCCGCTCAGCATAACGCACGAGATGCTGGTTCTTGACGTCATCACGCGGATAAAACTTCAATTTCTGCAGCTTCTTGACGGCGGCGTCAATATCCGCTTTTGACGTCAGCTTGGCGTGCTGCGTTAGAACCGTTTTAAACTTCTTGCCGGTCTCGGGGACGAAGGCTTCGACTTCCAGAATACCGTTCATGTCGTAGGTGAAGCGGAGGTGCACCGGTTTCCCCGAAGGCCCGGGTGGGATGCCTGTGACTTTCATTGTTCCCAGGAACAGATTGTCTTCGACCTTACGTCCTTCACCCTGGTAGACGTTGATGGTCATCTCGCGCTGATTGGGTTCGACCGTCCCGACCACTTCTTCGCGGGAGACCGGGATCGTGGTATTACGGTGGATGATGGGCAGGTAGTAGCCGTTGATTTGGCGTCGCCCGAATTCTTTTATGACTTCCGTACCAAGTGTAAACGGGCAGACATCCGTCATCACCATATCTTCAACGGCCCGGTCATCCTGAATTAGCGCGGCCTGTACTGCAGCTCCCAATGCGACCACTTCATCCGGGTTGTGAGTACACAGCGGTTCGACGCCGAAAAACTCGCGAATAAATCCACGCACGGCTTCCATGCGAGTCGCGCCGCCCACCAGAATCACACTGTCAAAGTCCTGCGGTGCAATCCGGGAGTCGCGTACTGCTTTGGCAATCGGTCGCGCCAGGCGTTTGACCAGCGGGTCGGCCAGTTCCAGAAATTCATCTCGCGTTATCGTATGAGTGGTCGCGTCCTCTGCCATCTCTCCCTGCAGATTCGGAATGCGAATTTTGGCTTCCGTTTCCCGCGCAAGGGTGCACTTGGCTGCCTCGCATTCCTGCTTGAGCCGGGAGACGAGCAGGGGATGCTTGACTTCTGCGATTTCCACTTGCAGGTTTTGTGCTGTGAGTACTTTTGAAAGAATGCGGTCGGTGAAATCTTCGCCGCCCAGCATGCTTTCGCCAGCGGTCGAGATGATTTCCAGCGTCCCTTCGAACACTTCCATCGCCGTTACATCGAAGGTACCGCCCCCGAGGTCGATCACAATCAGTTTCTTCTCGGCCTGGCGGTCATGAAATCCATAGGTCAGCGCTGCCGCCGTCGGTTCGTTAATGATGCGACGTACATTCAGCCCCGCCAGTTCGCCTGCCTGCTTGGTGGCGTTCCGTTGATGGTCATTAAAATAGGCAGGCACGGTGATGATGGCATCGTGCACTTCCATGCCCAGGTAGGCTTCCGCATCCTGTTTCAGAGACTGCAGCACCAGGCTGGACATCTCAGTCGCGGTGAAGACATGCCCGCCGATCTCGACTTTGCGATCCGTGCCCATCAGCCGCTTGAATACCCAGGCACATCGCTCGGGTTGGGTGACGCGGGTCTCTTTGGCAGCAGAGCCGACCAGCACGCGATCATCGGCGGAAATACTGATGATCGAAGGTGTAATTACAGAGCCATGTGCGTTGGGGATGAGCTTAGGCTGCCCCTCTTCAAACACGGCACACAACGAATTTGAGGTACCCAGATCGATGCCAATGATTGGTGTCATTAGAATAAAGTCTTATAAAAGCGCGGTTTTTCCCGCCAGGAGCTCTGAGCGAAAGCACGAAAACAGATCACCCGATTGTAATCTTACGTCCAGTCATTTTCTAGAGTGCATCACATATATCCATATCGTCTCTCAATCTATTATCACCGGTCTAAAGAGCCCTGGAGACGCTATGGTAAAACTGGACACAGTCTACAAGGAAATGAATTATGTTATGAATCAAATCAGGAGTGTTTTCATAGTACCTGCCTGGTTAATGGAGAGACGGTGTTTGCTGTCAGACACGCTGATGTTAGAAATGGTTCCATTGCATTTGTCAGCTCTATACCAAATTAATTCTGAGCGCGGGGAAGCACATGCCAGGAAAATCTACGGATTCTGATTGAAAGTTTCTTTGAGTGCGGCTTTCATTTCAGGCCACTCGGTGGTGGAAGCTTTGAGCTTGCCGTCCGGACCAATCAGGTAGTAGACGGGCACCGAGCTGATTGCCAGCTGGCGTGCCATTTGGGATTGATCGCCGAGATAATTCTGTGCCCAGTTCCATTTATTTTTCTCGACGAGGATTTCGCCATCTTCCGGATATTGATCAATATTCAAACCCACCAGTGTGATCGGTTTGTCAGCAAGTTTAACTGCTGTCGCCTGGATGTCGGGCATGCTTTTCAGACAGGGCGCACACCAACTGGCCCAGAAATGCAGCAGGACATAACGTCCTTTCAGATCATAGATCGAATGTTCCCGTCCCGTCGTGTCAGTAAACTTATAGGCATACATGTTCTCGCCTGCGCGCGGACCCACGCGACAGGCAACTTCGATGGAACCCAGGTCTTTGGTTTTCGCCTTGATGTCGGCTGCCGTCACCGTTACCGGGATCACTTTCACGCCCACCGCTTCGACCAGACAGCCCGCAGGTTGTTCATATAATCGCAAAACCAGATCATAATCTCCGGGAGGGACACCGCCTATCTGAAGCTGACCCTCGGGGGAGAGTTTGACGAAGTAGTGCTGGCGCGATCGGAGCCAACTGTAAAAATGGGGATCGAGAATCCATGAGGCTTGCACCGGACCTGCAGGATCAAAGCCAGGTTTCGGGAAATCTTCGGGTAATGGAATACCATCATCGCGGCGGATCAGATAGTTGAGCGACCAGTTTTTATTCAGGGTAGCTTCGCCTCTGCCGGTGGCAACGACGGTGCCTGTTAATGTGGCTCCCGTATTACCGAGAGAGAGTGTTTTATGATCGCCCGGCTGGAGATCCAGGGACACGGATTGACTGGAAGTGAGTGGTGATTCTTCCCAGGGCCCCAGGTAAGCATGTACTGCGCCCGGGATGGGAGGCAGTTGCTTAAACTCAAAGTGACCAGCGGCATCAGTCTTCGTATAAAAGGAATCCTGAAAACGCGGTTCTCCCAGCTTTCGGTCATGGACGGTCTTGAATGAAATCAATGCGTCGGCAACAGGCTTACCTGTCTGAAACAGTCTGCCAGAGACGGTAGCCCAGGGTTGTAAGGTCAATGTGCCAATCGCTTCGTTCGGCTGTCGCACAACTTCTGCAAAACCAGATTCATGCGTGGCGCGAATGCGTGTTGGTTCGAAAGTAGCAGCGATCTGAAACTCACCTTCCGCTGATGTATTGTCTGGCATGCCCTGCCTGTCTGATTCGCCATTTTGTATGATCGGGACAATCGACGGAGTTCCCACCCTGATTGTCACATCAGGGACTGGTTTGCCAGAATGATCGATGACCAGTCCCTTCCGGGCGGATACTCGTTCCAGTGAAAAATCCTGCGTGACAGGTCCATCGCCGAGTCCGAACGAAGCGTCGCTGAGCGCGGATCGGTAACCATCGGCTTCGATACGGATCAGGTGGCGACGGTCATACAGTCCACTATTTAAAGTGATCTTGTATTTTCCCGCTTTACCGATCACAGCATTGTCAAAAGAAGTCGACAGAAAGTCGGGACCAAATTCGATGACAGGGATGACGCGAAACGTGGTTACCGGTTTCCCTGTCGCTGTATCAGTCACGTTCCCGGATGCGATCAACGGACGATCCAATTTGATGACATGCTCTTTTTCCGTAGCGACCAGTGTCACTTCTTTTGCGGCGCAGGCCCCGCCATAGATTTGATAAGTTACGGGATCGTCGGGCGCCCAGTTCCAGACATACACACCGTTTTCGTCAGCATGAGTGGGGATGCCGGAATTGAGGACATTGGGATGACGCCAGTTATAGAGGGATTTGACCCCATTCCACTTTCTCAAACCCACGTGTGCTTTGGGGACAGGTTTACCGCTGGTGTCGACAATTTTCAGTGTGAGAGTTTTTCCCGGTTTCATTGTAACTGTGAGTTCGTCCATGGGTTTGCTTACGTCAACGATTTGCCGGGTCGGTTTGAAGCCGGGGGCCACGACCGTAATAGGATGTTTTCCCGGGGGGAGCGGGATGGTTTCAAATGTTCCTGATTTCCCGATTTCCACTTCATGAACTGTGGAGCCATAATACGGTTCGTCGTGCCAGACAATGATCCCTTTCGTGATGGGGTCTCCGGCGGTGTTGTAGACGGTCCCTTTCACGGCAATACCTTGACGCAGTACAATTTGAGCGCTGCCGTCTCTGAGCATGGCCGTTGTCAAATTTTGCTGATTCTGCAACTCTCCCCATTTTGAGTCGCTCAAATAATCCGGGTGCGTAAATTTCAGGCGGAATTCAATATCGTCGCCAGCTCGCTTCGCCGGGGCTATGTTGATCGACCATTTTCCCGCTTTGTCTGTCACCGCTTCCGCATTAATACTGACGATGGGTTGTGGATCCGAACTTAAATCTGGCTCGCCTCCATTTACGTTCACACTGACTTTCACATCGGGTACTGGTTTTCCATTCGCATCAACGACGATGCCACTGATTTTTGTTCCGCGAGCGAGTTGAAACGCAAAATGAGTGGGGATCTTTCTGTCCTCGTCCTCAACTCCTTCACCAAAACTCACAAATTCAGACACATAACCATTCTTGCTGACCCACAACCGCATACTCCGGGTTCCGGGAGGCAGACTCAGTTTGGCGAGACCTGCTGCATTTGTAACGAGATTCGAATTTATGATCTTCCTCTTGGAAGACTCATTCAGATAAGCGACATTTGCAAACAGCTTTGCAGCCTTGAGGGGTTGGCTGTTTTCGTCGGAAACCAGAAATTCCAGGCTGCGTTTTTCCTGGGCCACGCGCGCTTTCTCAGTGGTTTTATCCTGGGCAGGTAACTGAGATACCGACATCTCGACGATTAATAAGGGAAGCACTGTCCAGAATAAAGTGACTGACGACCGGGCTGTATTCGACAGACGGGATGACATGAGCGCGCTCCACGAAAGAGAGGAGTAGGACTGAGTGTGCACCGGAATGGTGTTGAAGTGCCTATAGCTAATGTATAGTTGGTCGTAGAGGATGTCAAACAGAATCTATGGGAACAGTTCTGTTATCCTGCTTGATCAGTTGCAGTGGCGGGCTGTTTTTCCAGGTAGTCCTTAACATACAGTTCCTGCACAATAACTTTGCTTGCCGCCAGTAGAGGCGAGGCGACCATCGCGCCCAGAAAGCCGAACAATACTCCCATGATCGCCTGAAATGCGATCAGCAGCGCGGGGGGCAGTGAGACCTGCTGTTCCTGGATGAGAGGTGTGATCAGGTAACTTTCCACGAGCTGTAATCCGATAAACGCAGGCACAACCAGCGCCGCGGTCGTCGGACCTTTGGGAAGCGCAATTAAAATCGCCAGGCAGAAGGCAATCAGCGATCCGATATTGGGGATGAATGTCAGCAGACCGGAGATCAGCCCCAGGGTTCCCGCCATGGGCACTCCGATCAATGCCAGAACCAGCCACGCGCCCAGGCCGGTAATCACCATCGAGCCAAAGCGTCCCAGCAGCCAATGCCAGAGCGTGTTGCTCAGTTGATTCATCAGACCTTGAATGCGGTCCCTGCGTTCCGGTGGAAACAGGATGACCACACCATCACGATATGTTTGTGGCGAGACTGCCAGGAACAGTCCCACAAATAAAATCAGAACCACATTGACAACGACACCAAAGGTCGATTTAAACATGCTGCCCACAAAAGACATGGCCTGTTGAGCGGGTTGCGTCAATGACTGAAAACTGGTCTGCGAATTCTTCTCCGCTGTTTTGGATGCTTGGTTCGAACTGCTTTGCTCTTTCTCAGTCGAAGCTGCCTCTTGTTTTGCTTCCTTGTTTTGATTCTCATTCTGCTTCTGTGCAGACAGCATCTGCGCCAGGATTGGGGTGGATCGGATGACGGAACTGATCGACGTATATTCTTCAGCCCAGTTCTGAACGCGTTCAACCCCTTCGTCAATCTGTTGGCGGGCTTCTTCGATTTCCTGGTTGATCTGTACAAAGAAAAACGCCGTGGTGCCCAGGAATGCACAAACGAGAAACAGCATGAGCGACGCCAGACTGGCTTTGTAAGGCAGGGGAGTCCATTCACTCAGCTGGCGGCTGGTGTGATTCAGAAACACTCCGAACAGTACCGCCAGGAACAGCGCCAGAATGATTTCCCAGGCAATGACCAACGCTGAGGCGAGAACCACAACCACAATCAAAGTTGTGATCGTGTGAGCCAGGGTTTGCGAAGAATCGGTTTGCAAATTCTTCACCATGTCGGCATCAGCTCGCGCTCTCGTCTCAGGTTGGTTATGAACGGACAGGTTTTTCTCTCTTGTCTGGTGCATACGGGTGCCTGTTATTTTTCCTGAAAGGCAGGGTTTTCGACGACTTTCCATTCATCGCCGGTATTCCACGGGCCTTCATAGTCATCACCCAGATCGCCTGATCCAGTTGAGTCATTGAAGTATTGATCGACCCACTTGTCATCCGGTTTCAAATTCCCGATTTCCAGCGGCTTTTTATCCATGCTTTCCAGCGCCTGGCCGAAGGCTTTCAAGTGCGTGATTTCCCGGGTCATGAGAAATTTCAACGCATCTTTTGTACCGGGGTCATCGGTATAATCAATCAGACGTTCATACACGATCTTGGCCCGGGCTTCTGCAGCCATGTTGGTGCGCAGATCCACTTCCAGCTGACCGGTGATCGCAATGTAGGCAGACGTCCAGGGAACTCCCTGGGAGTTATTCAAGGAGACGCCCCCTCCGCCCACGACAGCAATGAGCGGATCTTCTAAAGCCGCATCCCCATTCTTACGGAGAGGCTTCAGATGCATGCGGGCCAGCGAACCGATGACTTCCAGGTGACTCAGCTCTTCCGTGCCGATATCCATCAGCAGGTCTTTCCGAGCAGGATCTTCACAGTTCAGGCCCTGAATGGAATATTGCATCGCGGCAGCCAGTTCGCCATTCGCACCGCCGAACTGCTCCAACAGCATTTTTCCGAAACGGGGATCAGGATCACTGACATCAACTGTATACATGAGCTTCTTAACGTGATGGTACATATTAAATCCTTCTTTGATTTCCAATTTGTTTGATAACCAACAATGCTCGTGGCATGCTGCTTAGCTGCGCCACTGATCTGCGGCTAATGAATGTATCTTCTGAAAACTAATCGCAAACGATGTGCCAATGCGCATAAATGCCTGATCTCTTGACTTAGCTTCGTTTTTCTTCAACTGCGCGCAGGGACGAAGTCCGTTTCATACTCTCTGTGTAGTTTGAGCGGTGCCTGAGCGTTCAGCGTGCGCGGTGGGCTGTCAATGATTTTCGGGAGCGGGATGTTTTTCCCGGGCAGATTGAACCGCTTCTGCAGCGTCTTCCTGATCCCCTGCATCCAGGTCCGGGCCTTCCTGGGTGGCAGCCGCCTCAGGCTCGTAACTCAGCTCTACAAACAGCGGAAAATGGTCCGAACCGATATAAGGCAGCGTGCGGATTTCTGCCACGCGAAAGTCATCGGAGACAAACAGGTAATCCAGCGGATAGCGCCAGATCCAGGAAGTGGCATCGTAAGTCGCAAACAGGCCCCGCCCTTTACGCGGGTCAAGTAAACCACTGACTTCCTGAAACAGGTTGGTCGTGCGTGACCAGCCAACATCATTCAGGTCACCCAGTACGATGGCACTCCTGCTCTTTTTGACTTCACGGCCGACGAGCACCAGTTCCGCATCCCGTTTGGTTGTATCTTCTCCCGGTCGGGGAGGATTGGGGTGGACGGCAAACAGTTGCACCTCTTTCCCCGAGTCTAATAAAACGGTCGCGTCGATGGACGGTATCTCCTGTTTAATCATGCCTCGGACTTCCGCGGACTTCACCCGCAGATTCGTATAGAAGGCAATCCCGTAAGTATTTTCCAGGGGATGCGTGAGATGATAAGAGTACTTTGTTTCCAGAGGCGCCAGGTCGGAAATCCAGCGTTGATTCACTTCACACAGGACAACGATGTCAGGCTGTTCTCGATCGATTAACTCCAGCACCGCCGCCGCATTGGTGTTCTTCTGCAGTACATTCGCGGTCAGAATACGCAGCCGCGTCTCCGGGTTCTGCGAGTGTGCCGTCTCCACTTCGTTGGAAGAAATCGTCAGGTAAGGCAGAATCCAGAACAGCTGAATTCCAATGCCTGCACACAGGGCGACAGCGGCGATTTTTGCCGTAAACCGCTTAAGAAAGGGGATAATTGCCAGCAGGACGACGACATAACTCACCAGTAGTTGTAACCTTGGAAAATCACCGATTCGCACCCACCACCAGTCGACAGAAAGCAGCGGCAAAAAGGCAGTGGCGGCCAGAACGACGCAAATCGTCAAGAGCGCACGCCAGATCCAAAGCGACCAGTCGGTCTTATTGGAATCCAATTCTGTTTTTTCCTGTGTGGCGATACTGTGATTCAATGTTGTGGTCCGGTCTTGAAGTAATTCTCAGGAAACGCCGGCACTGGTAAACGACTCAGAAGGACGTTCCCTGTTTTCAAACAGCTGCTCAGCACCAATCACATTCCGAAAATAGTCGGGCTCCAGTTTCGCATCCGGATCCGCTGAATGCAAAACCGAAATATCGCCAGTGGTCTCAAACACGACTGCCAGCACCTGGTCGGCAGTCAATGCATTCGCTTCGCGCAGTTTACCATATACGTCGTCCCGGGTGATATTCGCTTTTTTCAGATTCTCATCGAGCATCTCAGATCCTCGCATCAGCAGTAACGGCTCATTGTCGACCAGCTTACTGAACCATTCAAGTTTCTGCCTGAGCACCGCCAGGATCCACTGTCCTAAAAACAGACTGGCGAGCGCTGTCAACCCGATGATGAGTGTCGGCGTGGAACCTGAAATTGTCGAAGCAAACACAGAACCGACGGCAACCGTCATCGCGAAGTCGGCAGCAGACATCTTGGAAAAACTTCGTAGTCCCGTGAGCCTTGTATAGAACAGAATCACCGCATAAGTCAGCAGGCACGACAGCAGCACCATCGGCATTTCAGTCCATTGGTCCGTGATCCATTTCTCAAACATCGAACAGCCTTTCGGGTTGGGGTATGCAGGGCATTACGTTTATTGTACGTCAGCAGGTATTTGCACATCCCATGCCAATCCCGAAAAATCGCTGTTGCGCTGAATGAACTTACAGGCTGCTTGATAATGGATCAGTAGCATTTTATTAATATAAAGGAGACTGCTACGAATACACATAGCGTATTCGCTCGTTTTTCGTCGCGCCTTTGACGGTCCAGTCGAGGTGCAGTTGCTCCTGTTGGAATTCCAGCATCGCAGAATAGAGATCATCACTGCAGACATGGGGTTCGACCGAGTCCCATCGCGATTCATTCGTCTGTTGCAGATCGAACAGATAGACCGGGTTCGTTCGACCAAACCGCAGATGCTCGAGGCGAATGAGACTTTGAGCGGGCAGGGCTGTCCAACGAAAGACGTTAGTGAAATTCAGAGTGCTTCCTTCCGGAGGTGACCATTGACCTGTTTCATGAAAGAGCAGTACCCCAGGATCAATGAATTCAACTCCAACTGTACCCGCGCCCCTGCCATTCCAGCCACTCCCGGAACCGAAGGATTCCGCTGTAAATTCGAGCGACCTGACTTCAGCCATCCGCTGCCAGAGTACTGGCAGTTCAAAGTTTGTGTTCACACTTATGCTCCAGGTTCATCCAGATTCATGCTTTTCTCACCATAAGTCACACGATAAGCCAAGTCGATCTGATCTTCCCGGCCCTGCAGTCGATACAGTTGTTTGTCGAATGAACTACCCGGTCGACGTAGCATGCCCAGCGGCCCCCGTTCGCCGATGCGACATTCCAGCCAGTTGACGCGCTCGATGGCAGAATCAATCTGCAGTTGAAGATACGTAGGCACAACAGTCTGATCCCGGATCAGCCAGCTCATACCAAAGAAAACCGCTTCCCATTCACCGGTCCGTTCTGCAACCAGCGGAATCACATCATCCAGTGCGTCCGATTTCCATTCAGGATAAAGCTCGGCGAGAACTTCGGGAATAAAATAGTTGAATGCACTCAAGAGTCGCCTGAAATCTTCGGTCTCCTTAAACCGCGCATTCACAGTGGTCTGCCTCAAGAGTCCGCGCAGCGATTGAGCCACGATGATTTCTGCTTTTGAAAGTTCACGGTTGTCTTGTTTATTATTGAATGTCATTCTCCCATTTTTATTGCCGGTCAACGTCATTTAGAACGAGGATCTGTTTTGATGCCAGGTACAGCTTACCATCTGACTGCGTGTATCGACAACAGGTTCACGAATTCGACTATCGACCCACCTGGTGGCAGGATAGAATGCAGGTTCTGCAACCAGCTTTTAATCGCCGCCATAGAGGCGGACATGGGGAATATTCAATGCGTCACAACCAGCGTTTCTCTGGATGCCTCTTCACGGCGCTGTCCTTATTTATCGTATCAATCGCACAGGCCGACGTTGAGCAAGCGGAGCTTAAGGAACGCTTTGGGGAACAGCAGTTCGCACCGCAAGGCGGGTTCGTTCTCAAACAGGGCCAGAAACTCCCGGAGCTTGTCTGGGAACATCCTCAGCAGGTGGCCCGGGTTGTCGATCAAACTGCGATCCCCACGCGCTGGTTTAACGAACGATTGGAAGAAGTCCAGACCGCACAGGAAACAGGTCGCTACTACGTGTATGGCGCAGCACCCGTGCCCGCGGGACCTGTGCTGCGTCGTGCGATGACCTGCTGCTGTGTGGGCAGCGATGTGGCTTTGGAAGAACTGGCTCAGAAATGGTTACAGTCCCAAACTCCCGCTTCGGATACCGCTTTGCAACCAGACGCGGTCGCTGCCCTGGTACGTCATTGGCAACACTCAGAAGTGGGGGCCGTCCAACTGGCAGCACTGCTGGAAGCGGATTTTAAACCAGGCCCTGTTCGACGGGGGCAATGGCAGATGGAGAACGCCACCCGGCATGTGCAGTTAAAACGCAAGCTGATGGGGCTCGACCACAAGCCTCTTTTGAAACCCACTCCCAGGCTGCTGGAAGGAGAGCCGGCTCCGGTATTGCGAACTGCACCGCTGGAGCAGGCAGGAATCACAGCCGCGCAACAGAAAAAAATCGAAAGTAAACTCGACGCCTGGTACGCTGCCTCTTCCGAACCAATGGCGATTGTCATTGCCCGGAACGGAGTCATCATCACCGCGAAAGGTTATGGGAGTGTCGACGGGCAACCTGTCACGGTCGACACGCCGATGAAGCTGGACTCAGCCATGAAGCCTTTGATCGGACTGCAACTGGCAACCTACCTTGACCGCGGGTTCCTGCGTCTGGACCAGCCGATCGGCGAGATTCTACCCGACTTTGATACGCCCCGCGATCGCAGTCTCACCTTCCGGGCCGCACACGTCCACGCGACCGGCATTCACTTCCCCTGGTTCCTCGCATTCGAGCGGCTGTTCTACTTTCATACCTGGCATGAAGCATTGATCGCCCATTGCAAACGCGAATGGGAACCCGGAAGTAAATACCGTTACGGTGTGGTTGGCGTGATTCTCTCTGTCCGCGCATTGGAACTGCTGCGCGGCAGGAATTACTGGGACGCCATGGAACGGGATCTGTTTCAGCCACTGGGAATTCAAAACGTCCTGCCGGGCGGTACCGGTTTCTCCGCCGAAAGTCTCGCACGGATTGGTGTGTTACTCGACAATCGTGGCCGCTACGGCAAGTGGGAAGTGATATCCCCAGAGACACACGCCGCGATTCTGCCAACGCCACTCAAACCCTACCTGCCCGAATTAAACATGAAATACGGCATCGGCCTGCAGGATGAGTCGCATTACCTGGGGCCAGGCAGCTACGGACACGGCGGCGGCTGCGGCACATTACTCGTCATCAATCCGAAACAGCATCTCGTGTTTGCGATGGTCCGCAACGGACAGGGAAAGGAATACAAAAAATACCGCACCGAAGTAATGGCGTTATTGAAAAACTGGATCAACGATTGAATGCAGCCCCGACTCGTTATCGTTGATAAAGACTGAAGCGTTAATGTGCATTGTATTCCCCAGGCACATTGCGTTACGCCATCTCTTTTATGACAGAGGGTATCACAGAACCGGGAGGCTACCATGCTACTCCCCAATAATCTTCACCAGAATCCGCTTCCGCCTACGACCATCAAACTCGTAATAAAAAATATGCTCCCACGGTCCCAGGTGGAGTCTTCCGTCGGTGATGGCAACGACAACTTCACGGCCCATGATCTGACGTTTGTGATGGGCGTCGGCGTTGTCTTCGCCCGTCCGGTTGTGCAGATACCCACCGGTAGCAGGATCGCTGCCCGCATCAAAGGGAGCCAACTGTTCCAGCCAGCGATCATAGTCGGCATGCAGCCCCGACTCGTTGTCATTGATGAAGACCGACGCGGTAATATGCATTGCGTTAACGAGGACTAATCCATCCTGCACGCCGCTTTCTTCGACCAACTGTTCCACATCATCGTGAATGGAGATAATCTGCCGGCGTTTTGGGATATCCATCCAGAGTTCTTTTGTGAGTGTTTTCATAAGGCTGCTTTTCCAGCTAGAGTCCGGGATTGTCAAGACTCTATGATAGCGGAAGCGTAGTATTTCATGAAACTCAAAAGCAGGAATCTGAATGGGCGGTCGGGAAGCGGAATGCGATACTGTGATGCTTACTAATCGTCTCGTTCCGAATAGTTCACGCTGAAATTCACTTCTCTCACCGCTGATGCCAGTTCTTTGAAGGCGGGTTTGGTGATTTTGGTATCCTGCAGTTGAACAATCGCCAGGTTCTTTAACTGCTGCAACGATTTGAGTGATGGAATCGCAGAATCACTAAGTTGTGTTTCCTTGAGCGATAAACCTTTCAAGTTCGGTGTCGCCTCTGTTAAGACGGTCATCAGACTCGCAATCAACTGGTCATCTATCGTGCTGTTGCCCAGGTAAAGCAATTCCAGATTAGGAAACTGTCGCAGTGATTCGATGAGAACTTCATCTACCTGGATGCCACTCAAATCAAGGTGTGTCAGCTGAGGAAGTTCCCCCAGGGACTGGAAACCCGCGCCGGTGAGATTTGTTTCACTGACATAGAGCGATTCCATTTTTTTGAGTGGTTCGAGATGTTTCAGTCCCGCATCAGTAACATCAGTTCTATTGAGGTTGAGCAGTTTTAAATTCACCAGTTGACTGATGGCAATCAGACCTGCATCGCCAACTCTGCATTGAGCCAGTGACAGATTTCTGAGTTGGTCCGATTGTTCCAGTTGCTGCATACCTGTGTCCGTCACTTCGGTTTCATCGAGAAAAAGTGCTTCCAGACTTTTCAGGTCAGCCACATGTTGCAGTGATGCGTCGGAGATCCCGCTGCGTTCCAGGTGGAGTCGCTGCAGTTCAGGCAGTTCTGTTAGATAGGCGGCCGCTGTGTCATTCATCGTTGAATCATTGGCTGACAGATCGATCACGCGCCCTGCTGCATTTACTTTGAATCGAATCGGTGTTTTACTTTCCAGCGATGTGAGAGCAGACTGTTCCGAAGCGGGCGTCAGATGAAGCAGCTTGCCATTCCATAAAAAGACGATCAATAACAGTGCAATCGAGGTCACGGCCAACCATGATGCCAGTTTGATTCGGGAGGAAGTTTGCGTCATCACCATACCTGCTTCATTATCTGCTAAGGAGAAGAATCGAAAAAGTTGACGGTCGAGAATTGTTTTATCCGCAAATGATAGGGTGTGTGCCTGAATAATCAATGGGCAACCAGGATCTGGATTTCATGCCAGTATTGCCAGTGAGGTGATCTGAACGAATACCGGAGTTTCATGATCGCTTTGCCATATATTCATAATTATTCTTTAACATGATCCGCAGTCTTTAGTTCACTTAGACGTGAATGAAATGATCGGCGCCCCTCTTATTTCTGGACTGATTATCACTTAACTCTTCCCCGAAGAAAGATTGAAAATGCAAAAGATTTTGAAGAAGCAAAAAGGATTCACGTTGATTGAATTACTGGTGGTCATCTCAATCATCGCCATTCTTATTGCGCTGTTGTTGCCTGCGGTTCAACAGGCGCGTGAAGCGGCTCGACGGTCGACTTGTAAGAATAATCTGAAACAGATCGGCATTGCATTGCACAACTATCATGATGTCGCTCGTGCTTTTCCTCCCGGGTCGCTGTATGGTGACGACGAATACGGCTGGGCATGTATGATCCTGCCTTATATTGAACAGGCTAATATCTACAATCAGTTGAATTTTTCGGGTCAGGGACCAGATCTTACCATTCCCCTGCAGCCTGGTGTCACGGATCAGGTGATTCCCGTTTATCTCTGCCCTTCCAACTCAATGTCGCTGACAAAGAGCCCGATTCGCGCAGGTGCCGGCCATAATGGTGTCGACCTGGGGGGACATGCAAGAAATGACTATAGCGGAAGCGCCGGCACCTCAGCAGGTTCCGTCACAGGCATCTTCGGAAAAATCAAAGATACGCTGTCCCCCACGAAAATCCGGGACATCGTGGATGGGTCGAGTAATACCATCGCCGTTGGTGAAGCCTATACTCAATATATGCGAGAAATTGACGGGCCGACCCATGCCAATGTCGGCGATTTCAAAGTCTGGGTGGGTACGAACAATCAACATCAGAATATCATCGCAGAAGCGGATACCGCGCATGTCCTGAATGGCACGCGAGACGATTCTTTTGCCAGCCAGCATGTGGGCGGGGCTCAGTTCCTGTTTGCTGATGGTTCCGTCAGCTTTGTCTCCGAAAATATTGATATGGTCACCTTCGGCAAACTGGCCGACAAAGCAGATGGAGCGGTCGTCGAAAGACCCTAGGCATTCGACGGAGATCGGTCAGTTGCTGTGATCTACGAAGTCGCCCTGGTCCGAGCAGGGTGGCACTTCATGGTTAAAATAATGGCTCTTTCTTTACCCACGGGTTTATACCAGGCAAGTCTGAACCCGTGGGGCAATTTCAGTCGCTTTGATCACCGTTTCGTACGGGATAAGACAATCAGATTCATGTCAGTGAGATACAAATGCGTTTAAAAAATCAAATGTTCCTGTGGATGATTTCCTGTTACACGCTATTTTTCAACGGAGGTTGTGGAGAAGACTATCAGAAAACAGTTGTGCCTGTTTCCGGATTTATTCGAGTGGATGATGATCTGGTGACAGAGGGATATATCGTGTTGACTCCTGTGCCAGGTAGTGATGCAGATCCGCTGAGTTCCGGTAAATCTGCCAGCGGTACCATTACCAGTGATGGTACTTTTGAGCTGACCACTTATGAAAAAGGTGATGGTGCATTGATCGGGAAACACATTGCTCACTTCTTTAGGCCCGATCCTGAAGATGATGAACAGGTCGTAACAGAAAAATATTATCCGGGAGGACAGGAAGTGGAACTGGAAGTCATTGATGGTGACAATCAGTTCGACATTCATTTACACGCGGACGGAGCACCGGAAGTCGTTCAGACAGGTTCCTGAGAATTAAAATCGAAGACTCACTGCCAGTACAGGCGAGAACAGGAAGCATGACCGACATCAGACCAGATACCAGGGGACTCAGCCTGCAAGAAACTCAGATGGCTGAATCAGGTTCCATTCAGAATCAACCAGGTTTTTTTTCCAAGAGAATGGAAGCAGTGTGCCGCTGGTCGTTTCGACCGGTCGATATCGCACCTCTGGTCTTTTTCCGGATCTTTTTCGGTCTGATGATGCTGTACCACATCTGGGTCATGACAAGAGATCGCTGGGTGCAGTACTTTTACATTGATCCCGATTTTCATTTCTCCTATCCCGGCTGGAGCTGGTTAGAACCCTGGCCTGGAATCGGCATGCATATTCACTTTATCGTATTGATGATTGCAGCCGTCGGGATTTCACTGGGGCTGTTTTACCGATTCAGCGCACTCACTTACTTTGTGGGATACTCTTATGTCTTTCTGCTTGAGAAGTCACTCTATCAGAATCATTGCTATCTAATTTGCCTGTTAAGCGGGATCATGGTAGTGATTCCCGCGCATCGTGCCTGTTCGCTGGATTGTCTCCTGGGGAGAATCAAAGGGTCATTGGTCGCACCACAGTGGACGCTGGGGTTACTGCGATTACAAATTGCGATTCCCTATTTTTACGGCGGCTTAGCCAAGCTGAATTATGACTGGCTGCTCACTCAGCCCATTGGAATGTGGATTCAGAGACGTACGGATGTACCATTTCTGGGTGGCTATCTGGGTGAAGAGTGGGTGGCCTGGGCTTTCGCTTATGGGGGGCTGTTGTTCGACCTGCTGATCGTGCCTGCCCTGATGTGGCGGCGTACACGAATTTTCGCCTACCTGATTGCGGTCGGGTTCCATCTGACCAATGCCGTCTTATGGGAGATCGGAATATTTCCCTGGTTCATGATCGGAGCATCGCTGCTCTTTTTTCCACCGCACACGTTTCGCAGAGCAGCTCATCTTAAAAAGTGGGCAATCATTCCACTGCCTGCACCCACCCGGTTTAGCTGGGGAGAGCGTTT
>AZIC01020101.1_pt1 | contig 17967 bp, 10 predicted proteins | sample 359061 | NCBI WGS metagenome assembly AZIC01 (sample SAMN02429709, study PRJNA222657) | marine sediment metagenome | biome: Sediment sample; isolation source: sample MGS-MES from oil contaminated site at the harbour of Messina (Sicily... | place: Italy: Messine | collected 2011-04-30 | depth 1 m m
ACGACAGGTTGCCAGATAAATTCAACAAATCACTTGAACATCATTAAAAAGCGAGAACAGACCCTCATTAGACTGGTGCAACTTGGCGAGCAAAAGCTGCAGAAAAGTGAAACGTCCTGTCGCTGTGACTTAATATAATACGGAATCTTCACATAATTACAAACGCCCCGCAAAATAATGGTATTCATTTTTTCATCTTAGCTATTTTGCCACTTCAGTTTCAGATATGAAACCGCCTAAATCATTTCACTCAGATCAGTACGTAAAAAGACCCGATTGACCAAACAGAAGTCAACTCGGGCCTGCTTGAGTTGGCATCTACCAGGTTTGATCAACCGGGTAACTTATTCAGCGATTATTTGCGATATAGACTATATTTATAGATTAAAATCAGTCGAGACCTTCCTCTTTCCCGATGACTTCTAGAGAAAGTATAAACTACAATTGAATTGAATACGTGGAGGTAACACCCTGCATATTGAGTAAACAGGTCGATTTAAATTACTGGCGTTCCGATTATTCCGAATAGTGTCTATTCACACAGGTAACCTGTTGGATAATTACCACACTCCAAGACGGACTTGATAGGGAAGAAGCAACCGAAAATCGTCTCTCTCTTTCATACGAATTCAAGGGGAAGTAAGTGGGACCGGATTTCGAAAAAAACACTCTGCAGGATTGAATCTTTCGCCTGAAATCGATCCACCCGCAGTCCTGAGGTACTTCTGGTATCTAAGAAAAAAGTCTCGCAACAGAATTCTGTCGCAAGACTTTGTGATTTGGATGGAACGGGAATAAAAATAGCTGTCAGTCACCAGTGACGGGAGACTCGTTATAAACATGTAAATCGCGGGTTGGATAGGGAATATTAAAGCCTCGCTCATCAAAGCCCAGTTTGATCCGCTCCGTCAGATCCCAGCGGGTTGTCCAGTAATCTGCATTGTTGACCCAGGGACGCACTACGAAGTTCACGCTGCTGTCACCCAGTTCATTGACAGCGACAACGGGAGCAGGATCAGAAAGTACCCGCTCATCTCCCTGCACAACTTCTTCCAGAAACGATTTAACGGCCCTCAGATCATCGTCATATCCACAACCAATCACCAGGTCGATTCGCCGAGTTGGCTTCTTTGAATAATTCCTGATCGTTCCTCCGGAGATATGGCCATTGGGAACAACGATGGCAATGTTGTCGCCAGTCCGTAAATAGGTGGAGAAGATCTGGATTTCTTCAACAATCCCCGCTGTCCCACCTGCTTCAATATAATCCCCCACACGAAATGGCTTGAATAAAATCAGCATCACTCCTGAAGCAAAATTTCCCAGTGTCCCCTGGAACGCCATTCCAATCGCAAAACCAGCTGCCGCCAATACCGCAGCCAGGGAGTTCGTGTTGATTCCCAGTTTTGAAATCGCGGCCAGAATCACCATCACCATCAAAATGGAATAAATGATGTTGGACAGGAAACGAGCCAGCGTATCATCGACCTTCGCCTGTTTCATCAACCGGTTACAGAATCGGCTCAGAATGTTGGTTATCCACTTACCAACCAGGAATATCAGTAAAGCCAGCACAATATTTATGCCTAACTGGGTCCCCTGCGTTGCCAGATATTCTTTGACCGAATCCCAGATCCCAGTGACTGTATGTAGCGGATCAGCTGTTGTAGCAGGCTTCTCCTTTGCGAAAATAATAGACCACATAGACTGGTCCCCCTCTGAATCGAAATGAAAACGGATAGGCTCCAGAAACCTGCGTACGCTGGATCTTTTCAGATACCAGAGAAAACGCACATCACTGACAGGCATGATTCTAGGATGTTTGCAGTTTCAGTCCAACTTTGAATTTCATTATTTTGCAAACCGAATTCAGACTGACAAGTCAGCTCCGACACACTACAATCGGCCATCATGCCCAGCGTAGCCGGTTTTGATTTCGAATTGATTTATCGCAGGAAGCAATCTGGAATGTTTATCTCTCTCCGCTCCGTTCTTATCGTCAGCTCGCTGGCTCTCCTGATCTTCTCTCCCGCACCCGGCTCACTTTCAGCCGCCGACCAGGTTTCAGGAGCTAAAGACTCGACAAAAGTTCTGGTCACTGTAAACGGTCGCCCGATCACCCAGGCAGAACTGGATTTCGCAACACTCACTCGCAGAATGGCCGGTGATCAGAAACCGGCCCCTGCACAAATGCTGGAAAGCCTGATCAATCAGCGGCTGATTCAGGAATTTCTGGCTGACAAGAAAATCACAGTCCCCGCTGAAATCCTCGATCAAAGTGTGTCCCGTGTCCGAGCACTCATCCAGAAAACTGGCAATGATCCGGATCAGGTCCTGTCTAAGCTGGGCTTCACTCCGGAAAAACTACGTGCAACCATCGAACTGCCGCTTGCATGGAGCATCTATGCCAGCAGCCAGATTACACCTGACAAAATCCAGAACTACTTTACAGAGCATCATGAAAAATTAGATGGCACTCGAATCGAAGCCAGCCATATCTTATTAAAACTGGAAGATCCGTCGAATCAGGAATCCGTCGACAAAGCCAAAACACAACTGGCAGACATTCGCAAGCAGATTCTGGAAGGCAAGCTCACTTTTGCAGAAGCAGCAGCACAATATTCAGCTGCTCCCAGCAAACAGGACGGAGGCAAACTCGTACCCTCCGCCTATCGTGGCAAAATGCCCCTCGTTTTAACGCAGAAGATCTTTCCGCTCGAAGAAGGTGCCATCAGCGAACCATTTCAAACCCCGTTTGGAATTCACATCGCCCAACTCAACAAGAAACACCCCGGACAGTTCAGCCTGGAAGATGTCCGCGGCGAAATTTATCGCAGCCTCTCGCGATCCCTCTGGGACAAAACCATTCAGTCATTACGCAGCACTGCTAAAATCGAATGGAAAACTGATCGCCCCAGCTGATCCCGCATTTGCCTCCCTCCTGTCTGGAATCATTCCATGCCTGAACAGAGTCTGTTTCAAACGGTAATCATTGAAGGCACTCAGCCCGGTCCTCACCTGCTGATTTTTGGAGGCATCCACGGCGATGAATATGAACCGATGGCCGCTGTCCGCAAACTGATCACCAGCATCGACAACACAAAATTATCCGGCAAAGTCACACTCGTTCCCGTCGTGAACGAGCCTGCTTACGAACGAACCAGCCGCACTGGACCAGACAATCTGGACCTGGCCCGCACCTTTCCCGGCTCGCCCGAAGGAACCATTACCCAGCAGATCGCCAGCCAGGCGACGCAACTCATTCAGTCAGCCGACTACCTGATCGACCTGCATACCGGAGGCGTGATCTCCAATCTGGCCCCTTTCTCCGGTTACACCCTGCATCCCAATCCTGAAATCCTGGATAGGCAGCGCAGGATGGCACTCGCGCTCAACCTGCCTGTGGCCTGGGGAACCTCGGCCCATCTGGATGGTCGCTCACTCTCCGCTGCCCGTGACCTGGGTGTCCCCGCCATCTATGCCGAATGGGGGGGCGGCAGTGGCTGCAATCCCGAAGCCGTCGCAGGTTACACGTCAGGCTGCCTCTCCGTGATGGAGGAACTGGAGATGCTGGAAATATCCATCGAACGGAAATCACCTCTGTACCATATCGAAGATGACCGTAACGAGAGCGGCCATCTGCAACTCCAAAACAACGCGCCAGTCACTGGTTTCTTTGAACCTGCTGTAAAACTGATGGATCATGTTCAAGCCGGCGATTCACTGGGAACCATCACCTCAGTCACCGGCGATCAAGTCACAACCGACTCAGCCAAACAGACCGGGGTCATCCTCGGACTCCGCACATTACCCTATGTCGAACAAAACGAATGGCTGGCGGTCATCCTGGAAACAGAACACCATTAGTATTAGTCAGTTCTCGCGACACACCCCAGTAACAGCATTGAAAATCGAAGGATCAGATCATGAATCAGCGACCTGTTGCCATCATCACCGGCGCCGCAGGAGGTATCGGCGGCGAAACCGCGGTTCGCTTTTCCAAACAGGGTTATGACTGCGTCCTGCTGGCACTCTCCGGTGAAGATTTACAGCCTGTCACCAGCCGCATTGAACAGGCGGGAGGTCAGTTCCTGACTTGTCTCGGCGATCTTTCCGATCTGGAGTATGCACAGTCCGCCGTTGAACAATGTATCTCAAACTGGGGTCGTATAGATGTCCTCGTCAATAATGCGGCGTGGCGTGAAATTACGACTATGCGAAAAATTGAACTGGCCAGTTGGGAAAAAACTCTACGTGTCTGCCTGACGGCACCCGCCTTTCTTTCTCGCTGGTGTGCCGAACATATGGAAGCCCAACAGCGCGGCGTGATTATCAATGTCTCCAGTATTCAGTCACAAATGGCAGCTGGCATCAGCCCGGCCTATGTCGCCGCCAAAGGAGCGCTGGACTCGCTTACCTACGAACTGGCAACTTTATATGGTCCCTCCGGCATTCGTGCTGTCAGCGTCAATCCCGGAGCCATCGACACCGCCATGGGCAAAGATATCGCCACAGACCAGCAACAGACAACAGGCCAGAAAATCCGACAGGCTTCCGAAGATATGATCCCGCTCAGACGCTGGGCACAACCCGAGGAAATTGCACGCGTCATTGTCATGCTGGCCAGCGATGACGCCAGCTACCTCACCGGAACCTCCATCACCGTTGATGGCGGCTGGAAACAGCAATGCAGCCCCTACCCGATCAAACACCTCCAACTACCCACCGAATTTCCGGAAGAATAATTGATCCAAAGTCATTCGGGCAGCAAACCCTTGATCGCCAGTCGAACCGCCCCCAGACTGGCATCATCCACACACTCGATCACCGCAGGTTCCCATTTCTGCTCCCGTAAACGCTCCAGCAAAGAAACACGAAACTCCCGCTGATGCAGCAGGAGGCCTCCCGTTAAAGCTAACGCATAGTCGCCACTATTAAAATGCAACTGAGTGACCACCGACTGTACCAACTCTGTCAGTTCCAAAATCGCCCGTCGCAAAATATCACGCGCCACTGCATCTCCCTGGCCTGCCACCTCGAATACCAGATGTGACAAACCTGCAATTTCACTTCGCTCTCGTTCGGCTTGATACAGAAAACCAATTAATGCCCGCGGATCATTCAAACCCAGCGTTTCAAGAAACGCAGGTTGCAAACGTGTGTCCGGCCCACGCCCATCGACGGCGCGGGCAATCCCCTTCAGGGCCGCCAGCGCAATCTGATACCCGCTGCCTTCATCACCCAGCAGATACCCCCAGCCTCCCGCACGGGCGATCTGACCTGTTGCGTTTTTGCCAAACGCCAATGATCCCGTTCCCGCAATCAGAGCCACTCCCGTTCCTTCCGGAGATCCGGCTGCCAGGATGGTTTCCGCATCCGTCACAACACTCACCTGCGCTGCAATTTCGCTTTCTGCCGCCCAGCCAATCCATGCCTGCTGCTCTGCAGTTCGCCCCGCTCCCGACATCCCCAGGCAAATCGCTAAGACACGATGCGGCTCTGTTCCCGCCGACTCAAATGCACTTTGGATCGCCAGCACAACCTGGCGCGTCGCAGACTCCCAGCCACAGGAATTGAAGTTCGAAGCCCCTGCAGTTCCACGACCGACAACATGAAAATCATATGTTTCCGAAACCACCGCCAGCGCAGCCCGCGTTGTGGAACCCCCTCCGTCGATTCCCAGTACCAACTGTTTTGACTTCAAATTCATATTACGGTCGCTCTTCCAGAACCCGTCGCAGATGCCCTTCTACCTGAGTCAGCAGTTCATCAGCCGATTCAGGAGAAACATTCCGTTTGACATGCACAATCGCCGTTTTTAATTTTCCATCACATTCACCGAGTACTGTAGCCGCTGCTTCACGGGACAAATCGGTAAATGCCATCAGAATCCGAATCGAACGGTCGACCAGTTTCTGATTCGTCGCCCGCAAATCCACCATCAGATTACCATAAGTTTTCCCAATGCGAACCATTGCCCCCGTCGTTAACATATTCAAGACCATTTTCGTAGCAGTCCCCGCTTTTAAACGCGTAGAACCGGTTACGACTTCCGGCCCTACCACCGGACAGATTGTCAATGCCGCCACTTCCGATAACTGGTTCTCCTGATTGCACGTCAAGGCAATCGTCTGTCCCCCCTGCTCTCCCGCATACTTCAAACCAGCGATCACATAAGGCGTCCGTCCACTGGTCGCGATTCCCACCAATATGTCATCTTTCCCGAAATCCAGCTTCTGTAAATCGGTGACGGCTGACTCTGTTTGATCCTCTGCCCCTTCAATCGCATTCGTCAGTGCCGCTTCACCCCCGGCGATCAAGCCCACCACCAGCTCAGGCGGACTGTTAAACGTGGGAGGACACTCACTGGCATCCAGCACACCCAGTCGACCGGATGTCCCCGCTCCCATATAGATCAACCGACCTCCCTGCAGAAATGCTGCGGTAATCAGATCGATGGCAGCAGCGATCGTCGCGGCTTCTTTCTCCACAGCCGCCGCGATCTTGGCATCTTCTGCATTCATCAGCTGCACAATTTCCTGGCTGTTCATCGAATCAATCTGGTCTGATGCAGGATTACGCTGCTCGGTCGTCAAATGCTCTAACATGTTTTTTGTCGGAATCTGCCTGGAGGGAATGGAAATAATCCAGATGCGTTCAATACTTTGAAATCATCTCGGACTGTCAAAAACAAAATCGGCCAGTTACTATGATAACCGGGTTCTCGAATCCTGAAAGGATAGAACTCCTGTTTCTGAATCAGTATCACTCGCTTCTGATCAGGTTCGTGTCTGTCTCACATTTCGCCCGTCTCCCACAACCCGATTGACTTTCCATGAATCCAGGTCTCGTCGCAGTGAATATCGCCATCGGAACAACAGATATGATCATCCTGGTCCTGTATCTGCTGGGCGTGGTCCTGTTCGGTTCCTGGATTGGTGGGCGTCAGAAAAATCTGTCCGATTACCTGCTTGGCGGCAAATCGCTTCCCTGGTGGGCCATCCTGGGTTCGATCGTCGCCACCGAAACCAGTACCGTCACTTTCCTCAGTGTGCCGGGGATCGCGTTTGCACCGGGCGGCAACCTGCAGTTTCTGCAACTCCCCCTCGGCTATATTGTGGGCCGCTTTCTCGTCATTCTGCTTCTACTCCCCTTGTATTTTCGAGGTGAAATCTATTCGGCTTACGAAGTCTTCAAAAAGCGATTTGGGGGCACAACCGAGCGGGTCTCCTCCCTGACCTTTATTATTATGCGGACACTCGCCGATGGTCTCAGGCTCTACTTAACCGCGCTCGTTCTGGAAAAAGTCGTCGGCATTCCACTCCCCCTCTGTGTCGTGGTCATTGGAATTGGCACCATTATCTACACCTGCCTGGGGGGGATGAAGTCGGTTGTCTGGAACGACTGCCTGCAGTTTGTCATCTATATCGCCGGTGCCGTGTTTGCGTTCGCTGTGATCATCAATGACCTGCCCGAAGGCTGGAACAGTTACCAGGAGTTCGCTGCCGCCCATCACAAATTCACCACGTTTGATTTCGACTGGAACCTCGCAAAGAGCTACACCTTCTGGGCCGGCCTGGTAGGAGGCCTGTTCCTCTCGATGGCGACACACGGAGCCGACCAGCTCATGATCCAACGTTACCTGGGTGCGAAAAACCAGAAGGAAGCCGCCAGAGCACTGGGCTTCAGCGGTTTTCTTGTTTTCGCACAATTCGCATTATTCCTGCTGCTGGGCGTCGCACTCGCCGCTTTCTACTCAGCGTTTCCTCCCATAACTCCCTTCGAGAAACCAGACGAAGTCTTCGCGTCCTTTATTATCGACCACCTGCCCGTGGGAGTGAAAGGACTGACCCTGGCCGCTGTCTTCGCCGCCGCCATGTCGACACTCTCCAGTTCACTCAGCTCCACCACCAGTGCCCTCGTGAATGACTTTTATCTGCCGCTCACTTCAACCCATAAACAGCAGTCCGAACTCGTCAGTCTCAGCCGCGTTTTTACCGCCTTGTTTGGCTGTGCGCAAATCGCGGTGGGCATTGCCAGTCAATCTATTTCCAGCAGTGTGGTCGGTAGCGTCCTGGCGATTGCCGGAATTTCTACCGGGCTGATTCTGGGCATCTTCTTTCTGGCGACCTTCAGCAGACAGGCATCACAAGCGTCCGCCCTGCTCGGCTTTATCATCGGACTCGCAGTTGTACTCTACGTGGCCTTCGCCATGAAACAGGAAGTCGCCTGGCCGTGGTATACTTTAATCGGCGCCACAACTGTCTTTGTCGTCGGCATTCTCAGCAGCTATTTTCTGCCGCAAACTCAACCACTGTCAGATGAATAACTTCTCGCATCACTGTCCGCGCCACAGAACCTGATCCGATATTTCCAATCGCTCCTGTGCTACTGCGATCTCATTTTTGAAACGGCGGGCATCGACGGGATAACCTTTCGTCGGCTTCAGGTCTGATACGTGCTGACACCAATACTGATTAAACTGCTCCATCATCACTTCGCGCGTGTACTTGCAGACCATTGAAGACACGGCCACCGGGAAATGTTCCTCTGCCCTCGTCTGAAAACGGACTTCTGTATTGCCAATTCTGTAGACGCTCTTCTGGGTCGATTCTTCCACGCGAAAGATCATCTCCCCGTCCAGAATTTCATCCAGAAATTCATCGTAGCGATTCCGCCCGCCATGCTTATCGCCAATAATCAGCGTCGGCTCAGAACACTCCCGGTCCCAGACTCGCGTCAGCAGATTCATGCACAGTCGAGTCAGCAGCACCCCTTTACTGCCATATTCCCGGCACAAAGTATTGAACCGTGCGGGTAATACAATCTCCGAGCAGATCCCCCTCAGCTCAATGCCGGCAGACTCCAGAGCCTGCTGTAGACGCTGTCGAGACTCCTCAATCGACTCAACGTCAACGACTGAAGGCAGTTCAAACCGCCGTTCCCCGCTCCAGGGTTCTCCATGAATTTCATCCAGATGATCGGGACTCCCAATCAGCAACCGCCATAGTTCTCCCAGCGATGCCAGTCGCTCTGTCTGACTATGCAGTTGCAGAAACGGCAGCGTCGAACGTTCCAGCGGCGCCAGACCCGCGCTCGCGGAGTGTACCTGTTTGGAGTCGGCCACATGCAGATGTTTAGAGTTCTTGCGCGGCTTCTTTTGCGAAACGATCGACTCTAAAACCGGCCAGAAATCAAACTGCCGCGGATCCTCGGGCACTTTCCACAAGCTGGCAGTGATGACCAGTGGCCCCAGGTTAGGACCATAACCCGCTTCATCCATACCAACGATAAATCCCATTTTCAACCACAGTCTGCTCGAGGAATGCGTCGCAGAGTACTCGTCTCCGCTGAAAATCATCTTCGAGCCATGATAGGTCATTCATTCCGCTAACGAAATGTTGCCCACCTGCAAAAACGAAATCGTCTTCAATTCTCGAGTGCCGCACGACTATTCAAAACGAATCAGACCAAACGTATCGGGTCGCGGCTCCACCGTCAGCGGATGATTCCAGCCCTCCAAACCCAGCGCAGGCAGAATCCGTACGACTGAAAGTCCCCACGTGCTGCGTTTCAAGCGGGTCGAAGGCGCCAGCTCGGACAGGGGAATTGCGATCTCCGTCCGCCAGCTCTGCTGATCCTTTTCCCGGGCCACATACCACTGCGGGTTCCAACTGCGATCAATCCAGCAGCGATCACTGGTCCAGCCCCGATGATCGATTTCCATCTGATAAAATGTGGTGTAATCCCGGTCAATGTCAAATGCCAGCGACAGTCGATCCTGTAGTTTCAGATCCGCATCATACGTCCGACCGGTATCCGGAGCCGCCGGATATTCCAGTCCTGTTTTAATCGGAATACTGGCCGCGATATAAAGATTTTCATTGTCATAAGACAACAGCACAAACGCGCGGTCCAAGGGATTAACACCTGCATCCGCTTGATTCTCCCTACCAACAGCAGGTTTCTCTAACAGCGTTAATTCCTCAGCGGCCTGCCAGCATTCGTCTGACAGCAGACCATCCAGTACCGGTCGCGTTTTGGTAAAGCGACACAGATACACGGGGCGAGGCGGCGTATCAGCCGGATGCAGTAACCAGTTCTCCGCTTTGGCAATGTTTCTCCACGATTCATTCGCCTCGGGCTTGTGAAAGTTATGAAAGATGTCATCCGCTTTACCGTGTGATCCGATCAGCCGATACAACGAGGCCAGTGGAATCTGTACTTCGGGTGTTTCAAAAAATGCCGGTGCATACTTCTGGAACCAGCGAACTGCGGACAACGCCTGCTTCTTCCAGCTCTCCGTATTCTGTGCACTCCAGTTCTCGGGAGCCCCGGTATTGATCTGGCCCACCTGTCTCACCGTTTGCAGAGAGGGGGAAGGCAACTGCTCGGAAAACTGAAATGCATTCCGTACCGGACTTCCTGCTTGACCGGGATTACTCGTCGACCGCGTCCGTTCCACAGGCACACCTCGATTGCGCTGCCACGCGATTTCTTCACTTGACCAGAGCTGGAACAGCCACAGCATCCCCCGCACCGCCTCCGGCTCGTGCGGAAACTGTTCTACCAGTTCCTGGTAGGTCACTTCTGCTTTCACCAGGTCATAGCTGGCCACATACTGCTGCGCCAGTTGTTCCAGTTGCAAGGCCGCCTGTCTGCGGGAGAGCCCGCGGGTGATCGTTTTCAAATGTGACATCAATTGTGCAGAAAACAGCGGGTCATTAATCAGCTTCGCTGCCATCGCTCTGATATTCCGTTGACGCTCTGCCAGCTTGCGATTGCGTTCTTCATCGGCAGCGTTGATTTCATTCAGCATCCGGCGGGCATCCGAACCCGGCGCCAGACCAATACCGGCAAACAGGCTTCCCCCACTGATCGCTGCCTGCTTGCCCTGCTCAACCTCAATCAGGCGATACACGCTGCGGGACGCATCGGAACTCAGTGCTTTTCCGAGGATCTGTTTCCCGGTCGCCGACACTGTCGAAGCCGTCGTTCCCAGTCGAGGCAGATATTCGTCCGCGTCCACTGATACGTTCCCTGAACTCCCCTCAGGCAGCCGCAAATAGACTTTCTTGACCTTCCAGGAAGCCAACCCCGCCTGTTCGCGATGTTCAATATAGCGCGTGGAATCAGCCGCGTATCGCACGGCCTGCAGCATCGCATCTTTCATCAATGTCGAAGCCGCATCCTTTCCCACCGGCTGATCCAGAATCAATACTTCCGGTCGCCATGTTCGCAACTGAGCGACAAAACGACTTAACGTGACAGACGCCAGCCGCCCCTCCGTATGTCGGTTCCATTCCTCAATCAGGCGATCCGCATTCTGTTCCAATTCGGGAATCTGCACTGGAAAACGCCAGTCCATACTCCCCACAGCGCCCCCCACACTGGTCACCGCTTCATTCAATCGCAAATCCAAGTCGGCATTCTTTTGCCCCTCCGAACCCAGATCACGGCGAATCGGTAATACCACCAGACTGCGATACCCCTGGTCTCCGGCATATTTACTCAGCAGATCAAACGAAACCTGTTGCGGCTGAGCGTGCACGCACATGAACGCCACGCGGCGGGGAGCCGCATGATTCGAGCGCCAAGTCCGTCCGCCATCATCGGTCGATAGAATCGTTCCCAGCGCACCGACGGCATAACCATGCTGATCGTCCGCAAAATCAATCGACGCCAGCGGCGCACTCTGACCGGTCCACTGCTGCCGCCATGTTCTGCCTCGATCATCGGAATGCCAGATCACCGAACCCGGATCACCGGCGACCCAGATCCGCTCGCCGCGCACTTCGACCGTTTTGAAATCCGTAAAATCTTTCAGTTGATCGGGCAGCGCCGTTTCCGGCATCTCCCACACGATCCCTCGGTTCTCTGTTTTTCTCAACAGCGCTCCATCGCCGACCATCCAGCCGGCTCCTGTCATGGGAACCTGGACATCCTGCAGACCGCGTAATCCCTGCGGCGGAAATCGGGGAGGCAGAACCGCACCGCCACCGACGAGCGTCATTCGTCCCTGGGAACCGGCAACAAGCCCCGTATTAACATCAAAAAATGAGGCACTCCGATAGCCGGCGGATTCGTACCCGGTCACATCCTGCCAGGTCTGTCCGCCATCTGTGGTTTTAAAAACGCCCGTCGCATGCTGCACCGAACTGTCGCCGATCACCACACCTTCATCCATCCCGAAAAATCGTACGTAATGCAAGCGCGGCAATCGTTGCTGCACCAGTTCCTGCCACGTCTGCCCGCCATCTTTTGTGAACAGCAGCACGCCCTGATTCAGATGCCCGTAAGCCGCGGTGCCTCCACCCGCAATCCAGCCAATCTGATTCGTCAGAAAACAGATGCTCTTCAATGGACAATCCACGGGACTGGCGACGAATTGCCAGGTGCGGCCACCATCCTCGGTTTTGCGAATCACCCCCCGGTCACCCACGGCCCAGCCGGTATTTTTACCCAGAAACTGGACGGCATGCAGGTTGGCATCGTCCAGCAGAGGCGAACCTGCAGACGGGGAGCGTGTGTCAGCAGACAGGGACGGCAGATTCAAACAGCAGCCCAACAGGAAGAGCAATCCCCACAGCAGACAGTGCACGGGGAGTTTTTCGTTCTTTCGGGTTTGAAATAGCATCGGACATCCTTGTTCGAATAAAACGCGTCACAGAGCAGCGGGCCGAAGCAGCAGACCAGGTCAGTTCCACAGCCGGGTCTCCGTTGCTCTTGAAATCGGGGCTGTACAGTTTACAAAAAATGCAGATTTTAAGGGAGAGGAAGTTTAAACGCATTGCAGGAGCATTTTCCTGAAATCCCGGTCATTTCATCCCCAGATTGCCATCCACTTCCCTTGATGGCCCTCCCCGGATTGTTATACTGGGAAATCCTCTTCATTGAGACCATTTTCAGTCATCCGTACAGGTCATCTGATTTGAGTCACAAATGAGCCCAAGTGGCGGAATTGGCAGACGCGCTAGCTTGAGGGGCTAGTGGGGGTAATCCCCGTGGAGGTTCGAGTCCTCTCTTGGGCACTTAATATCAAAGGACTTAGGGCAATTGAGCTCTGAGTCCTTTTTTTGTGAACGGAATTACCGCGGACACAATTTCAATGAGATTGGAATTACATTTGAGGCCATGGTCTCACCTCTCAGCCTAATAATGAACTAACGCTGTCATAACTCAAGGGATGCTGGCGAGCACGAATTCGAGTAATCGCCAAGCTGTCTGGCCTCTACAAAAAAGTCACACCTCACACACTTCGGCACACCACTGCAACGCTTCTTATCAAACAGGATGTTGAAATCCGATTTATTCAAAGATTACTCATCCATCGAAGTATCTCAACGACGCAATTGTATGCTCACGTGTCGGACACCTCTCTCAGAGTACTGTTAACAGATGCAAATACCCATCAAACCGTTAATCGTCCAGTGACAGGAAGGCCGAGCACGGCATTCGTCGGAGCCACACACGGTTTGACTTAAATTTAATCGAGCGAGAGTTTTGGAACCCGCGCGCAGTGCAGCGATCTGCGAGGCTCTGCAAGTTCTCCAAAATAAGCACGCCTGAGCGGAATTGGATTCATCTACGACCGTGTAGCGAGGGCGGGCTGACACGAACGCCAAACCCCTGAATGTCTTTTACAATGGCCACTGCTAATGTGCCATGAATGAATATGCCTGGCAATTTTCAGGACGGTTTGGAAAATCACCGAACGCAATCCACGCTTCCCACGTATACGGCAACTCCTCGTCAGCAATTCGACAAATGACAGCCACCTTAAAGAGTGATGGAATGTTCCTTCTTACAGCAAAATATCGAAAGCAAACTGTCGCTGTTGTCCGGCTAATATACGCCCACTACTATGTTCTTTGGGTTCGTTTACATTGCTAGCTGGCTCTGAAGCCACCTCAATCAGAGACAATTCACCGGTTGATGCCACAGACATCATTGTAAGCTTTGACGGCTGTTGGACCAACTCGTTTCGTTCGGGTTCTGTATCTTGCTTTTGTATCTCTTCAATCCGACGCAACAGGCCTTCGGCGATGGTTGATAAGTGACCTTCCACCCATTTTCTGTACCAGCCTAGCCTAGTCAGAAGAAGCGAATTCCTTGGGGCCAGATTGCCCAGAGCGTAGTGGTCGGTTGATGGTTGTTGCAGCCTTCTTACCAAGCACAGGCCTTGAGACGTGTGCGATCAATGGCTTAACGTTTCTTCATTTGGACTCGACACTCGTCAACAATTCTATTCACATCTGTAACCGCGTGTTCTGAGAATGCTTTAAATAGGGGCTCTCCATTCTTATTGACCAGAACAAGCCCGTGGGCTTGTTCTCCATTTGGCTCTAGGCATCTGATTGCCCTACTGAGAGTTTGATTCTTATCGACTACCATTGGGAACATAATGCCGAGAGATTGTTTCATGTCAGCCAATTTTTCTGGCTTGGGTAATGAAGGGCATATAGCAATCGGCAATACATCCAGCTTCTCTAGTTGCTTTGATTTAGTCGCAATGTTTGCAAGTTGTTTCATGCAGTAAATGCAATGGATTCCCTTATGGAAAACAAACAAGATCGCACGATCCTTTGTTTGGTCTTTCGGGATATTAAGTTGCGTAAGTGCCAAAGAACGAAACCCACTCGGGATGCCGTCAATGTGCGAATCTTCAATTCGCTGACGCGTCGAACCATGTGAGTCTAAATGGTATGTGCGTGGCACAACATACCTTCCAAAACCATCTCGTTCATGTTCCCGAGGCGCATTCGTGGGATCGATTTCGGCAATCCCCATCATTCCTTTATCTTCGTGATCAAGAATGTGGCAGTGCATCACTAAAGGCCCTTCGAATTGTTTGAACCGCATTCTTATTCGTCGACTCTTGCCAGCTGGGATGAGTATGACATCCTGCCAACGTACTAATGAGGAACCGCCATTTGGATTTGCTTTGTTGACTTGAAACGGATTGACGTGGATATGAAACGGATGTTGTCCTCGAATCGCTCGCAAATTCCATTCTTCGACATCATTAATGCGAACGCGGAAGTTCCTTACGGTTTCTTCATATAATTTTCCTCCCAAACGAAATCTTCCGTCGCGACCAGATTCCAGTAAAATTTCTCTTCGACCAGTAATATCAGCGTCGGGGATAGCCTCGTATTTCAGATACGGTGCGAGTTGTGCATTTGTTGGAAGCACAGTTGACATCAGCTCACCCTCGACAATCAATTTTGCCAAGAAGGTTCTTGGAACAGCAAGTCCGCGAATTGCATTTTCTGGATCGTCAACCTGATTGATTAGGTAGTACGTTCCTGGAGTCGAGGATGCTTGAACCAGAAAATCAGACCTGTTTCCAGGGTGCATCTCAATCTTTGTTTTCGTATCGCGGTATCCGAACGTAATTCCATCTGCCGCAATTTCATACAAATCGTGGTGAGTTATCCGCAGATTGAGACTGGTATTGATCCCTGCATGGACGACCCGCCACCGTTCGATCTGTCCTGGCCTCATCCGAATAGTTGGAGCAACGACGCCGTTGATCGCTGTTAAATTGTTGACTCGTGTTGGATCAGATTGCCCGTAAACGTCTCCCTCGGTGACTTCAAAAAGGCCCGATGAGGATTCGCTGAATACGTACTGTTGAATCATCAGAATGCGGTCGTCGATTTCATTCATAAAGCCTGCAAAATCGAGCCCCCCTTCGATGATCAAAGGACCAGACATGCCGCTAGCCAGTTGCAATCCGACGGCGCCATGTTTATGGGCGTGGTACCAATGAGTCCCTGGAGGATGGTTTTCTGGGATTCGGTATCGGTATCGACGATGAGCTTGCGGTTTTACGATTTCAAGCACATTGTCCTCTTCGCCCAGTGGAGAGACATGTAGCCCATGAGTATGTAGATTGGTATCATTAAATCCATGAGGCACATTGACATCAGCCGGATGATCGTTCGGCCGTACCGACAATTTGTTATTGAGTAAAATCTCGAGCGTTTCGCCTGGTCTTGCAATAATTACTGGCCCTGTCAAACGCCCGTTATACGAACGATGTGTAAGAGGGAACCCAGCGATATCGTTGGTTGATACACGTACGTTGAGCACGGTCATGCCTGCGCCAGCGCTAGCCGCTTCGCCGCTTTGCTCCGTTGATTGAAAGGTATTTTCCTGTTGATCGATCCATTCTTGCCGTCGCTGTGAAAGCAACGCGTCTTTTAGAAAAATGTATCTCTCAGGAACGTCGTTTGGATCCGATTCTACCTCCCGCTGGAATATCTTGACTTCCTCGTTAGCGGGAGGGTACCCCAGAGCAATCGAAGCGAACGACAACCCGTTCGCCATTAAGAACAAAAACAGAAGACGTGGCCAATTCATCGTGTTTCTCCTCGGATGTTGAGGTCTGGGAAGTTACATATACGTGTTGAAAACGGCAACTATTCCATCAACTCCCACGTTTCCAAAACGTGCAATCCCTTTATTTCCGTAACTTCGATCTTCATGCTTTGATAACCGGTAATTCTTTCGAGCTGAATCTCGTTGAGTTGCGGACGACGAGACATAATTGTAAGTGTCCTTGCTTTCCCGTTATCCTCGCGAGTTCTCACAATAAATTTGGATAAAACTTTCTCACGTGCTCGTCGCGACTTTCCGCTCAAGAGTTCGGAACCTTTCAAAACAGCCGACTCCGATGATTGCTCGATCAATGGGAACGTGTCCACAAGTTGATCTCCAATGAACAATTGGATTTCGACCGTTTCCACAGATGTCTGCAAACGAACGGAAAATCCTTCAACTAATGGTTCGTCGTCATATCTGCAAATCGGAGCTCGTAATTTCATTCGCATTTCGTTTATGGAATTGTCGATTCCGATCAGCATGATTTTCACATCGCTATCCGGATCGGGTTTGGACACAATCCCGTCGGAATGTGGTAACACCTCGTCGATAGAACCTCGACACGTCTTGCGATTTACTGAACCACGGACAAAGATGCCAACTTCGCTATCTTGCGCAAAAGATTTTAAAAAGCTCGGACCTGCTGAGGCGTCATCATCGTCAAGTTGGTTAAGTTTGTTTAAGAAAGTAAGAATTTCGCGGTACGTGTAGCCCGATATCCAAATGTTGTTGCAATAGGTAGTCACGTCATGAGCTTCTTGCCAACTGACCACCCTTGGGGATAAATTCATGCCTGCGTCGCCAACATCAAATCCAACCTCGCTGCCATCTTCTCCGTCTAATCCGCCACCAATTCTACCAGCGACATGTGGATAATTATCGTCGTCGCTAGTGCTGTTTCGGCAGCGAGCTGAGTGTCGTCGACCACAGAGGTGCGCTAACTCATGACCTGCATACCAATCCGCACTGGAACCGTCATGGTCCCAATTGAATGTGTTCGGCCCGACCATTGAAAAAGCAACTGCGTCCAAGTCACCGATGATGGCAAAGCCATTTTCGTCAACGTCAATGCTTGAATCTCCTCGCAAAATTCCTGCAGGATCATAGTGGACCAATCCCAAGTAAAACGTACGGGAGTCATTTTCAGTATCCATTAACCGAATGTCTTTGATGTAGCCAAGAATCTTCTGGCGATCAGAACTTGCTGAGATAAGCGGATTGGCAAGCTCCGGAAAGAATGAGGATGCCATCCGAAATCGTGCGTGAATCTTTGATATAGGAAACGCCCGTTGGATCCATGAAAGAATCATCTTGAGATCAAATTCCGACGGTTCAAGATTTCTCGGAGGGTTCCCCGATTTGTAAGAAAATCCGATCAATTCAAGCGTCATGGATGGCGACGGGGCAATGGAAAAAGCAAATTCTTCTTGGCCCTCGAATGTGATACTGTCAGGTTGATCTTCACGAACTAGCGAGGAGAGTCGAAAGCGAGTGATGCCGTCTTTTAAAGAATCTCCGGGAACAAGGAACGTCAAACCGCCAGTTAAGGATAGACGCAAACTAGAGATTGTAGCTCCT
>AZIC01005097.1_pt1 | contig 17925 bp, 21 predicted proteins | sample 359061 | NCBI WGS metagenome assembly AZIC01 (sample SAMN02429709, study PRJNA222657) | marine sediment metagenome | biome: Sediment sample; isolation source: sample MGS-MES from oil contaminated site at the harbour of Messina (Sicily... | place: Italy: Messine | collected 2011-04-30 | depth 1 m m
TTTTCGCTGGTCACGTCTGCTGCAGCCAGAGAAATAGGACCTGTTTCTACTCCATCCAGAACCAGTTTGATTTCTCCGTTAATGCTGTCTCCAACAAACGACACCAGCTGCTTGTGATTTCCGTTGGGGTCATAGTGTAGAATGGCCGCCTGTATTGGTAAGTCGCCGTCTACCATCACCAGATATTCCTGCAACGATCGATAGTCACCGTCCAGATCATAACTGGCAGCAGGGTACTGTTTAATAATGTAAGTGGAGTATGATTCCAGCGTGAAATAGTGGATTGGTGGTCGAACATCAACAATACCGCCACCCACCTGGGGTAGAGGTTCCGATTGCCGTTGCTGACTCTTAAACCAGGCAGTCATCTTTTTCAGCTGCTTGATAAAATCAAGTTCCAGCAGATAACCATCTTCGCTCATAAGGTTGTTGTTCCGCCTACTGTGGTTCTGTCAGATTGGAACGTTCCGCCTGTACTGGTCAGTTCGGCAATAAACACATTCATTCCCGTTGTGAGTTCACCATCACGTAAAGTGATTTTACTGAAGTACGCTTCCTGTTTTGGGAATGTCGCCACACCGACTTCGCCTCCCAGCATCAGCAGTTCTGCCGTGTTCTCTGCATTCACGCCGATGATCTGAATGGCTGATTCACCATTCACGCCAGCACCCGAATCATGAATTTCAATTGTGGGATCGGTATCTCCGATATCCAGATTGATGCGATTGCTTCCAGACCCTTCACCCAGACCGATGATGATTTCACTGACATTAAGTTTCAGGAAACGAGGACGGTATTCGTAATAGTCGTCGCTCCACCGGGGCAGCCCGATAGCACCAGCCCGGTTATGAATTTCCAGACGATTTAAAGCAACGCCGCTTTGATCTAATCCGTAATAGATGTCAGCACCATCGACAATGAAAACGTTGTCTGTATCACCGGGAACGGTTCCTGTATCCCAGTTGGCTGCAGTGTTCCAGTCGTTCGGCCCCTGGCTTACAGTGGTGGTTTCATGCGTGAGTGGAACTTGAGTGGTTTCCACTGTCATGCTGGCCGGGTTTCCCCCGTCCTGTGTCGTACTGGACGTCCCTTGTACTGCTTCCAGTAGATCCAGATCGGAACCAGATAAACCCCCGCTGAACGTCACCACTATTGGCGTGTCTGGAAACGGTCCGCCTGAACAAGACACCCCGCCCGCGCCGATACTGGGCATGGCCTCCAGAATGGCTTCCAGTTCGCTGGCGGTCTGGTTGTAGGCAATGACAGCGGAATATTCCCCGTCAAATTCAATCCCGAATTGACCAGAACCAGGTGAACCGGAAATCGATATGGTTTGGACTTCGACCGTCCCCGCGTCACCTCGCCATTTTTTTGTTGATCGAATAGCGTGCCCTGATCCTGATACACCATCGGCGGTAATTGTTATCGAGTTGTAATTGTTTGCCAGGTCTCCTATGAATGAGATTCGGTAGCCGCCCCCTTCATCCAGGCCCGCCCCGATTTTGTCCACAGCGACGTTACCCGCTCCGATTGCGGCCATGTCTTCCAATACGGTTACTAAGTCTGCTGCGGAGAGTGACTGATCCAGCGCAGCAGACTCCTGTCCGTTGACTCGTATAACCCAGTCTCCGTCACCGTAGCCAGGATCTCCTTCAGTCGCGTATCCTGAATACGCCGCCCATCCAGCAGAGTAACCCGCCGATCCAGACGAATGTGTCAGGTTAGTGTCGTCGATATAAACCGAAACACCATCAGCCCCAATATCACCGAACACAAGAGGCACCCACATAAAAAACAAAGCACCCTCTGACAGTTTTCTGTCATCTTTGTAGTGGTAAGGGGCCGGCCCAAAAAGGTCATACTGTTTTATTCTCGATTCGGTGGCAGTACCTAGATAGTCATCAAGCAGCGTTTGAAGCTCTCTGATTGTCACATCATAAGGCACATCTTCAAGTAATAATCTGGTCATTGCCCCGTAGCCGGTAATGATCCCAAAATCAAAAGTTCCTCCGTTTACATTTGCGTTACCATCTATCGATATTCGGCCCTCAGTCCCTGTGCCAATTGCCCTTACTGACCATTGACCACTACTACCACCACCGCCAGCAGTGGTTTCAACGATAGAAACATCATCGGCAAGACCACCGGTTAAATTAGCCCCGTCGACAATCAAGCTTTCCACGTCCACCGCATTAAATTCACCTTGGAACGTGACCGTAAACGGGCCGCCCGGATCTCCGGCCACTGCCACATCGTCGGCCCCGATTTCGTCCAGGGCTTCTAATGCGGTTTTCAGGTCAGCAGCGGTAATATCATAGTCTAGGGCAGTTGTAGGGTCGCCATCGGCACCCAGTTGGATTGTCCACGTTCCACCAGTGGGGCTCCCCAGATCGATTACTTGTATTTCTGGTGGAACGGTCAGCCCGTCCGCATTCGCGCCCAGTGGGTCCATATTCACCCCGGCCAAATCACCGATAAATTCAACGGTATAGGAGCCTCCCGGATCACCGGTCACTGCCACGTTACCAGCCCCGATAGCGTCCAGGGCTTCTAACTCAGCCTCCACCGTTTCGGCTGTTGCATCATGGCTTATCGGGTCGGTGGTTTCTCCTCCAGACGACAGAACAAAGGTTCCGCCAGTGGGGTTCCCACCGATGGTCACCACCTGCACTTCGTTTGTACCGTCTCCGAACAAGACAGTCACAATAAACGATTTCCCCGCTTCGCTGGCGTTCAATGTGAAAGAACCATCTCCGTTATCGTCGGCCGTTATTTCCGCAATTTGCGGAAAATCGCTGGCATTCCACAGGTCTACAATTTCCGCCGCCGCTTCGATGTTGGATGTATCCGCAGGGATGGTATAAGAAAGCGTGACACCGGCAATAGTGGCATTCCACACCAGACCAGCCACAATATCGTCGGGAAGGGTTACCGTGTCCACCTGGGCAGCCGCAGGAGCGCCACCAATCCAAACATGGTCAGTCGTCATAGTTCACCTTATTTCAAAATCAGCTTGCTAAAGTCTTTTTCAATCTCAGTCCGACGTCTCAGCACAACAATATCCTTGAGCCTCGGAACGGGAATATGTTTTCCATTAACATCCAGGAACTGAGGTTCAGACGGGTATTCTGGAGGCGTTCCAATTGTGATACGACGTTTTACGTAGTAATCCTGCTGAACTGTGCCCTCGTAAACCTCCGCAGGATTATCAAGCACCGTAGAGGGGCCAGTGGCATCAGTGGTCCCATTGCTAAAGGTTCGCCCACCGCCATTACCATTTGAAGCAGCCACTTCTCCCCCGGCCTTCACCAGCTCGTGAAGCCCTTGATTGACGCGTATTTCATCGAATGTTCGCGGATCAGATTTCATCGTGTACGAAAACGGGTAGTACCATACTCCATTCTCAAACGTCTGGTCTGGAGAGCTGATTTCCTCTACCCGCAAAGTACGAGAAGGGAACTTGTGTTTTCGAATTTTGATGGCGTTTGTGTTGACCGTGCTGCTGTAGTGCCACATCCAGTCGGGGTACTTCGGTAAATTCTTTTTGACGGTCACTGTAAGAAATGTCAGGCTGCGTTGACCTGGCACCAAATCACCTGCTGTGTTCAGCAGCAGGTTTCCCCGAGCATCAAACAGTGTTGTCACGCTTTCAATCGTACTTTGGATGTCGATTTTTGCCGGTCGCTCTAATGGGTTTGGGTCATTGTCAGGATCTTCAATCAGCGTCGAATACTTGATCGTGACTTTCCACTGTGCCGTGTCGCCTACCCGCTCTGGTACAACAGAAATGACGAATGCAGCATCGTCATGTTCGTGAGGAGTCCCCAGTTTCGGACACTTTGGATAGGTCAGGATGAACCACGGATCACGAAACACGCTGTCCAGGATCGCATCATACACCTGCGTATAATTCCGCTCCGGACCGGCTTTCATTTCCGCAGAGTCATCAAAGGCCAGGTCCCACTGTTTAACATACTGCGCCATTAGACCCTCGCCACTTTAAGTCGCTGCCCCTGCAGAGCAGCTTTGATCAAACGCAATTCTCTCAGCTGGTCTGCTAATGTGGTGTCTTCACCACCGATATTGAGCAGATTGGCTATCGATTCGATTCCCTCTTGTGTTTTCAGGTCACCATTTCCACCACTCACAGACTGGCTTGCTTCTTTGAATGATCCACCGGGAGCATTCGCCGCCTTTGCTGCCTTCTCGGTTTTGGTTTCACCGTTTTGAGTTTTCTCTGCAGAATCCGACAGCTGGTTGCTGGCATCACGCATCGCTTCAGCCAATGCCGTTTGTGCCGCTTTCAGTTCATCGTCGTGTTTCTTTCGGGAATCGGTTTCGGCCTGTTCGCGATTGGCTATCCGCCGCTGGGCATCCCCGTCAACAGCCTGATTCGCTCCACTGCGTGAATTCTCAATATCCCGAAGATTCTGCTCAGCAGCTTCTCCCCGTTTCGCAATCTTTGCGTCTCGGGCTTTGTCCAGCTCGGAAGAATCAGCATCAACACCAGTTGACCTTTTGATAGAAAACTTGAGCCTGGCCATCTTATCCATCTGCATTGTGGACATGATGGGATTGACGATTTTCATAATTCGGAAAGCACCGTCAATGATAAATCCGCCAGCAGCAGACCATGCCTTTTTGATACCATTGATAACAGTGTCCCAGGCATCACCGAAAAAATGAGTAATGGAAACCCAGGCTCGCTGTAACATTGCCCAGGAATCAATAAAGTAGCTTGAAGCATCGTCGATGGTGCCGTACCAGGCATTGAGAAAGTAGGTTTTCCATTCCCCGACTTTCGCCATCAGTTGGTTGGTTCCGGCCAGGAAAGCAACTTTGATCCCCAACCAGAGGATTTCCGCCGCTTTCTTATAGTCTCCCGCTGCCATCGCATTTTTGATGGCAGCGAACACTTTTCCGACCGTAGTTCCCAGTCCGGAGAATTGATCTTTGATCCAGGCAACGGCCCTGCCTCCCACGCCTGTGTAATAAAGCAGGGCACCGGCCCCACCGATCACAGCCGCTGTCAGCAAACCCACTGGAGACAGAACAGCACCGATTACAGTGCCTGCAACAGCCATTAAGGAAGTTAAACCACCAATGGCAGCACCTGCGAAAATCGCCATTCCTCCCAATGCCAGAAAGCCAGCCCCTGCAGCAAGCAGAACAACCCCTCCCAGGGCAACATACTTGACCAGTTCTTGATTCTTTTCGATGAATCCACCGAACAGCTCAACTCCTTTATTGACCTGCATCAGTAAAGGAGTCACAACGGGCAGCAGCACGTTCCCGATTTTGCCAGCAACGTTCTCAATCTGTGCTGCCAGTGCTTTTTTCTGATTGGCCCAACTGTCAGCCGACCGGATTGCATCCCCCTGCGCCGCAGTAGTGCCCCGCAGGATGATATTGAACCGGGCTTGTGCCTTTTCGGCTTCGGTTGCTGTTTTGGGGTCCAGCTTCATATTCAGCAGCTCTTGATTCACAGCAGCCTGCGAAACAATCACGCCATACTTTTTCATGACTTCACCGCTACCGGTCAAAGCAGCTTGAAGATCACGCAAGGTGTCGGTGTCCTGCATGTTGTTGAATGATGCCAGATCGACCGATAGCTGAGTAATCTGCTTACTCATGTCGGTGGCAGCGCCTTCCTCAAAGCCCATCGGCACCAGCAAGTCCTGATTCGATGCCATGAAATCAGCGATTTGCCGTTCAGATCTTCCTACCTGTTTTCCATATTCGTCCCCCCATGCTTTCACCGCTTTTGAGTTTTCCCCGAAAACCACGTTAAACTTGTTCATGGTTTCCTGCAGATCAGAGCCCGCTTTGATAGCCAGTCCGAAGGGAGCCAGGATGGCAGAACCGAACGCAGCCACTTTGACGCCGAGGCCAGCGGTAAATTTACCGAAGGCAGTCAGCCGCTGCTTTGCTGCGTCCAGTCCTTTGCGCAGCTTGGCATCCTTTGTGAATAATTCCACAAAGGCTTTGCCCGCTCTAATCGCTCCCTGAGTCGCCAAAACTGATTCCCATTGCGTTGGCCATCATGCTGATAGCCTGTTTCCCCGTTTTCTTGCGGGGAGTTTCATCCTTGAAGTCATTGATGGTGAACCATTTGTCTTTCGGTCGCCACATGGCAATATTGTAAATGGCAGCCATCACGCTTTTTAAACTCTGCCCGTCTGTCTTGCGTTTCCCTTCGTGCATCCACAACAACTCGCGGAGGGAATAAGACAGCGGGTCAATCCCTAACTGACCGGCAATGCTGTAGACGATTCGCCACGGATCGAATTCAGGATCACTTCCTCGAACTCTGCGCCGTCGATGGCTGCGTCCAGTTCCTGCAGATTCATCTCCGTTTCTTTCTGCATCACTGTCAGCACTTTCTGTTTGGCCCTCTTCAGTCTGCCCCTCACCTGGGGCGGGAAAAAATCCGTGATTGCCTCATCTAACGCGTTAAATGCAGATTCAGCCGCTTCATGGTCCAATGCCAGAAACAGGTCATCTACGCTTAAACCGTTCTCAGGAGGCGTTGCCGTCGCATACAAGACTTGCCCGAGCCGTTCAGGATCGTCGGCCAGGCTGACCATCAGTTTGTTGGCTGATTCCGGGTTCTTCAGAGCAGCCAACAAATCAACCTCAGTATCCCGTTTGACTTTTCGGGCAGTACCGAGGGTAATTACGATAGTCCACACGCGTTCTTGGGTATCTGTGAAGCTTGCCAAGTGTTATTGCTCCTTCTGTTTTTCAGCAGGCTGCTGAGGTTTCTTTTTAACAACGCCTTTCACCACAGCTGTGATTTCTTTGGGCTTTCCATCTACCATCACACGCTGTTTCAGCTTTTGACCAGGTTTCAGCATTCAGTAGGAATCCTTTCAATTATTCAGAAATTTCAACCCAGGCTGGGTCATCTGTTGCTTCTGCAGCAGGTTCAACAACGATGTCAATCAACGAATCTTCTTCCAGCGGTTGATTCATGGGGAAGTCGGTGACGTGACAGTCGTACTGCATGCCCTCGCTACCAGCTTCATCAATGGGGCCAGTCATGGCAGCCACACCGATCATTGACTTGTTAAGGTGAGCGTCCCGCAGCATTACAAAAATGGGATCTGCTTTCGTATAAACGAGCGAGAAAGTAACCTGGGTGACAAACTGCCCCATCACCGTTCGCTCATACTTGTTTTTTCGCACCTTGCGTTTTGCTTTGTTGGCAGCATGTGGAACGTTAACGTCTCCGACGTCGCCACACTCGGTCCAGGTGCCTTGCCCCATTCCCGCTTCATCAAAATACAAGTTCATTTCTAAACCGACTGTCATTTTGCTCCCTTACCTTGTCACTGAGTCACGCCAATAATCGTCCAGCTGAGGCATCGCATCTTCTAATGCTGGCCCCATGAATGGACGGGGTTCAATTCGTTTTCCGTTTGATGTTCCACCATATTCTAGAACGCCAGCAATTCCTGACTTAGCCCGTTCAGGACCAATTACAACGTCGTTGTCTTTACCAACGGCAAAAAACAACAGGTATTTCAATGGTGACTTCACATCGCGAACTCGTGGTGGTTCGCCAGGTGCTGAAGGCTTTCGAGGCCTCTTCGGGCGCGGCAAGCCTTTTCGCTTTGCAGTTTTTTTTAATTGGTCGTTCTTTTCCTTCTCTTCCTCAGTAAGTTCTGAGACCTTCTTCTGTACCTGCGGTTTCAGCTTTCGCTTTGAGATCGTCCGAATCAGACCACCGGCCTTGAAGGCGATTTTCCGGCCCGCTTTTTTGACCTCTTTAATGACAGCATCAGAACTGAATTCCAGACCTGAAACGCTAAAGCCGACTCTCATTGAATGATCGTGTACCTGTTCTGGATAATAGAAACCAACATGCTTTCCGAATTCAGCATGTCATAGCTGTAAGGCGTTTTGAGCGTTGACTGCAGCCAGCTGGAACCAACTGGCCTCAATCCCCGCATATATTTCCTGACTGCCCTGGGAAGTGCTTGCAGAGGTTTCACAACATCGGGCTCTGTCGATGTCACTGGACGAATCACAGCCACGTCAACGACAAACGTGAACAGGTCACGCCCCCGTGTTTTCGGTTCTGAATCCTCATCTCTGGGCAGCACCACCGCCGTTAGAACACGAGTGTTTTCAATGCTTTTCTTGAGGACATAAGAAACCTGAGCGTCAAACGCTTCACCAAAATTATTACCGGCAATTTCGCTGGCCAGTACTTCTGCAATATCATCAACTGAAACTGTCAAACCGGTTCCTCTGAAATCAACTTGGTATGAATCCGCAGCATGGTTCGGCCCGCATCCATGAACCGATATTCCTGTTCGTCATCACCGAACGGCAGAACCTGATACACCCGGGAGACACCACCAAGCACCCGGGTAATCAAATCGTTCCGTTTCGGCAAAATCGTTTCACCGGCAATCACCAGCAAGTCAGCTTTCACAAGCCAGTCAACGCTGGTTTTTCGGATCGGGAAGCCGTCCCGATCAATCACACGCCAGGTCGTAGAACCCTGCGTGCCTTTCAGATCCTCAATCGTGTTGCCGCCCTGCGTGTAGGTCAGGCTGGTTGCCGTTAATGACAAACCAGCCTGAAGCCCCACAGCAAGAACGTTTTCAATGACGCTCATCAGGCAACTAATTCTTCCGTATCAACAATCGCATCGGTCTCAACGATTGTCATTCCAGCAGCGGTTTCCGGCGTTGGAGCTGGCACCCCAGTCGCGTTTGTTGCCGTGCGAGATTTCCGCAACTCCTCAAGGGAAGTGCCGTTCATGACCAACAAGTTCGGTTTCTGACCTGCCGGGAACATAGACCTGGCTTGATAAATCAAATCATCGTTCAGATGATTTCCACCAGTCTCCAGGTTCACAATACGGCCTACTGAGTATTTAGAGCCGATTTGCAGACCCAGCCAGCCCTCAATAGGTGTCCACAATTCAGGGTAATATTTCCCGGTCCCATCGTCGGCCTTTTGAAGAACGGTTTCACCGATTTCGATATTCCCACCATTACCACCAACCACGGTGACATTTCGCAGGTCCGATGTAGTCCGAACAAGAAAGACACTGGTTTGTTTACTGGCTGTTGAACCTTCTGCGTTAACAACCATCTCACCTGCCAAAGAGCTGATGGTACTTGCATCAACCAGCCCTTCGAAACCATCTGCCTTATTTCCAGTCCCATAGATGAACTGTTTTTCGGCCTCAAAAAGAGCCGCCGCAATATGACGCATTGATTCACGGCTAATAAATCCCGCAACGCCCCCCTTTTTATTCTTTTTGGCAATTGCCTGGTCTACTCCCCAGGATGCAGCCAGAATCTTTAAGGCGATTTCAACCTCAGTGTCAGCTGAAATCGAATTTTCCGTACCTGTGTTAGGTGCACGAAAACCGACAACAGGGGCTCCGGTCTGTTTCAAATAACTGTGATTCGTTCCGTTGCTCGCTTCCGTTGCTTCAAGAGCAGCTAGAAACGGCGCACCGTCTACAATGTCTGACACTTCGATATCGGCCAGATTCTCATTGTTGAGCATGAGCAATTCGGCCAGACCATGATAAACATTGGCCATGTTTTTATTCCTTTATTCAAACAAAATATGGTTCAAGCATACGACAGAGCTGAAGCACGATGGTCAGTTCAAGTCAGGGATGCGAAACAAGCTCTTCAGTTCTTTTTTTCCGTTTCCACCTTTTGCTTCGCCCGACTCCAGCGGGGTATCTTCGCCCAGATCAATGGAATCAAACTTTTCTTGCAGTTCGGCATATGCTTCATCTTTGGCAGCCAGTTGCTTGTTGAGTTCGCCAATATGCAGCTCGCAGGCTTCAGAGTAAGACTTGCCTTCAGTTAGCCACTTTGCCCCATTTTTGGCGCCGAAACTATCGATATAACGGGCCATGCTCGCGTTATATTCGGTGAGGACCTGCGACCGAATTTCCTCGGCGTTGAGTTCTGTGTTTTCCGACTCTGATTTGCCTGTTGGCATCTGCTCTAACTCCTCTTTCGAAATTATTTGTAAATTATGATTGTCCAGGTACCGGGCCAAATAAGCCGATAATCGGTCAGGATCAATTCCAAAATCAAACTGCGAAGGTTTTTCAGCACCTTCGATATGCAAAGCGTAATTAAGCAACGCATCGGCATTCTGGGGGATCTCTTGCCCCCGACTGAACATACCACCTGGGTTTGCAGCCGGATCGTCAACAATGTCAACCGCGTAAAGCTCTTTCAGACGGCAATGTGTGTAGTTGTTTACGTTGTCTTTGTCGGGGCTTTCAAACAAGCCTGTTTCTGGATCAGTGTGTTCAAGCTTGAATTGTTCTTGTGCTTGTTCATCCCCCATGAACACGATTGAGGAGCCAAACTTATCTGGATGATCCTTTGCAAACTCCATAACCCATGCCGCCAAATCACCGTTTGGTGATCGGTGTGCTATCTTGTAAAAATGCAAGTCTGCAAAAAGCTGGTCGCCTTTTATTTCGCCGCCTTTAACGTCTCCAAGTTGTTTACCCATTCCGTCTGCAGACAATCCCGGATGAGTCCAACGGCTTTTTAATCCTTTCTCAGCAGTGCGTAAGGCTTGATGGCATTGCTCAATAAAAACTGAGTCACACCACATTTCATGGCCTAAAGCTGGTCCACGTGTGATCACAGAGAACCCATTGAGTATCCCCGCACCATTTTCACCACCTTCAGGGTCAACCGAATTCACAGGACCGTGTGTAATCCGTGATCGAAATCGATTAACCGGTTTACTCAGGATTTCAGAAACTTCAGGCATCTTTCTCCACCACTTCTACGGTCTGAGGCACAATCCCAAAGTCCAACGGAACGCCCATCTTTTCTGCAAACTTGAAAGCTTTCGCTGTCAGCTTAATATTGTCCTCAAAGCTTTTGTTTCCACGACGTTTGCAGATGTCATAGGGGTTGTCAAAACCACCTGTAACGGCTGCTTTATCGCCGTTAATTTCTTTCAACGAGTCCCACCAAGGCATACCGTGAGGAACCCACTGCCAGAACTGTTTCGCCAACCGGACGCCAGCAGGAAGTTTTAATTCCCCGGTAACCACTGCTCTTTGAAGTTGACCTACGGTCCACCAATCACGCAGGGACATATTGCGTTTACGCTTAGTAACCGCCGATTTGTCATAGTGCTGCCAAGCCGCCTTGCTTCCGAAGAAGTTAGTGAAGCTCTCATCATAAAACGAATACGGGATATCTAATGACTTGAGTGTGACAGCAATAATGGTACTTAAAAAACCGGTTGTATTACTGCCCGGCGCATCTGACTTCAGGAATTCAGCCCGGTCGCCTTCATCCAGATCCAGCAACACTGGGCCAGCCCCGAAATCAACTTGATATTTCCGTTCATCCTGTTCGGTTTCATCGTCGTCTTCCGAAGTCGCGGTTGTCGGTCCCGGTGCCTCTTCAGCATCGCGAAAAAACGCCAGAGCAAACAGCTGTTCAACCTTCAGCTTTGCCAGCGCCATGTCAAAGCCTTCGTAGGCATCCTGCAGCTCAGTTAGCCCAGCCAGGATCGGGGATATTCCGCGAACTTGGTCATACCGGTCATAGCAACCATGCAGGTACAGATTATTAGCTTTAACAGTACGGTCGAAATCATATCCAGTCCCACCCCTACCACGGCTGAAAATCGCATAATCCAAAGCCCTGCCAGCTCGGTTTGTACGAACCCCATGCACCCAGATATCGTTTTTTGCTGGTTTGGGATGATTGCGAATTCGGTCGCCTTCGACGCCTTGAGAGTGCCCTGACTTTAAACGTAGAATACCCACATCGTTATCAACCAGAGAACGCGTTTCCGCAATCCGCATAAAAGTATCTAAGTCGTGACGCCCGGCAATGTCGCAGTATGATTTTTTTGACCGCTCTTCAACAAAGTCCTCAATTTCCTGATTAAAGCCTTCGTCATCAGTCTTGCACTGAAACGAAAACTGAGTTGTGTAATCGAGGTGCTTGCGGATCATCCAACCAGCAATCGCAAAATTGCGATGAACCTCGTTTGCCGTACTGACCACTTTGCCGCGTGCGGATTTACCCAGCACGGCATCTTCAGACTTGATCGGCCCCGACCGAGACTTGCGCTTGTTCTTTGGTTCGGCTGCGTCATAGCCGAAAGCTGAAACATGAATTTCAGTACAGCCAGCTTCCAAGCTTTATGCACCTCCCAGGTTGATCGTAGAAACCACAGGTCGCTTCGTGCGTGTGGTCTTATCAGATTGGTTCAATTCCCGCAGGCGTTTCCGCAGCTCGGACGGGGTAACCATCTGAGTTGTTACCCCGTCCGTTGTCACGCTCTTCACACCAGCATCGAGTATCGCCTTTATGTTTTCTTCACTCATGAAATCCAAACTACCACAGGTTGAAAATAATGTAAGACCGTTAAATCGGTTTCCGATTTTCCAAAGTTGGTTACACAACAAGCTCATAGAACTTGTCAATCCGCCGTTGGCCGCACTTCAGGCACCTTGTGTTCTTCCATCTCACAAAATTAAAAGACTCTCCGTCAGGGGCTATCCCTGAGTACTCCAATGTTCTGATATTTGAATACTCTTCTCTTTCAGTAGACTGGCATTTACTACAGCGTGAAAGCACCACATCATGAATCGGTGCTTTTTCTGTTTTGCTCCCTTTGGGCCTGCCTCTGCCTTTTTTCGCCTTGGTTGCTGTCATAGATAACTCACCCTTTTACGTCGTTTGCGTTTTGGTTTTCTTGCTGCAGGTTTTCCGAGTAAGGAAGCCCCTTCGATGCTGGCTGCCACTATCGCCATGTTCGAACAGTCAAGCCAGTGATTGTCTGGCCTGCCTGGATTAAGACTCCACTCGTTTACCTTCCGTCCTCTGGCCTCGACTTCAATTGCATACTCTGCTCTTAAATGTTCTGCATATAAATCATGTCCCCCCTTCTTGTTGTAAAGTGTCATTGATCCAGGCGAGCCGTAAGGCACAAGTAGCCGCCTGTGTAAAAACGTTTTCACGCTGTTAGTGTCCCAGATCACATGCCGCTGGCCTCGCTCCTCACTGGGCAGCATGCGCCACGGAACTGTTGTGTCGGTTGGTCTAAATTCCCCTTTTTGCGGTTTGATCGAAAGCAACGGATAATCCGAAGCCTTCACACCTTTACCGAATGCAGGATAAAGTTTGCTGGAGAACTCGTTTTCCCGACAAACCTTTTTCACGGCTGCAGTACTTTCACCCCAGGCAGCATCGATCAAAGTAGTGCCAAGCCGAAACTCTTCCCCTTTTTTGTTGGTATAAATCCGACTGTGATACAGCAGGACACAGGCCTTGATTGCTTCCTCAAGTTGTTTTTCCAAACCCAGCCCCGGATGCTTCTGCTGAATGGTGGGCTTGATGTCTTTCAGTGAAAAGAATTGCTTACGTTGATCGGGGTAACAGCCGCTGTCGACGTTGAAAATATCGAACTGGTCAGACACCGCCAAGATGGTGTAGAACAGCACCTTCTGTTGAATATCAATCCCCATTACCAGCTTGCGGCATTCCGGAGGAACTTCATATCGTTCAAACTCATTACATTTGTCAGCAATTGCCCGCACAGACAATAAGATGAAACTATCAGAACCCGCCCGCTGGGGATTGTTCTGGTATTCGGTTTCAAAGACGTCTTCGCCATCATCAATCAGAGCGTTGTAGGCATGCTGTATTGCGCTGATTTCGTTCTCTGCATCAAAGCAGTAGTACCAGGAAACAACACAACCCTCGTTCATTTCGTCAAAGTGCTGACGGTAAAACTCGGTCGCCTCTGCCTCTGCCCGCTTTTTATCCCCTGGCATCTCAGGGTTGTACGAGTTGCGAAGCCTCGCGTATTTGTCCTTCCATAAATCATCGTGACGTTTGGCCCAACTCTTGATCATTGCCACCTTCACACCCTGCCATTCTGGGTGCTTGATCGGGTCTAGCAGCTGATCAATCAGGTCTCCTTCTTCAATGACCGTGGCATTCATCACACATGCCAGTGTGGAATTATGTCCGCCTAACTTTAAAACCGCCTTCTGTATTAACTTGAGTCTGCTTTTAACCTGAGTTGGTGACGCCGCTGAAACATCGGTCTGTGGATCGTCGATAATGGCCAGGTCGGGACGTTGCTTCACGCCGTCGGAACGTTTATGAGACAGGCCACGAATCCGGCCCGTCAATCCTCTGGCCTGAATGATCGCCCCGCCGCTGTCGCTCAGTTTGTCATTAACGTAGACACTGGGCAGCACCACCTTGTCGGCGTTCCACTTAATGTGGGTCAATTCGCCGCCAACGGTTTGAGTGCTGCACCGTTGAAACTTGTTATCCAGCTCGACAATCGGAAAACAGGCTTCCGGGAAGTCTTCATACAGTAAATCGTTGGTCAGTAACTCGGTTTTTATCGAGTCGATATTTTCAGCAGCAGCTGTTTCATCGGCCCCGACGATCACAACAAACCGCCGATGGCCATACAGGGTAGCCCAGAGGGCTGCATTTTCGCTGATTGTTGTTTTCGCGAATCCACGATAAACGGCGTTTAGATATCGCCCCCCCTTCAGAATCGCAGTCTCAATGGCCTCAATCGCTTGCTTGTGGTCCTCACTGAAAGGATTCAATCCAGTCGAGTGAGGGAAATACGTTGTCAGGAACAAAAGCAGGTCAAACCGGCAAGCTTCCTTTCTTGCCGGGTCAACCACCGCAGGGGGAAGCCCGATTTCAGCAGCAGCCTCGGAACGCTCGCGGGAACGCTTACCCGCCGTTGCCCTGTGGCGTTCGCCTGCTGATTTCATGTCCGTAGGCAAACCCAAACTTCCCCTTCATTCACACAGCAGGTTTCGCAGTCTCCGCCGCTTTCAGTCGTTCGATTCGATCCAGGAGCAAACGCCGCTTGTCCGGGTCTTTAAACTTCTCTTCAAGTAGCTTTGTGAATACCTCTTCAAGTTCTGACTGTCGTTGGTCCGGGTTATTGAATGCCAGCATCAGTTGCCTGATCAACTTGTCAACATAGCCCCGATCATTTTTCATCAGAGCATCGGGCAGCTGAGGCAGCAGTTTGAAGCCTGCAGCCGTCATCGAACTCGACAGGGCTGTCAGGTTTTCCAGCGTTTCACCGATGAACCCGCTGTCGCTTTCACCGGAAACCCCGACTTCGGCTTTCTTTTTCTTCAGAAACTGCCCCGCAAAATACAACCCCGCCAGAATCAGCACTGCAAAAAGCGGGTTAACATCAATCAAATCCATAATCAGTCCTTTGCTTTGTAACCAAGAAAGAAGACAAACAGCCCACCGACCAGCAGCATCAGTGTGGGCAGTGATCCATCAAGCAGGCGTTTCGTTGCTGCAGCTTTATTCCCCAGGTCGATTAAATCGGGAATCGGTCCCAGCAACGACTGTCGTTTTTCATCCAGCTTTCGCTCGTATGGTTGAACCTGATTGTCAGGCTCGCACTGACCACGCCAGCAGCGTCGACGGGAAGTCCGCTGAATAGAATCTGCAATCGCTGACCCGGATCGGGGAATGTTGGTAGCACTGGCCTTATAAACGACAGTTCCATCAGGGCGCTGCACCGCGATGGCAGGCAATTCGGGAATCGCCTCGGAAAACGTTTCCCGATAATGCGGGTCGGACTCGGTGTAAGTGTTGAAAATCGTCTGATTAGACAGCGTCACCAGCCGCTGATCAGTCTCAAACGCGTTCACCAGCATCGATTCCTGGGGGCTGTTCTGCCATGAATCATGTAAAAACAGGGACGTAAACCATTTGTTTCCGTCTTCTGGCAGATCAATCACGCGCTCTTGAATGTCAGCATAAGCAGCCATTCCCAACATCAACACAAACACACCAAAAAACAGAAACTTCAGATTAGATTTCAACGTCATCACTCCAATATAAAAGAAAGTCACGGTTGCTGAACCAAGCCAGCAGCACGGTAGAAGCGGCCCAAGGCAGCACAATGAGAAAGTTAAACGCAAGTTCCAGCATCAAAGCTTTGGTTTTCGCGGAGGAGGGTCAAAAACGGGAGTTACCGCCCATTGATGGCCACTTTTGTACCATTCACTCAGGAAACCCTGTCGAGTCCAACGACTGATGTTATGCGGGTCGTTGTTGTCCAGAATCCACGCGTATTGATCATCCAGGCCAACCAGGCAAACCATATGAGCCCCGCCCATGATCGTCACACAGGCACCACGTCTTGTCCTGATGCACCATTCCAAAAACTCAACATCCCCGTTGCGGGTTTCGGCAAAACTGATACCCGCCGCATTCAGCTTTTGATTGAACGAGTCGGGATACTCACCACCGTTAAAAGTCTTGCGCCACCAGTCAGCCAGCTCAGGACGGCCCTGCCAACGCAACAGCATCACCATTGAGGCATGAACGCAGGAGCCTTCACCGTAGGGAGCCCAGTTTTGCTGGCGATACCCGTCTGGGATATCAACCACAGGCTGAACGTCCTGAAACGGGGGAGTCGGAACAAACTGCAAGTCAGCCTGAGCACCACCGCCGCCCATCATCAGCAGCAGAACAACCGCAGCAGCTGCCAGCAAGAGAAAATTGTAATCATCGTCAGCCATCAATCAGCCCCCAAAAATGCTTTTAATCGCATTGGCAACCAAGCCGAGAATCGTAATACCTACGGCAGCAATAACACCCTTGACTCGCGTGCTGAAACCCTCCAGAATTGCAACACGTGTACCAATACCAGGGTATTCGTGATTCCCGGAGAGGGCCTGTTCATGACGATTAACAACCTCAAAGAGCGTTTTGCTCTGCTCTCTGATCTCAGCCGTTAATGCAGCCAGTTGAACTTCAACAGCTGTAATCCGGTCCGCTTCCTCTTTGGTCATACCACCCGCTTTATGCTCAATCCGTAAAAATGAATACCCGATTTCAAAACTACCACAGGTTGAAAAATATGTAAGACCGTTAAATCGGATTCCGATTTTCCTGTTTGCTAAATTAGTGCGGTTTTGTGAGAATGATCACAGGCAGGCACATGCCTTTAAATTGAAAGACAGATGAATGAATGACGATGACAAAATACTTGAAACTAAAAGTACTAAACCTAAGCCTTTTTGTTTTGTCCTAATGCCATTTAAAAAAGATTTTATAGATATTTACGAACGAGGAATAAAACCATCCTGTATCGACGGTGGTGCTTACTGTGAACGGGTTGATGAACAGCTTTACAAAGGAGCGTTCATTGAAAGGATTTACAATCAAATTTCAAAAGCAGATTTCATCGTTGCGGACATGTCTGGAAAAAATCCAAACGTTTTTTATGAAGTTGGATACGCTCATGCGCTAGGCAAAACAACGATTTTGTTAACAAGTGATTTCGATGACATCCCCTCTGATTTACGACATTTAAATCATGTGATTTACGAAAACAGCATTACAAAACTACATCAAGAATTAACACGATATGTAAAGTGGTTTGTCGCTAATCCTGTAGCAGAATATAAAAAAACAGAAGTCGAAGTCGATCTTTTTTGGGATGATATTAACCTTGGAACTGATACCCCGTATGTCGATTGTTCTATGAAAAGTGGGTTTAAGGTTAATCAAGTGCTAACTATTCACAACTATGGAATTGATGCATTAGACAAAAATGACTATGCCTTTAACATTTTGTCTAAATACTGTGTACCAATATCGAAAAAGAGTTTTCACAAGACACTTCTTCCTTCTGGGGAAATTCAGTATACATTTCTTAAGAATCCACTCCTTCTGCCTAATTCGTATCAATCAATAAGCGCCCAAGTAAATCAACTTCCTAGTACTAAAGGCCTAAATAAAATTGGAGATGAAGAATACGTTATTTTCAAGATAGTCACAAAAACTGGAGTAAGAGATTTTAAGATCGTTTTGAAAATAACTGAGTAATAACTATTTTTGCTAAGCATGAGAAAATCTCGGGAACTCAAAT
>AZIC01004645.1_pt1 | contig 17674 bp, 18 predicted proteins | sample 359061 | NCBI WGS metagenome assembly AZIC01 (sample SAMN02429709, study PRJNA222657) | marine sediment metagenome | biome: Sediment sample; isolation source: sample MGS-MES from oil contaminated site at the harbour of Messina (Sicily... | place: Italy: Messine | collected 2011-04-30 | depth 1 m m
CTGCTTGAATCGCATTTGGAGCATTCACTCCTCTAGCCGGAACAGCTTGTGCTTTTGGCAACTTCTGGTGAGGGCTTCCTGCTTGAATCGCATTAGGAACATTCACTGCTCGAGCTGGAATAGTAGGTTTTGATAAACCTTTGTTTTTTACTGGTGGTTTAGTTGCCGCTAAACCAGCCACAATGAAGTCTTCTCCAAAATAACCTGCTCTATCCTTAATAACAACTTGCATGTCGTTAGTTAACTGAGCTTGCACACAACAAGAAATCACCAACGCAACGAAAGAAATGTTAACGATGATGATATTTTTGATGTTGTTAATAACATTTCTCATAATAAACTTCCAAGTTTACAGAGGCTTTCTAGCTATAATGCGAGTCTTAAGGGAGTAGCCGATGGAAGTAACATACCACAATAAGTGAAAAGTTATTACAAAACATTGAAGTATATAACTAATACACTTCTAGTCTGTTAGTCACATATATAGACTGTAAATCAGTCTTTATTAAAAATATGACTGCAAGATACAGAAGTTTCACATGCATAATTTGCGGAGCACGTGGGCAAGCTGGGACGAGCGAAATGGAACGCCTTTACCAGTGCTTCAAGAATTAGATGGATGGGCTGATCTTTCGATGGTAACTAAGTACACACATTTGGGAGTTTCGTGCATCGCAGAGTACGTAAATAACGTATCTACTTTTGGCATGAATGTCACTGAATCCCCACAAGAACAAAAACAGGGCTAATACGGAATCAGTGTAAAGTATTGGTGTATATGGTCGGAACAGCAAGATTCGAACTTGCGACCCCTTGTCCCCCAGACAAGTGCGCTACCAGACTGCGCCATGCCCCGACGGTAGTATGCTGAAAAATTTGTTCTTGTTTCAACGAACATCATTCTATCAAATGATTATCAACAAAACTATTGATAAAAACGTAAAATAAGCTATTTTTATTGTTTAGTATTTCATGATGAACTACCCTATTTTATATAGCTTCCGTCGTTGTCCTTATGCAATGCGAGCTCGCCTTGCCATTGCTATTAGCGGTGTTCAAGTTGAATTACGCGAAGTCGTGTTGCGTGATAAACCTGACGCTTTATTGCAGGCTTCGCCTAAAGGCACTGTGCCAGTATTAGTCACCGATGAGAATACAGTGATTGATGAAAGTATAGACATTATGATGTGGGCCCTTCATAGCAACGATCCTGATAAATGGTTAGGTGACTCATCTACTGAGGTTGAAGTATCAATTCAAGCCTTGATTAACAATAATGATGGAGAATTTAAACACTACCTAGATCGCTATAAATATGCCGACCGTTTCCCAGAGCACTCGCAACTGTATTATCGTCAACAAGCAGAAAAAACACTGCTTCACTTAGAACAAGCCCTGACTGATAAAGACTACTTGTTTGGAAATTCCCCCAGCCTTGCAGATATGGCAATTCTGCCATTTATAAGACAATTTGCCTTTGTTGATAAAGATTGGTTTGATAATTCAGACTATACGAACCTCAAGTTATGGCTTGAAGAGTTTATCGCTTCACCTCTATTTAATTCCATTATGACTAAATACCCACAATGGCATGCAGATGATAATAAACAATTATTCCCAGAGCTCGAGTAGTAGTTACTAAGGTAGAAAAGTGAGCTTAGTCGGGAGTTAAGATGGACAGTATGCTTTCGCAACTGGATTGTCTAAATCATAGTATTGATATAAACAGACCATTCTAGTTTCATCCGCGGCCTCTACATTCATTTTATTAAGTAGTTCACGCCATAATGTCAGCCGACTTGACCTTGCTAAATATTGAGTCCTATTTTCACGCTTTTCTAGCCATATACCTTTTGCATTAAAGCTATACACTGGTTGTAAATCTTGACGTTCATAAGCAGGCATGATGCTTGGGTGTAAATTATCCAAGACTAAAGGATCGGCATTCGCCTGTTCAAAATATGTCAACACAATGTGTGATGTATTGGTATTAATCGTTTTAGCATAGGTCAGGCGCAACTTCTTCTCATCCATCCCCATAGCGACTAAAGTGAAATACTTTGCTATAGCGAAATCCTCACAGTCACCGCCTTTTGTGACAATTGTTTGTAATGGTGTCGCCCAATAGTCAACAGTATGCCATTGCTCATTATCACTAACATAATCAAGACGGTTGATAAAATTATTTACAGCCGTTAGTTGTTGTCTATCTGACCATTTTACACCTAACACAATGAGGCTTTCCCATTGCTCTAGCCGTTGTTTTGTCTCAGTACTAAGACCATCGGACATAGAAATTTCTATACTTGATGAGGGGGAACATGCAACGAGAAACAAAAAAACAAGGCTCAAAGAACACCTATACAAAATAATCTCCATTTATATAATCTGCCGCGACATCCGTATCGGACAAGAAAGGTACCTCACCTAATAATGGGGCACTAATCTTATGCTTCAGCATTGATACAATCTCTTTAGACTGTGCATTAATTTCTACGTTATTAGCAACCCATCCAAGCAGTGGTAATCCAGATTGCTTAATGACTTCAACCGTTAATAAGGCATGATTGATACAACCTAAACGAATACCAACCACTAAAACAATGGGTAGTTTCAACAACTTGGCTAAGTCGGCTATTGTTTGTGAATTATTAACAGGAACAAACCATCCCCCAGCACCTTCAACTACCACTGTATTGCAGTGTTGTTGTATTTGTTCAAATTGCTGCTGGATAAAATTTAAATCAATTTTTGTATGAACATATTGAGCGGCAATATGAGGTGCAATAGCTGGCTGAAAGCTGTATGGATTCACAACCTCATAAGGTAGCTCAACATTAGCATGCTTGATAAGTTGCATCGCATCATCATTACGCAAGCCAGACTCCGTAACTTCACAACCACTGGCAATGGGTTTCATACCGGCAACACGAAGTCCTTTTTGTTTGAGTAGGTCTATTAATGCAGTACTAATAACTGTTTTTCCAGCATCCGTGTCCGTGCCGGTGATAAATATGCCTGCCATACTACTTCCGTTGGATCTGATTGATAGGAATAGCTACGCTGCCGTCTTCAGACATTTTTTGTGCTTGAACACCTTTCCATGCATGCCCAAATACAACTTCATAAGTTGCAGGTAATACGCCCTCTTTCCTAAATTGCTCATAGGCTTGTCGTACTTTTTCTAAGGCATGTTTGCCAGTGAGTCCACGCTTACGCTCTCTGTTGACATTACGTGCACCTAAAATTTTAAGATCTTTCATTAAGGCCATAGAATCATCATAGGTCAAAATATAACGGTCCGCATCTAATACTATGCCCGCTAACCCAGCCTCAGTCATTGCCTCGCCAACATCATGCATATCATAAAAAAGATTAACATGAGGGAAGTCGTCTACTTGTGCCCACGAATGCCTTAATTCACTCAAAGTATCAGGGCCAAGTGTTGTAAACATCACCAAACCTTCAGGGCTTAATACACGTTGAATTTCAGCATAACTTGTTCTGGGGTCACACCACTGCAGTGCTAAATTAGCAAAGATAAGATCAACACTGTTATCTTCAAAAGGTAATTTTTCAGCATCACCAGCAATATAGTGCATTTTATTTCTGGATGGTAACCAGCGTTTTAAACCTTGTTGTTGATAATAGTTTTGACGAGCTTGCTGCAACATACCCGTCGCAATATCAACCGCTATTAGCTGTGCACCTGGGTAACGTTGAGCGAGATAATTTAAATTACGCCCGGTTCCCACACCTAAATCGACGATCCGTTTAGGCTTTATCTTAACTAAATCAAGACGTTCTAATAGCTCATCACCAGTCTGTCGTTGCAATACAGCAACATCATCATAGTGGGCAGCAGCACGACCAAAAGAGTCTGCAACTAACTGTTTTTTAGGTAGTTCATTGGTCATTTAAAAAGCTTTCTATTGCTACTTGGCAGTCTAATGGATGTGAAATAAAGGGGGCATGGCCTGCACTTTCAATTACAGTAATATCTGAACTCGCTTGCAAATATTTAAAGTCATCGGCCACAGCAACAGGTATTAAGGTATCTCGTTGACCTAAAATAACTTTAATAGGGCAACTTAACTGCTTAAATTGATTTCTAATATCAGTATCAATTAATACTGATAAACCTGCTTTTAAAGCTTCTGGTTTTGCTGGAGTTTCTTTAGCGAGCTGTTCTGACAATTGACGAATCGTATCTCGACTATGTGCTGAGCCTCGAGCTTGCAACATCAAAAACCGCTGCAACGTTTGCTGTTGGTTTTCATTAAGGTTATCTGCAAACTCATTAAAAACAGCCGCATCCATAGCATGAGACCAATTTTGTGTCTTAACGAAGCAAGGTGTCGCAGCCAGTAAGACTAATTTATTGACTCTATCAGCTAGTTTACTTGCAAATGCAATTGCGACAAGCCCACCAAGAGACCAACCCACCCAATGGGCTTTGGCAGGTAATTGTTCTACTAGCTCATCAACAAGTGAATCCATCTCAAAGGCATTCTCATGCCACTCACTCTCTCCATGACCCGGCAAATCAACTAAATGTAAGGTAAAGTTCTGGGCTAATAGTTCAGCTAATTGATGCCAGACAGCACTATGCATGCTCCAGCCATGTACCATCACTAAGTCTGGCCCTTGCCCCATCACTTTAATGTGCATAAGCTAACTCCAAAGCATTTAATAACTGCTTCACGTGCTTTTCTGTGTGATTAGTTGAAAGTGTAATCCTCAACCGAGCCGAACCTTCCGGCACTGTAGGTGGCCGAATAACTCCAACCAATAGACCTTGTTGCTCTAATATTTTTCCAATGCGGGTTGCTTTAATATCATCCCCTACAACAACAGGCTGAATGGCCGTTTGTGAAGGCATTAGCTTTACACCAAGCTCAGCGGCCCCAGCTCGAAATTGTTTAATTAATGCCTGTAGTTTTTCTCGGCGCCAGCTTTCTTGCTGTACCAACTTTAAACTTGCAAGTGTTGCAGCTGCAATAGCGGCAGGCTGAGCAGTCGTATAAACATAGGTTCTTGCTTGTTGAATCAAGGTTTCAATAAAATCATTATCGCCCACCACAAAAGCGCCTGCAGTACCAAAAGCTTTTCCGAAAGTACCCATTACTATCGGCATATCCGCCAATTCAATTTGGTCATGTTCGACGATGCCCCTACCTTTATCACCCAATACGCCTAGACCATGAGCATCATCAATCATCACGGCAGCGCTATACTCATTAGCCAGTGTTTGTAGCTCAGCTAATGGTGCAATATCGCCATCCATACTAAAGACGCCATCGCTGACAATTAATTTATGAGCAGTTTGATCGGCTTGTTTTAAGCGTCGCTCCAATGCCGCCATATCAACATGTTGATAACGTAATTGGGTCGCAGCAGATAACCGTCCACCATCTAATAATGAAGCGTGATTTAATTTATCCTGAAAAATGACATCGCCACGCTGCATTAATCCATCAATAATGCCCATATTAGCTTGATAGCCTGATGAGAATAATAAGGCGCGTTCTTGCCCCATAAACTCAGCCAAGGCTTCTTCTAGATGTTGATGGTAAACACTATGCCCCGTCAACAAATGTGCAGCCCCCGCACCGACTCCGCTATACTCAGCTGCATGAACAAATGCTTTTTTCAGCTCAGGATGATTAGCTAAACCTAAATAATCATTACTACAAAATGATAGTAGGGGCTGACCATTGATAACAACATTGACGCCCTGTTCACCATCACGAATACGTTGTTGCCGATAACGGCCAGCAGCTTTACGCTCAGCTAGATTGTCTGATAGCAGTTGTGACCACGGAACACTTGCCATTTAGTGACTACATGCTTCCTTAACAGGAGCACTATGCTCACCCATCTCAGTATTAATACCTAAACGACGGAATAATTGCTGATCATGGTCGGTATCTGGATTATCAGTAGTCAGTAATTTTTCACCATAAAAAATAGAGTTAGCGCCGGCAAGGAAACACATTGCTTGTAACTCATCACTCATACTTTCTCGACCCGCTGATAAGCGAACGAATGATTTAGGCATCATCAAGCGCGCAACAGCAATGGTGCGGACAAATTCTAACTGATCGATATCGTCATGATCGGCTAAGGGTGTACCTTCTACTTTTACTAATAGATTGATTGGCACACTCTCTGGATGACTTGGAAGATTAGCAAGACTTATTAAAAGACCCGCTCGATCCTGTTCGCTTTCGCCCATACCAACGATACCACCACTACACACGTGAATATTATTATCACGGACATGTTCTAAGGTATCTAAACGATCTTGATAAGTACGTGTACTAATAATGTCGCCGTAAAATTCAGGTGAGGTATCTAGGTTATGATTGTAATAATCCAGTCCGGCTTCTTTAAGACGTTTAGCTTGATGTTCTTCTAACATACCTAAGGTGACGCAAGTTTCTAACCCCATGTCTTTTACGCCAGAAACCATGTCGGCAACACGTTCTAAATCACGGTCTTTAAGATTACGCCATGCAGCCCCCATACAAAAACGGCTTGCACCAGTTTCTTTTGCTTGAGCAGCATTTTCTAGCACTTTATCTAAAGGCATTAAAGGTTCTGCTTTTACCGCAGACTCATGATGAGCACTTTGTGGGCAATAACCACAGTCTTCCGCACAACCACCAGTTTTGATGCTTAAAAGTGTGCTGACTTGAACTGAATTAGGATCAAAGTTTTCGCGGTGAACTGTTTGAGCACGATACATTAAATCGGCAAAAGGTAAGTTATAAAGCGCTTCTACTTCGCCAACTGTCCAATCGTGGCGTAATGATTGGTCGGCATTTACGTTATTTTCAGGCATGATAGTACTTCAATAGATTTAAAGGATTAAGTCTTGATGAGAACCCATATTATTACTCGTTTGGCTCATCGTTTGGCGCAATTATACAGCAAAGTGCTGCCAATAAATTGTAGGCTTTGTGGTATCTGCTCAGATGACCAGCCACTCTGTAGAGACTGTGCGTCAGAACTACCTCAAATAGGTCCAGCATGCCCTCGTTGCGCGCTACCCACTCCTCACTATCAGCTCTGTGGGCAATGCCTCTCCCAGCCACCAGAACAGCACTCCAGTATCAGCATTTATCAATACAAAGATCCTGTAGACCGTTTAATTGTGGACTTAAAATTCAATGACAAGCTATATCTCACCCAATTCTTTGCAGAGCGCATGGCTGAAGTTATTAAAGATAAACCTTTGCCAGAATTACTTATCCCCATTCCCTTGCATCCAAATAAATTAAAGCAGCGTGGTTATAATCAATCATATGAATTAGCAAAAGCACTGTCGGAACTATTATTAATCCCTTGTAGTAATAATTTTTTAGAACGAGTGATTGATACTAAACCTCAATCATCTATGCCCTACAAAGAGCGCAAAAAAAACATTCAGCATGCCTTTCAGTCAACGGCAAGCAGTACTTTCAAGCATATCGCCTTAATAGATGATGTACTGACAACAGGGCATACAGCCAATGCTGCAGCCAAGACATTGCGTCTAGCAGGGGTTTCAAGGATTGAGGTATGGACAATTGCTCGCACAATAAGACATGATTAGTCCCTCTCACATAGATATATATACTTACTAAACTGAATTTACATAAATGTCTTCAGAAGTTGAAACTCTAAAAGCTAAATTAAATGCCTTTCTTCGTATCGCTAAAAATAATGAGGCGAAGCAACGTAATTTTCAGGAATACGAGCTAGCGCTGCTATCCTGCTCTGATCTCTATCATTTGATATCAATCATTCTAGAGCAGCATCGAGAAAAGTTTCACCTGACCGAAGTCACCCTATTATTATTCGATCCCGAGTACGAGTTTCAACGCATACTCAGCTCACGTTCACTTCCACCCTCTTGGCAAGGACGATTATTATTTAGCGATAGCGTAAATGAAGTACGTCAACAATTTAATATACCTCGAAAAGTTAAACTAGCCTTATACACTGCCAATAAATATCAAGCTTTGTTTCCAAACTACTCCTCTAGTAATGGTTCAGTAGCAATACTACCGTTAATCAGACAAAATAAAATTATTGGCAGTGTCAATTTAGCTAGTCGTCAAACAGACCGCTTTCAACCTGGTATTGGTACACAGTTCTTACAGCACCTAAGTGCAATTATCTCTGCTGCTATTGAAAATACTCGCTTGCAAGAAAGTATCAAACAATTAGGGTTACGAGATCCTCTCACAGGTATTAATAATCGCCGCTTTTTTGATCAGCGTGTTGAAGAAGAAGTCTCGCTAGCACAACGTAATAAAACCAGCCTATCCTGCTTGTTCATTGATCTCGACCACTTTAAACGTATTAATGATAACTATGGCCATCAAGCTGGCGACTTAGTCTTAAAGGAGTCGTCAAAGATTTTCGATGACATTATGCGAAGTAGCGATGTACTAGCACGCTATGGTGGCGAAGAATTCGTGATATTACTCGCCAATACTTCAGCCAAAGCCGCCTACGAAATTGCTGAAAGAATCAGGCAAAGAATCGAAATGACGGAGTTCGCTATTTCAGCAACTGAATCACTACAAGTTACACTATCAATTGGACTCTCGGTATTAGATAGCGATAATTTGATTAATACCACACAGCAGCTTATTAATGCTGCGGATCAAGCTGTATATGTTGCTAAAGAATCAGGAAGAAATCAGGTTTATCATGCTAGCTAGTTCAACGAAGGCATAATCAAAGCACTAGGGTGCCTAACTAAAATTGAAAAATTCCCTTTTGAGCGTGATGCCCACCCTCTAATTTCAATATTTTTATCTAAATAATTTGATAGTTCAGGAAATAATGAGAGGTTCTTTTTGGGGATGCGAATATTAACATTATTACTTACTATTAATTTCACATAGCTACGTGTTTCAACCACCTCATGTGCTGATGCTAAAAAGCGATGCCAACCAGACATAGGAGTTTGAGATGATAGTTTTTCTACCGAAATGGGCTGATATTGATCCATAGCCCAAATTCCAATTTGTTCCAGCTCGGCTAGCTTCTCAGCTTTTATAAGCACATCGGCATAACGTAAATTAGGAGGAATAATACTTAATGTCGCGAGCCCTGACCGAACCATAGATTGGTTAATATATTCGCCACTATCCAAAAACAGGTGTGCAAGATGGCGTTTATATTTGTCCTTTTTTTGCTGGTCGTACTCAAGCAAAACAGTCCCCTGCTTTAATTTATCTTGTAACCATTTTTTTGCAGTCATACCGCCAGCTTCACCATGACGAAAACGGCTTTCTATTTCCGGTGTATTAATTCCTAATAAACGTACACGATCTCCATTTTGAAGCACGATAGTATCGCCATCATAAACCCGTTTTACTTGATATTTATAACGATAAGGCTTTTCAGAAACAGTAAGTTGTGTTGCGCCATCAGTAAACTGGTCACTAAAACTAACCACTCCCTGATCATTTTTATAGCGGTAAACTTCAGACCAAGCGCTGCTCGTCTGCAGTAGCAGACTAATTAAAATTAATTTAATGACTATCCCTGTCATTGCCCTACCATTATTAGTTTATTTAATATCAGTCCACGCACACTCATAATTCTAAGCCCTCAAGCTATGATAAAAATTGAGGAACATCAACATCTTTAAAAATAGAACCATGCTGTGGACATAGTATCTGAATAGCTTGCATTAGCTCTAAATCATCAGATAATGTGCCACAATGCCTGCAAATATCACTGCACCGACCCAGTTGTTATTTAAAAAGGCCTGTAGGCATTGTGGCGGTAAACGCTTAGTCGTAATTTTTTGCTGGTAAACAAATAAGCCTGATGCCACTGCAAGTCCAAGGTAGTAAACCCAGCTCATGGCCAATTGGCTACCCACCAGCAACATGATTCCAATCACACTCACTTGCAAACAACCAATAATAAAGCGGTCATCATCACCAAATAAAATGGCCGTCGACTTCACTCCAGCTTTTAAATCATCTCTACGATCAGCAATCGCATAGAACGTATCATATGCCGTTGCCCACAAAACATTAGCAGAGAACAATAACCATGCAACAGTGGGGACATCATTAGTTTCAGCTGCAAATGCCATGGGAATAGCCCAGCCGAATGCCGCTCCAAGAAAGATCTGCGGTAAGTAGGTATAACGCTTCATAAAGGGATAAACTGCGGCTAAAAACAAGCCCACAAAGGACATAGCAACAGTAAGCGGATTAAGCAATAACACTAATAGGAATGCAGTAATGCCTAATCCAGCAAATAATTGCAGTGCGTTTTTGGCTTGTAGCTCACCTGTGATGAGCGGTCTATTAGATGTCCTTTCAACCAAACCATCGATTTTCCTATCAGCATAATCATTAATAACACAGCCAGCAGAACGCATAATAAATACGCCTAAAACAAAGACGATAAATACGGTCGGATCGGGCTCACCTTCTGAGGCAATCCAAAGTGCTGACAAAGTTGGCCAAAGTAGTAATAATGAGCCAATAGGCCTATCAATTCGCATTAGTCTCAAGTAAGGCGATAATTTTTTAGACAAGGTATTCACTGTTCATTTCCTAACAAAGTCGGCAAAAATATCTCATTAACCAATAATCTATTGCCGCCTATATCAAATTGTGACCGCCGTCCCCACAACCTTTCTGGACGATACTCTTCTTCTAATAAGGCCATTTCATATAACCATTGACCGGGTTGCAAATAAGCAACTTCAATCGGTCCACGCTTCACTGATGGCTCCGTAAAGAGTAGCTCACCTAAAGGTTTATTTCCTAAAGCTTTAAAACGTTGCTTCATCGCTTGAAAAGTAGCTAAAGGGATTACTGTGCGAGCATAAACATTAGCATTATCACCATCCATCAAACTAACTTCACGTTGGTATGCAAGTTGCGATATTGGTAGGCCTAGTAATAGACTTTCATCTGTCAGCGGTTTAACCCAATGGTTACCATGCACTTTTACTGAAAACCCATTGCTGTTATGTTGCTTCAAGCGGCGCGTTAAGGAACCGGGATCCATTAACCAAGCCGATAGTTCTGTTGGCATTAAACGTCTCTGTGGCCTATGCCAACGTGTCCAATCTCTCATTCAAGTTCTCAGTATTAATATTCGTATTTAACTATACATTCAATCTATTATTTTACACATTGCCAAAGTCTAATTTATGACCAAACCAACGGTGAATAAGTGCATCAGATTGTTCTGGTGTATGAATCATAAATTGGTCGGCAGCTTGTGTCATCACGGCTAATAAATCAGTATCTTCTAATAAATTAGCGACTCTAAATTGAGGTAAGCCTGTTTGTCGGGTGCCTAATAACTCGCCGGGCCCTCGTAATTCTAAATCGCGTTGTGCAATCTTAAAACCATCATTCGTATCACGTAGACAACTAAGGCGAGCCTGTCCATTTTTAGAAAGTGGCGAGTGATACATTAAAACACAGTGACTCTGCACCGAGCCTCGCCCTACTCGTCCTCGTAATTGATGAAGCTGTGCAAGACCTAAACGTTCCGCATTTTCTATCACCATTAAACTGGCATTAGGAACATCAACACCTACTTCTATCACGGTAGTAGCAACCAATAGGTCAACTTCTCCCGACTTAAATGCCTGCATAACCAATTCTTTTTGAGCTGATTTCATACGCCCATGAACCAAGGCAATACTTAAGTCAGGTAATGCCTCTTGTAACTCAGTTGCCGTATCTTCAGCAGCCTGACATTGTAAATGTTCAGATTCTTCAATCAAGGTACAGACCCAATAAACTTGCCTTTTTTCTTGGCAAGCGAGGTGTACTCGCTCAACAATATCCCCTCGGCGAGTATCAGGTACAACTACGGTTGTGACCGGACTTCGTCCAGGGGGAAGCTCATCGATTACCGATACATTTAAATCAGCGTAAGCAGTCATCGATAACGTTCTAGGGATAGGTGTGGCAGTCATCACCAGTTGATGCGGATAACTATTACTACCTCGGCCTTTATCTCGAAGCGCTAGACGTTGATGCACGCCAAAACGATGTTGTTCATCAATAACCACTAAACCAAGATTATTAAATGTCACTTCATCCTGGAATAAAGCATGAGTACCTACCGCCACTTGAACTTCACCCTCAGACAAGGCCGCTAAAACTTCTCGTCGCTCTGCTGCCGTTTGTTTACCTGCACACCAACCCACCTTGATACCTAAAGGTGCTAACCATGTAGTAAAGGTCTGGTAGTGCTGTTCAGCCAATAATTCAGTCGGCGCCATCATCACAGCTTGAAAACCTGTAGCTACAGCTTCAACAACAGCTAATGCAGCCACGACTGTTTTACCTGAACCCACATCACCTTGCACTAAGCGCTGCATCGGTATTGCTTGACTTATATCAACCAAAATCTCACTAACAACACGTTGTTGAGCCCCAGTTAAAGGGAACGGTAATTGTTCCAATAATTGCTGTCGATGGTTCTTATCACTCTTTAAAATTGGTGCCGTATGTTGCTGCATATTGGCTCGAATACGGCGCATACTAATTTGTTGTGCTAATAATTCTTCATAAGCTAAACGACGCTGAGTAGGATGTTGTCTATCACGTAGAGCCTGTACATCAACATCAGGTGGAGGGCGATGTACATAACGAAGCGCATCAACTAATGAATACTTAGCTACTGGATGCAATCGACTCGCATCATTTATCAACTCTGGAAGGCTGCCACTATTGGCTAAAAATGCTAAGGCTTGCGTGATTAATTTACGAAAACTAATCTGATGCAAACCTTCGGTAGTTGGGTAAATTGGAGTTAATTCGGCTTCAACTGGCACGATCTTATCAGCAGGAATAACTTGATATTCAGGGTGCACCATTTCTAACGAGGCTGGTCCTGTTCGGACTTCACCAAAGCAGCGTACGCGCACACCTTGAGCTAACTGCTGTAACTGTGTATTAGAAAAGTGGAAAAAGCGTAAGACTAATGTCGTCGTGTCATCTTCAATATGGCACACCAAGGAACGACGACGACCAAATTTAATTTGAGAAAGCTTAACCGTTCCTTCAACTAAGCCCTCTTGCTGCTTTTTCAGTGCTGCTATGGGAATAAGGCGAGTCCGATCTTGGTAACGTAGTGGTAAATGAAATAATAAATCTTGTATTTCGCTGATACCCAATTTGATTAGGCGTTCGGCCACTTTAGGACCGACGCCTTTCAATGTTGTTACTGATTGGGATAAATCATATTTATCTACCACAATCTAAATTATTTCTATTCACCAAGATGCATTACTGCATCCATTTCCACTGGAACATCTTTTGGTAAAGAAGCGACACCAATAGCTGCACGAGCAGGATATGGTTGCTCGAAATAATCTGCCATAATTTCATTTACAGTACCGAAATAGCTTAAATCAGTCAGGAAAATATTTAATTTAACGATATCTTGCAAACTACCACCAGCCGCTTCAGCAACCGCTGTTAAGTTATCAAAAACACGACGAACTTGAGTTGAAAAATCACCTTCAACTACAGTCATTGTTTCAGGTACTAATGGAATTTGACCTGATAGATACACCACATCACCCACTTTTACAGCTTGTGAATAAGTACCAATCGCTTCTGGTGCATTCGGTGTATGAATAATTTCACGTGTCATTACAATTTATCTCCACTTTAAGTTATCTGTATATCTATTTAATTATTTTTTTAAACGTTTATTTTCTAGCGATACGCTCGATCATCTCTATACGTCTTAATCGACGAATTATCTGTGCTAAATGCTGACGGCCATTCACTTCAATCGTCAAACGCATATCTGAATAAGTACTATCGCGCTCATCAACAACAACATTATCAATATTCGAATTCATTTCCGATATAGCTACAGCAATAGTGGCTAAAACGCCACGCTGATTTTTAGCTTGAATTAGCACTTCAACTGGAAATTCTCGAGTAACATCATCTGCCCACTGCACATCAATCCATTTCTCGTTCTGAGTACGTAATTTAACGGTATTTTTACAACTGGTCCGATGAACAACGATTCCACGTCCCGCACTGATAAAGCCATCAACAGGATCACCTGGAATAGGGTGACAGCACCGAGCAAAGCTCACTACCAAGCCTTCTGTACCAGAAATTAAGACTGGTATAGATGCCGCATCATCAACATCCTTATCTTGAACTAATTTCTGGGCTACCACCAAAGCAGAACGGTTACCTAAACCTATTTCGCTCAATACATAATCAAAGCTATCTATTTCTAAATCTTCAAGCAATTCAGTGATGCGCTGTTCCGGAATATCTTCCAAGGTCGTTTCAAATACATTTAGATGCTTTCTAAGTAATCGACGCCCTAATAATTCAGCATCCTCATTACGTAACTGCTTCAAATGATGTCGAATGGATGAGCGAGCTTTAGCTGTGATAACAAAGTTAAGCCATGCAGGATTCGGGTGAGACGAAGACGATGTGATAATTTCAACCGACTGGCCCGTTGTTAATTTAGTGCTTAAAGGCACTAAATGACGGCCCACTTTACCTGCTACACAGTTATTACCCACATCAGAGTGAACAGCGTAAGCAAAATCAACTACCGAAGCTCCCCTTGGTAAAGACATAATCTTACCTTTCGGGGTAAAAACATAAATTTCTTCAGGAAATAAATCAATGCGTAGATTTTCTAAAAATTCAACCGAGTCACCCGCTCCTTTTTGCATTTCAAGTAAACCTTGCAACCATTGCCTAGCCAAACGATGGGCTTGGTTACTTCCTTCGCTTTCTCCTGTTTTATAAAGCCAATGCGCTGCTACACCAGCTTCTGCCATACGATCCATTTCACGAGAGCGAATTTGCACCTCAATAGGCACTCCATAAGGGCCAAATAACACGGTGTGGAGTGATTGGTAACCATTGGCTTTCGGGATAGCGATATAGTCTTTGAACTTACCTTGAACAGGTTTATATAAATTATGTGCAACACCCAGCATTCGGTAGCTAGAATCAACGTCATCTACCACGATACGAAAAGCGTAAACATCCATCACTTCAGATAATGAGAGCTGTTTACTCACCATTTTTTGATACAAGCTATAAACGTTCTTCTCGCGGCCTTGAATTTCTGCAACTAAATTTTCTTGTTCGATACGTTCGACTAAAGAAGCCGTAATTTGACTGACAATTTCTTTACGATTGCCTCGCGCTTTGCGAACAGCCTCAGTCAAGACTCTATAACGAATAGGATAAAGCACGTGGAAACCAAGATCTTCCAATTCACGCCGCATGAGATTCATGCCTAAGCGTTGAGCAATGGGTGCGTAGATATCGAGCGTTTCATGAGCAATACGACGACGTTTATCAGGTCGTAAATGACCTAGCGTTCGCATATTGTGAAGACGGTCAGCCAACTTAACAATAATCACTCGAATATCTTGTGACATTGCCATGAGCATTTTTCTTAAATTTTCAGCTTGAGCATGCTTTTGAGTTTCAAATGCAGCTTTGGCCAACTTACTTACACCATCAACTAAGAGTGCAACTTCTTCACTAAATTCTTTAGCTAATTCTTCGCGACTAACATCAGTGTCTTCAATTACATCATGTAATAAACCAGCCATAATACATTCATCATCTAAATGCATCATTGCCAGTACATGTGCAACTGCTAGTGGGTGTGTAATGTATGGCTCGCCAGAACGGCGAGTCTGTCCTTCATGTGCTTGCTCAGCAAAGTGATAAGCACGACGAATATCATCAACCTTTTTAGATTCAAGGTAATTAGATGTTGCAAAACATAAGTCATCAATTGTCAGAACTGGTTCAGTGGTATGCACTAACTCCAGTTCTGAAGCAACTGTCGTTTTTTCACTCACAAGTAGATAGACCTCAAAATATTTCTAATGTAGATTTCTAACTATATGGGCGTGAACTAGACATTACAACATCTAAAAGATATATCTAGCTTTCTGTTTGTAATTCTTCTTCTTTTACAATGCTTTCAGATGCATGCTCACGCGCATTAGTTTTGTCTAAAATGCTTACATCGATCAAACCCGCAGCAATTTCACGTAAAGCAATAACAGTAGGTTTGTCATTTTCTTCAGGTACTAAAGGCTCAGCGCCAGAAGCAATTTCACGAGCACGCTTTGCCGCAACTAAAACCAGTTGAAATCGGTTATCAACGTTGTCCAAACAATCTTCTACAGTAGTACGAGCCATGATTCTATTCCCAAACGAAAACCAAGTATTTTACGAAAAATAAACTTTTTAAGCTAGAAGTTCTACCAATAATCTGGCTTGAACCTGCTTTTGAACACTTAATGTATGTCTTTTTGCGGAAATAATCGCGCTTAACTCATCTAAGGCCACATCAAAATCATCATTCACAATCAAGTAGTCAAATTCAACATAATGAGACATTTCATTCTTAGCGTCACGCATGCGACGAGCAATAATATCATCACCATCTTGACCTCGGCCTCGCAAACGCTGTTCCAACGCTTCCCGTGAAGGTGGAAGAATAAAAATTCCAGTGCTATCAGGGAAGTTATCTCTTACTTGCTCCGCCCCTTGCCAATCAATTTCCAGAATAACATCCTGACCATTTCTCAGCTGTGAGAATACCGCTTCAGATGACGTGCCATAAGAGTTATCAAATACGGTTGCAGACTCTAAAAAATCACTTGCATCACGCATTTGGGCAAACTGCTCTTGGCTGACAAAAAAGTAGTCTTTCCCATCGACTTCACCCTCTCTTGCAGCGCGAGTTGTGTGCGAAACAGATAAAACAACATTGTTCTGTTTTTTTACCAAAGCATTCACAAGGCTTGTCTTACCCGCCCCGGAAGGTGCAGCTACAATAAAAAGGCTTCCTAACATCGCAGTTTCCATCTCATTACACACTAAATTAAATTGAGAATAATAAACTATTCACAAGCAAATTGTACTGAATATATAAATGTTATCAACATTCAATCGAGCGAAAATATGTCAAGCTACATTATGTAAAAGTGAGATATATATCACAAAACATTTACATCTAATTCAAACAAGGCGTATAGTGTTAATTAGCTCTTATTTAAGGAGGTAAAGTTACAATGAAACTATATCATTTACAATTTTTAACCTTTGTAAGCATACTGTTTGTCAGTGCAGCTTCATTCGCAGCTACAACTATTTATGATTATGATTCAGATGCTTATAAATATGTTAATACAAACAGCAGTACGGATTCTGGAGGCTTATTTACAACTTCAAGTTTTAGCTCTAGTGTTAAGGATGCCTATTTTTGGGAAGGCCCTAGCACTAATATTTCAGGTGAAGACAAAGACTTTGAAAATGCATTAAACAGTTTTTTCTCAGATAACACGTTTTCAGGTGATGGCGACACATCATTTTCCTTCGATACGGCAGTAAAAACTAGTGGCGATTTTGAAAACCCTATCACTGGCCCAATAAAAGGCCTGTTACTGAAACAAGCACAAGGAAGTTTATTAGTGACTTTCAATGCGCCTGTCAGCAGCCTGTATTGGAATACCTTATTTGTAACACAAGGCGGTACGGGCGATGATAAAATTTCTCACTATGTACTATTAGATGCAATTTCAGCTGTGCCAGTGCCTGCAGCATTGTGGTTATTTGCTCCTGCACTATTTGGTTTTATAGGTTTACGTAAAAAA
>AZIC01000948.1_pt1 | contig 17564 bp, 12 predicted proteins | sample 359061 | NCBI WGS metagenome assembly AZIC01 (sample SAMN02429709, study PRJNA222657) | marine sediment metagenome | biome: Sediment sample; isolation source: sample MGS-MES from oil contaminated site at the harbour of Messina (Sicily... | place: Italy: Messine | collected 2011-04-30 | depth 1 m m
GTCAAGGCACTTACTTCTCCAGTTTTTTGATCCACGAAACCTGTGTGATCAGGTGATTGATCGAAGCAAACGAAATGTGGGCATTGGTCGCATAGCGTGGCGTTGAGTTAGCCGGAAAAGTGGCGAGTGTGGCATCTCCCACCAGAAAGACGTTGAAGTCCTGGGAGAGGTTCTCATAACCGGCGGTCGTTTTACAGAAACACATATCGGTGGCATAACCAGTCAGCAGGATGTGCCGAATGCCGTGTTTGTGGAGAAACTTCTTTAAAGGTTCATACCCTTCCTGATCAAAAATCAGCACGTCATCTTTATGCACGGTCACATCAGCGGTCACCGGGACCGGCACCTTCCAGAATCCCGCGCCGTTATATTGATCGCCCGACATCAGACCGGGGAACTGACGAAAGTAATCAATGACCGGTCGATCGCTGGACAGGGTCAGCGTTTCAATCAGAGACTGACCTTTGTAAGGCAGGCTGTCGAGCCGCGCCTTCAGTTGTTTTTTTGCTTCTGCCCGTTCTGCATCGGTCGGCCGATAGTCAAACGTGCGATACAGTTTTTTGCGAATGGGATCAACGGGCGCGATCAGGCTATACATCACCAGCGAAACCTGCGGACGCATCTGCTTGAGAAACGGATCAATCACGGTGCGGGTATGCTGCGCCGCGAGATGGTTTTTGGTCGGCGTGCAGAAATCACAGACCCCCGCCGGTTCGGGAGTTCTCCAACCCTGACCATCGTCGATTCCCCAGGGATGCACCATAATGACCGCCGTTTTATCCGCCCGCAGTCGATTCGGCATCTCGATGATGCCGCGTGCATTGTAAGAGAATCGCCAGGCCCTGACACTTAGATCTGCATTTTCATCGTTCACCAGTAAGGGCGCTTCATACCGACGGACTTCTTCAATCGGCTGCACAAACGCCGGATAGTCCGCCAGCAGCGGTTTCGGATTTTTGAGCAACTGCAATCGATTCTGATAAACCCGCGTTGGCTCGTCTGCAGTTACTGTCTGAAACGCGGAAAATAATATGACCGCGAGGCAGAAGAATGAAACGTTCCATTTTCGAAGCTGTGTCATCACTTTTCTTCCTGTGTTCTCGTAAGAGCGGACGATGAGCTGTCTGTAATTAAAGCCTGTTTCTGTTGATGTTACTCTATTTCTTTGTTTGTAAATACTGAAACAGATCACGCACCTGCTGCGACGTCAGTTTTTTCAGCAGGTCTTCCGGCATCAGCGAAACGGGAGACGCTTTCAGTTCCTCTATATCCTCTCTGCTGACCGTGGTGCGTTCATTTTTCGCATTGAGCAGCGTGACACTGGCGGGGCTTTCCTCCACCAGCAGTCCGTTCAAGACGCGGCCGTTCGTCGTGACCAGGATGTAGTTCAAGTATTCTTTGCGAATCTGCGTATTCGGATCGACAATACTGACCAGTAGAAAACTCTGATCCTGCCGATTGGCTTTGGTGAGGTCCGGCCCGATTTCTTTACCGGAATCGAATAGCTTATGGCAGGTCGCACACTGTTTCTCGAACAGCAGTTTCCCCTGATCCAAATTTCCCGAACCGGCACGCAGGTCATTGGAGATCCGGCGGATCTCGGCCAGTTTTTCCTCCGGTGTCCCTGCGCGAATAGTACCCCAGTGCTTTCGTACCAGTGCATTCAGTTTTGCAGCATTATGTAAAGCAACACGCCGTAACTGGTCTGCGGAAACTTCCTCTGGTGGATAAGTGCCGTGATCAATTTCCTGCAGGAATGCGAGCGCAGAATCAACGCGGCCCAATAAAACATCGCGGGTCTGAGATCGCAGAGTTACATCCATCTTTTCATACTGAGCCAGCAGACGCTCCGTAATCTGCTCATCAGAGAAGCGGCTCAAGAGATTGAGTGCCGCCAGTTGAATCGCGGGGGTTTCAGAACTGTCCACCATCTTCAATACCGTATCCCGACATTCCTGGGAGTCACTCAGTTCCTGCAGGATCGCCAGCATTTCCAGCCGTGTTTTCTCTGTGCGTTTCTGATCCGCCGCCAATACCAGGGCACGATCATGGGCGGCTTTGCTGCCGATTCGCATGGCGACACGAATGATGAGTGGATCGGTGGTTTTGTCGTTCCAGATCATCGCGAGCTGGTCGGCGAGTTCCGGGGGAAGCGTTTTGAGTAGCGTGACCTGCTCCGATTTTTCCACGCGAGTGATGGCAGCGATATTGCCGTACTTTGGTCCCAGGGGGAGCCCGGGCAGACGTTCGCGGCCCAGCATTTTCAACCCGGCATCCAGTTCAGAAATCATCCGTCTGCGCTCTGTTTCATCCGGGGCTGCTGCCAGTAACCGGGCACAGGCAACTAAACTTGCGTTGCTGCCTTCCCCGGCGCAGCGTCGCATCAGACGTCCCAGGATCACGTCTCGTAGAAAAGAATTCTGCCAGTCCTCAGGTCGGGAGAAAGTTTGCAGTACCACTTCCAGACTGGAAACGGAATAGCGTTCCAAAGCCCACCAGAGTAACAGGGGAATATGAGGATCGTTACTGAATTCACTGCGATCCAATAACGTGCGTACCAGAGTGATGCACTGTTCTGCGGGAAGTCGTTTGGCAGTACTCGCCAACTGGCTGATGACGGTCGGGCTGGTATCGGTTTGGGCAATCGATAACAGTTTCTGCCAGTTTTCTGCAGTGACCTGATTTTTGTCGCCAATGAGCCGGATAGTCCAGGCCCTGAGGTGGGGATCCTGATGCGTCAGCAGACTGCCTTCCTGTGTCTGGTCAAACGCCCCCATCGCGTTTAAGGTCCAGAGCGCCTGTAAAGCGAGATGTTGATTGTCCGAATTGTGTGACAGCGTTCTGAGAGTATCGATCGCCTGTGAATCGCGTCGTTCAGACAGAATACGTCGTGCCCGCCTGACCTGCCATGCGTTACTGCTGCTTAACAGATCGACTAGTTGGGCGCTGGAGAGGGAATGAGGGTCCTCGTGTCGATATGGTCTGGCTGACTGACTGCGAATCCGATAGACGCGCCCGTTCCTGCGATCCCAGTTGGCATCCGGATCGGGGTGCGCCGTCCGCTGATCGTGCCAGTCGGCGACGTAAACGGCTCCGTCGGGCCCCTGAATTGCATCACTGGGCGCAAACCAGGTATCGTTGGCCTGTAAGAGAACACCCCCATTTTCACTGCGGAAGGTGGACTGGTCCGGCAGCACATGATGCCAGCGGACGGCATGTGCGAGTGTATCGACGGCGATGTATTTATTGCGGTATGGGGCAGGGAACTGATCGCCCTGATACAGGATGCCGCCTACAGTGACGTGTCCCCCCTGGAAGTTTTTGTGAGGCACATGCTGAAAATAACCCAGTGCAAACGGATTATGCAGCTCCCCATGTTTGGCAAACGATTTTGCGTAGTAGGCTCCCTGCTTCACATGAAACATCAGATAGCCACCGTAGTTGGTACCCGCGATGAGATTGCCATACTGGTCGAAGTCCAGGCCCCACATGTTGCCGCCCCCTTCCATGAACAGTTCGAATTTCCTGCTGACCGGATGATAGCGCCAGACCCCCTGCTCAAATTCGATGCCCCGAATGTTGGCGGTGATGTTCGTCCCCTGCGTGCCATACAGCCAGCCATCGGGTCCAAAGACCAGTGAATTGGCGACCGAACTGGTGTCTTCCATGCCGAACCCTTTCAGCAGCACTTCCGGGTCGCCGTCGGGAATATCATCATGGTTCCGATCCGGATAGAACAACAGGTATGGCGCCTGCAGCACAAACACGCCGCCATGCCCGAAGGCAAAGCCGGACGCGATATTCAGATCGCTGATAAAGTCTCTGGCTTTGTCAAACTGTCCATCGCCGTTGGTATCTTCCAGGATGGTCAGACGATCCGCGCCTTTCGGCCCCGTTGGAGGAGGCTCAGGGATCCGGTCATAAGTGGTCCGCGAAAAGCGATCGACCTTGACCCGTTTCAACCCGGCGGGATTGGGATACTGCAGATACTGCAGCACCCAGAGTCGCCCGCGATCATCAAAGTCAATCGCGACCGGCTGGCGGACTAACGGTTCTGCTGCCACCAGTTCGACATTGAAGTCCTTGTCTACCGTCATCCGCTGGACTGCTTCATCGGGAGGAAAGCCCTGCCCAATACAGCGATTTTCATCAGAGGCCTGCCATGCAAGAAATGAAAGGACCATGATGCGAGTCAGAAAGAATCTCTGCTTGAATACGGCTGCAAAACACATAGTCTCTCCCTGTGATCGAACATTTGGAAAACCATCATGTCAGATTAAGTGGCGTCAGTCTGCCGCGAGCTTGTGTTCTCTCACTTTATCAAGGTCGATCAAGTGAAGCCACCACAGATTGCTGTTTTAGTGCGGAGTGTTCATCTGCGAGTAGTCGGAGAGATCGGGTAGAATCTATGAGCACAGTGCGCTGCCATTTCTGCGCGATGCCACAGGGGTCATCCGCTACCTGGGAACCTGGAGAGAGGATTTTTTATGTTGTGTCTGATTTCAGAATTATGTGGAAGGGCGCGGGGGCGTCAAGGGGATCTGAACAAAGTCAGTTGGCGATATATGTTGATACGGGACCGATGCTGGTGTGAGCAGTCGCGGTGCCGGGACGAAACTCTACGAAGTGCGGCGACCCGCAGGCATACATCAGGAACTGGTGTGGTTTCAGGCAGTGCAAATCTGGAAAAAACAGGCTGTTTTCCAGTGAAGATCACGAACAACTGGCTCGTGTTTCAGTGCACGGTAAACTGGGCACGCGCGCGACTCATTTCAGCGTTTATCGTCGTCGGCGCGCAGGCGTCAAGGGGAGTTTATTCAGCTTTTTCCGACAGGTGGCTGAAGTGGATGCAAAAGGAGCTGACAAACGGTCAAACTGGCTTTCACGGCGAAAACCAGTCTGACTGTGGTGCGATCAGTCCGCTTTGGAGCCCAGATTTAATTCCAGATCTTTGAAGCGAACTTCCATAGGTCCGCCGGAATGAATCTGGAAGGCGATGATGCCTGTTTTGGCTCCCTGGGGATCGTTGAGATTAGTACAGAGATTTCCGTTGATGAAAGTACGAATCTGTGAACCAACGGCGACGATGCGGTACTCGTTCCATTCCCCTTTACGAACATAGGCTTCACCCGATTCTTTAAACAGGAGACCACGACCATGTTCTTCATAAAGCTTCCCCCACCAGCCTTTCCCTGCGTCAGCCTGGTACCCTTTGACATGGCCGCCCGGTTCCAGGCTGCTGCGAAACTGAATGCCGCTGTTGCCGGAGTTGGGAGTCAGTTTGACCTTGAGCTTCAATTCAAAATCACTTACCTGCAGATCGCTGACCAGGAACTCATTCTGTTTGATTCCCGGCGAACGTCCGACGATCTCGCCGTTTTCGACAGACCAGAGTTGACTGTTTCCGGTCCAGCCAGCCAGGTTCTGACCGTTGAAAAACAGCTTCAGATTATCGGGAGTCGCTTGCATGGGAACCTGTTGTGAACTGGCCAGATACGCGACCAGCGAACGGACTTCCAGACGGCTCAACTGCTTCCAGAGATTGTCCGGCATCATTGATTTATCGCTCAGGCTCATCTCATCGATTTCATCGCGGGGAATGATGACCGTCTCGTTGGCAGTCGCGACAGTCAACGCGTTCTTATCTTCCTTTTTGATAATGCCTGTCACAATTCGTCCCGACTCGGTGACGATGACGACGGGTTGATAATCCTTCGCCATCACGGCACTCGGGTCAATCACATTGGAGAGCAGATAATCAAGGTTTGCCCGATTGGAGCCGGTTAACTCGGGCCCGATCGATTCCCCTGTGCCAAACAGTTTGTGACACTGCTGGCAGGTCTTGGCGAATACAGCGCGCCCCAGATTCAGATCGGGTGTCGGATGCGGTCGTTCAATCAGCTTCTTGAAACTGGCAATCTGCTTTTTCTTATCGGCGGCGGACTCACGCACGATGCCCCAGACTTTACCAATCTTTTCATTCAGACTTTGATCTTTGAGATTGCCCAGCTGACGAATGATTTCCGCAGAGAGATCTTTCGCGGCGATCTCTTTCGTTTCAACAGCCGCTACCAGTTGATGTGCATACTCGCGTCGACTGGCGAGCGTGTTGAGGGCATCCCGTTTTTCATTCAGATCGAACTGGGGATAACGTTTGAGAATTTCAGACGCAGTGTTGGCGGCAGAGTAACTGGCCAGCCCACGTAAGGCTTCCCTTCGCATGGCCTGCTCATCCAGTAATGGAATCAGAATTGGCTGCAGCTCCGGGTCTTTCGCTCCCAGTAAAGAAGTCAGTGCCGACTTACGACCTTTCAGATCGTTCTTCTGAGCAGCCACGATTTCGCGTAACTGCTGCATCGCTGCCGGGTCTCCGAAGGTGACCGCCAGCGCCAGCGATTCTGATTTCACAACCGGGTCTTTGCTGGCGATCAGCTTTTCACCGACCGTTTTCCAGGGTTCGGGCATCGGGAACTGACGCCGTCCCCGCAGCGCACTGTTGATGGAATCGAGGAAGACTTTCTGCCGCGCTGCTGTTGTCGACTGCCCTAACTGTTCCACCAGAAAAGCGACAGCCTCGGCGGTTCCGATATCGGCGATCCGACGCAGGGTATAGGATTCGATCAAAGGAATTTTGGAAGCATCCGCCAACTGAAACGCACGCTGCATATTATGAGGTGCTAACGGCTCGATCGCATACCAGTACAACAAAGGCAGATTGTGATCGTTCTGATCTGCTTTATGACTGACCAGGCCAGCCAGGATGTCCCAGCGCTGATCCAGGGGCAACCGATTGACGGCGGATCCCAGGTACAATCGAACAACGGGAGAAGGATCACTCTGTGCGAGCTCAGCCATTTTCGCGAGCAAGGCATCAGTCGGGGTTCCTGTTTCCAGCGCCAGCTGGATCGCCCAGCCCCGCATGAATTCACTGGGGTCTTTTAATGCCTGCATGACTTTGGCTTCTGACAGACCGCCGGTCACATGCAGAGCCCATAGCGCGCGTAAACGTCGGGTGACATCGTCATGTTGGAAAGCGATTTCTGCTAACTGGGCGTGGACTTCCGGATCCGGGCCCCGTTCCTGCAGAATACGACGGGACTGGCGGACGTACCAGTCGTTGTCGTGTAACTGCAACTTGACGAGTTCGGCACTGGTCAGTTTCTGCAGATCGACTTTGACCGGCTTGGCATTGTTATACGCGACCCGAAAGATACGACCGTTCGAGCGGTCATGTTTCTGAAACTCGCGATGATGACACTGATTCGTATCGTACCAGTCGATAAAATAAACCTGCCCGTCCGGTCCGTATCGCAGATACAGAATCTGTGAGGAACGATCGTTGGCGAACAGGAAATCAGGAGCGAAATCGCCTGCATAGCCCGAACCTTTGCGCGCCAGCTGATCCTGATTCAAACGGGCACCGTGAATGTTATTCATGAACAACTGATTGCGATACTTTTCAGGCCAGCTCCCTCCGAGATAAATCATCGCGCCGGCATGGGCGTGACCGCCTCCCACCAGATCGGAAGCCACCCGGTCCGACTGATTCCATTGACCGCCGGTCCAGTGCCTGTGTTTCGCGATAGTCTTAATATCATCGTAGGTATAAGGATTGAAATGCTGTCCCGCCTGCCTGCGATAGCGGGCGTTCTGAACGATATGAAACAGATGAGGGATCACACAGCAGGTCAGGAAGCACTGCCCCTGGTCGTTGAAGTCGACTCCCCAGGGATTACTGGTTCCATGAGCGAAGACTTCGAATTCGTGGCGGGGGGGATGATAGCGCCAGATGCCCGCGTTGATCGGTTGCCGTTGCTCATCGGGTGTGCCGGGCTTCCCGACTCGGGAATGAGTAAATACGCCGTGACATCCATAGAGCCAGCCATCGGGGCCCCAGATGAATGAGTTCAGCGTTTCGTGCGTGTCTTCATAATGCCAGCCATCCAGCAGGATCTGCGGTTTTCCATCCGGTTTGTCATCGCCATTCTTATCAGGAATGAAGAGCAGATACGGGGCCTGTCCCACCCAGACGCCACCAAAGCCGACTTCCAGTCCGCTGACCAGATTGAGTTTGTCCTGAAAGATTTTGCGGGTCTCGAATGTGCCATCCGCGTCTTTATCTTCAAAGATCAGAATTCGGTCTTTCCCTTTCCCCTCGGGCTGTTTACTGGGATAGGCGTATGATTCGGCGACCCAGAGACGTCCGCGATCGTCAATCGTCATGGCGATCGGCTGCTGGACATCGGGTTCGGCGGCGATTAACGAAACGGAAAATCCTTCGGGAACGGTCATCACCTCAGCAGCTTTAGAGCCCGGCAGGCCATCGTATTTCTGAGTATGGCCTTTTGGGGGAGTATCACTGTTAGCCACTTTCAAGGACACGGGTTTCTGATCGTGGAAGCGAAAATGATCGAAGTTAATGTGCCCCCAGCCGCCTCGATGCTGATCGACCAGGCGGATGAAGATCTCCTTGCCCTGGTACCTGGAAAGATCGACCAGCGTCTGATGCATGGCTTCGTTGTTGCGACCACTGGCCTTGGCAATCACTTTGCCGGTGGCGTGATCAACAATTTCGACGCGTGTGGAATCATGCTGCCCACCGCCGACATAAAAGCTGGCATAAGGATGATCGACTTTAATCGTCGCTGAAGTCAATGTTCCGACAGGCTTGTCTTGCAGGAACTCGAAGGTGCCGACCCAGAACTGCCCCTGATGATTACTGCGCATGTCGGTACGACGGGCCTGTACCATATTACCTCTCGCAGGCTGTGACTGAAAGGCTGTTCCATCTGCGATCCAGTCATTCAGATTGCCCAGTTCGAAGTCGACGTTCAGTCGTTTTCCCTCTGGATTCACAGCATAAAACTCACCCGGTTTAAGCTCGTTTTTCAGGGAGACTTTCTCAGGGACAAACTTTTTTGGCTGTGCTTTCTTCCAGGTGGCTTCGTCAACCTTCTCTGTTTTGTGCAGTAAGACATACGCGCCGGATTTATTCCCGACCACCAGATCAGGCAGCTTGTCTCCATTGAGATCGCCGGCGACGACCTGTGTTCCGACTCCTGATTTATCATTGATCTGATAAGGGAGGAAATCGACGCCCGATTGGGAGCGTACTGTTTTGAACCAGTAATTGACGGGAGGTTCTTTCGCTCCCGGATCATGCCCCTGATGCGCCCAGAATCGTTTTCCGGTGACAATATCTTTGACTCCGTCGCCGTCCATATCGACCAGATCAACGGCGTGTAACTGAGAAAACACAATCCCATATTTGTTCTCTTCCGGTTTGCTGCCCATAATGCGATGTTCGATGAATGTGATGTCGTCGCCGTCCTTCACATTTTCGAACCAGGCCAGGCCGTAAGCATGTGCGGCTTTACTGGTGATGACATCCTGATCGCCATCCCCGTCGACATCGTAAGCATACATCTGGGCGCCGCCGGCTCCGGTAAACTTAAAGGGATGCCGTGTCCAGAAACCGGGTTTACTGATTTCCGCCGGCTGTTCCCACCAGCCATTTTTCTCAAGAATATCTGCGCGGCCATCGCCGTTGACATCACCCACTCCCAGTCCGTGTGTGAAACGGCCGTATTTGAGATTGGGAGAAATCGCATGAAACTGCCAGGGCGCAGTCGGATCTTTCCCCGGGCCGGCGTAACCGAGTTGTCCTCCGGTATGAAAGACCAACTCTGGTTCCCCATCCCCGGTCAAGTCGGTATAGGTGGGCGATTCATTATCGACATTGGGATGTGCCAGATGCTTTTTCCAGTACCCCTCTTTGTTCTGCGGGTTCGCATACCAGAATGCTTCTTTTCCGGGAAAACCGATAATCACAATATCGGGCCACTTGTCTTTGTTGATATCGTGAGCGAAGGCGAAAAAGTTATCGGAATAACCGTTGATACTCCATTCCTTGACCGGATAGTATTCATGCCGTTTCTGATATTCGGGCCCCTCGTACCAGTATGGCCCCGAGATGACATCTGCGACACCATCCTGGTTGAGATCGGCGAATGTGGCTCCTTCTGCATAGAATTTATCTCCCAGCTGTTTGCGTTCAAACTGATGGACAATGAACTCTTCGGCGGCAGAGAGCGGCGCTGCAGACAGAAGCAGGAACAGCAGAAACAGGGAGTAACGAGCCATAACGATTCCCCTCGGAAAGATAAATGAAAGAAAATTGATTCGAGAAGCGTTTCAGTTAATTGCAGGATTCAGAACATCGGCTATTCCAGCGTGAAGGCAGGTAGTTGCTTGAGTTCGCCTCCCGCGAGCGCCGATTCGTGTGCCAGTATTCCGACACAGGTCCAGTTGGCAGACAGCGGTGCGTTCGGCCAGGGATCGGAACCTTCAACCAGCGAATTCAAAAACGCATTCACCAGATGCGGATGCGAACCGCCATGCCCGGCCCCCTGCAGAAACGAAAGATGCTCGGCATCGTGAATGGCGCGGGTAAATTTCTGAATCTCGGGCGGCAGCAGGTGTGCATAATCGGGAACTTCCACGCGTTCCGGTATTTCCGGCTCAGGCTTTTTAGCCGTATGCAGGACCGGGTTTTCGCCTTCGATTAAAGGCCACTCAAATGATTTCTTCGTCCCATAAACGTCAACCGATTCACGATACTGCCTGGCGGTATCAAACAGGAATCGCCAGATGTGGGCTGCGATGTCGGAATCTTTAATTTTGATGTGGCAGGTTTCAACGGCGAAGCGGTTTCCCGATTTCTCGGCGATTTCATCATTCACCGTGCCGGAACCGAAGCAACTGATATATTCAGCGCGGCCATTGACCATGCCTAAAACGGGGCTAACCACATGCGTCGCGTAATGCATGGGAATCATCCGCTCCCAATATTCGGGCCAGCCTTCCATGTCCTGCGGGTGACTGGCCTGCATGTATTGAATTTTTCCCAGCTCTCCTGTGTCGTACATCTCCTTGATGAATAAAAATTCGCGGCTGTAGACCACGGTTTCCATCATCATATATTTCAAGCCGGTCTCTTTAACCGTCTTGACGATTTCTTCGCACTCGGCCACCGTTGTCGCCATCGGGACGGTGCAGGCGACATGCTTACCCGCTTTCAATGCTTTGATCGACTGCGGTGCGTGATCGGGAATCGGCGTATTAATATGGACGGCATCCACATTTGGATCTGCCAGCAGTTCGTCATACGATGTATATCGTTTCTCGATTCCGAAGGTATCGCCAATATGATTTAGATGCGATTCTGATCGCTGACAGATCGCGTACATGTTGGCATGCGGATGTGCCTGATAGATGGGAATAAACTCGGCACCAAAACCGAGACCGACAATCGCGACATTAATTTTTTTCTCACTCATGGCAATCCTTCAACGCTGCAGGAGATACTTTTATCTGGACGAATCCTTCTCACATCGGAGCCGTACCCATGTTCTTTATTGTAAAACAGGGCCGACCAGTTACCATGTAAACTTGCGCAGAATAAATTGAGATATTTCACCACACAGAAATCAGCCTTATTCCACATTTACAGGCCCTGTTTCCAACTTCTTATTTCGATACACAGGTATTCCTTAGGAATATTACGTTCTCTAAAAAGGCTGTTTCCTTCAAAGTAAATTCCCGAATTCATGAAATCACGCCCTTCAATCGCCCTGTTGATAGAATCATCTAACTCTTATGCCCGGGGGCTGTTGCGCGGGATCATGTCTTATATTCATGAGCACCATTCCTGGTCGATTTATCTCCCCGAGCATGGCAGAGGCAACGTTCCAGTCAGTTGGCTGAACAACTGGCACGGGGACGGCATTATCGCCCGGATTGAGAACACAAAGATCGCGGAAGCGGTTGTCAACTCCAGAGTGCCAGCCGTTGATGTGAGTGCCGCCCGGCTGGCACCTTCACTTCCCTGGGTGGAGACCGATGATCGCGTGATTGCTTCACTGGCAGCGCAGCACTTGATCGATCGTGGTTTTCAGCATTATGCATTTTGTGGTGATCATCGTTTTAACTGGTCCCGCTGGCGGGAAGCACATTTTCAGGAATGCATCGATACAACAGGCTTCCACTGTCACACTTATCCTCAGCCGACTGGCAGAAAACAGGCACCTCTCTGGGAAGCCGAACAAAAACGCCTGGCAGAATGGATTCGCAAGCTTCCCAAACCGATTGGCATCATGGCCTGTTATGACATTAAGGCCCAGCAACTGCTCGACGTCTGCCGCACGATTAATGTTGCCGTGCCCGAAGAAGTCGCCATCATCGGAGTCGACAATGATGAAATCCTCTGCAACCTTTCCGAGCCACCGCTCTCCAGTGTGATCCCCAATACCAGGCTCACCGGCTACGAAGCGGCTGCTCTGCTGGATCGGATGATTGCGGGTGAATCGGTTTCATCGGAAGCGCAACTGATCAAACCACTGGGCATCGCCACGCGCCAATCCACGGACATCCAGGCGATAGACGATAAACTGATTTCCGATGCCGTCCGTTTCATCCGCCAGCAGGCCTGCGATGGAATTAACGTGCAGGACGTTTTGAAATTCGTTCCTCTGTCGCGGCGGGTGCTGGAGAGCCGCTTCCAGAAAATCATCGGACGCTCTCCTCATGAAGAGATCATGCGCATCCGCCTGGATCGCGTGAAACAGCTGCTGGAAGAAACCGAACTCTCGTTGATTGAAATTGCAGAGCGGACTGGTTTCCGTCACGCCGAATACCTGAACGTCGCCTTCAAAAAGCAGACCGGCACGACCCCGGGAATCTTCCGTCGCGATCAGAAACGATCTCGCTGATATACTCACATAACGGGCTTTCATCCATTTCCTGCGAAGATCAACCGCTGTTTTGCATGAAATTAAAAGTGCTGTATTTCAATTTGTCTGCCAGACCGTATAGTAGAGGTTAATACCAACACCGCTTGCTTTTTCCTTAATCCCCACGAAACAGACGAAACAGCATGACAGACACCACGACTCCTGCGACGGCCGAGAAAGTCAGAAAACGCATTGTCTCCCTGGATCAGTTTCGTGGCTACACGGTGGCGGGTATGTTCCTGGTCAACTACATGGGTTTTTTTGTGGTCTGCCCGGTCGTACTCAAACATCACAATACGTACTGCAGTTACGCCGACACGATTATGCCGCACTTTCTGTTCGCGGTTGGCTTTGCTTATCGATTGACATTCGGTGGACGGGTTCAGACTGCAGGCGCTGTTTCTGCTTACGCGCGCGTAGTGAGACGACTGCTGGGCCTGGTGCTGGTTTCGCTGATTATCTACCGCGTCTCTCCCGTTGCAAAAACCTGGGAGGAACTGCAATCCCTGGGAGTCTGGGGTGCCATCGCGGATCCGCTCAAGCGTAACTGGTTTCAGACGCTGATGCACATCGCGGTGACGTCTCTCTGGATTACCCCCGTCATCCGCGCACGGGCTGCGGTGCGGATTGGCTTTATGATTCTCTCCGCGGCGGCACATGTGATCCTGTCCTATTACTTTTATTTTACCTGGGTGAACTCACCGCCGAATGGCATCGATGGCGGACCGCTCGGATTTTTAACCTGGACGATCCCTGCGATCATCGGCACCCTGGCTTGTGACTGGGTAGTAGCCGCCGAAGGTCTGCCGCGTGTGAAGCCTGTATTAATCTGGTCCTGCGTTTTGATGCTGTTGGGCTGGGGCATCTCCTGTGGCACACGCTTTTATGATGTCCCGGCTTCAGAACAACCCACGACGGAGAAGTTAGCGGTCCACCCCGTCATTCCGGATAAATCACAATTCGAAGCCAAACAGGGAGAACCCCTGTCGGCGTATCTGGCAGAACCGCCGTTCGTTAAACCGCCGGAACAGGATCAACGGCAATGGAATTACTGGATGATGAGTCAGCGGGCGGGAACACTTTCCTACCTCGTCTTTTCAGCGGGCCTTTCACTGTTTGTCTATCTGCTGTTCCATTTGGCCTGCGATCGCGGCAATCTGCAGATCCCCCTGTTCCGCACGCTGGGTACGAATGCGCTGGTGGCTTATATTCTACATGATCTGGTAGGGGAAGCCGTCAAACCATTTACAACCAGGGATGCCGCCGCCTGGTATGCCTGGGGCAGTTTCGCGCTCTTTTTCTGGATCACCTGGCTGATCGTGCGGCATCTGGAAAAGAACAAAATTCACTTGCGGCTTTAATCTATAAGAAACCGGTTCAGAAGGCTATTACTTCAGACAAGTACAACCTGCTTTTCGCCTTGTGTGACTTTACCCAGGATATGAGTAGGACACTGGCTGGCGTGCAGTTTTTCCCGAACGTCTTTCGCCTGATCTGCCCTGACAATCGCGACCATTCCAATTCCCATATTGAAGACGCGGAACATTTCCTCTTCATCAATATTTCCGAGTGATTGCAGCCAGCTGAACGCTGGTGGGATCTCCCAGGCCGATTTCTTAATTTCAATGCGGCGGTTAGCAGGCAAAATTCGCTCTACATTTTCGACCAGCCCTCCCCCGGTGATATGTGCCATTCCACTAATCACGATCTGATCAGGATAGCTGCGTACCACAGAACTGATGGCTGCAGCATAAATCCGGGTTGGTTCCAGCAGGATACTGGCGACAGTGCGCTGATTTAATTCTTCGACTGGATCGTTAATTCCCAGCCCCGCCATTTCAAAGACGACTTTGCGGATCAGGCTGTATCCGTTGGAGTGAAATCCACTCGATTCAAGCCCCAGCACGACATCACCCGCCTGGATGGCATGCCCGTCCAGAACCTGGTTACGTTCAACCACACCGACGGAGAAACCGGCCATATCAAAGTCGCCGTCGCCGTACAGGTCAGGCATGATTGCCGTTTCTCCCCCCAGCAGAGCTGACTTCGAGAGCACACAACCTTTGCTGACCCCTTCCATGAGTTCCACCAGTCGTTCGGGGTCATCCTTACCTAACGCGATGTAATCGAGAAAGAACAATGGCTCCGCACCCAGGCAGAGACAGTCGTTGACACACATCGCGACCAGGTCGATGCCAATCGTATTATAGGTTTCAGCCTCAATCGCCACCTTGATTTTGGTACCGACACCATCTGTCCCGGAAACCAGAACCGGGTCTTCATATTTTCGCCCCGCAGGCCCAGGCTCCGGATTATTCAAGCGGAAGAGACCAGCAAAACCGCCCGGTAAATCCATCACACGCGATTTTTGCGCCAGATGGGTTTTTCCCAGCAATGGATGGATGGAAGACATTGCTTTCTGATAGAGATCCAGGTCAACACCGGCATCTTTATAGGTCGCTTTTGTCATAATATCATCCGAATTAATAAGAGCTGAAACAGAATTTTTGTATTTGATTTCCTGCAAATCCCAGAGGAAACTCACAGCTGACAGCATAACATTCCGCCGTCGAGAAGAAAATCAATCGTATCAGTTATTTGAAACCCACGCCAGAAAACCAGTAACAGACCTGTATCTCATTCAAATGGAAAGCTATGATCCCGACGTTCACTACACCCGCCTGTGGCAGCGGCATAAGATTTCAACGAATCTCAATCGCCCGATCACCTGCTTCCTGATATTTCAGAATAAGTAATCCAAGGAGAACACCTGCATGAAGTTAGCGACGATCCAGACAGACAAGGGCATTCAAGTTGCCTCTGTAATTGACCAGGATAACAAACTGACATTTTTTGATCTGTCAGCGTTTGATGATAGTCTGCCAAGATCACTAAAAGGGATTCTCGCAATCGAGGGGGGACTGGAACGGGCTGGGCGGGCTGCAGAACAAGCCGAACAGGCAGACCGACAGATTACGGGCACCCTGCTGGCACCGATTCCCTCACCGGGCAAAGTGCTCTGCATCGGCTTAAATTACCGTGACCATGCAGAAGAAACAGGGATGCCTTTCCCCGATGAACCTGTCTGTTTCAGCAAGTTCAGCAGTTCCGTCACTGGCTCAGGACAGCCAATACGGATTCCTTCTGTCGCCCGCGAAGTTGACTATGAAGCCGAACTTGTGGCAGTAATCGGAAAAACATGTCGCAACGTAACCCAGGCAGACGCTCCAAGCTACATCGCCGGCTATATGAACGGCCACGATGTCTCAGCGCGCGACTGGCAGATTGGACGTCCGGGCGGACAATGGCTGCTAGGAAAAACAGCGGACACATTTGCCCCGACTGGCCCTTATCTGGTAACGGCAGATGAGATCAACAATGCAAACAGCCTCCCCATTAAATTGACACTTAATGGAGAGGTTTTGCAGAATTCCAATACCGATAAGTTTATCTTTACCATAGAACAGGTAATCGCATTCGTGTCTCAGATACTGACACTCGAACCCGGCGATATCATCTTTACCGGTACACCTCCCGGAGTTGGCATGGCCCGTAAACCACCTGTATATCTTCAGCCTGGAGACCAGGCCTGTATTGAGATACAAGGACTCGGAATGTTACACAACACCGTGGAAGCGTGGGATTGAAATGTTTGGTCTAGATTCTACTCGGAAGTAGTAACTCGAACTGCACGCAGACCTCGATCACTTTTTTCGGTTTCAAACTCTACAGTTTGACCTTCAACCAGTTGATCGAATGTGATGCCATCAAGTGATGAGAGATGAAAAAAGATATCCTGTTGGCCATCGTTAATGAAGCCAAAACCTTTTTCAGTAATTTTTTTGATTGTTCCAGTGGCCATAAAGCCCATCCTCTAACTTAAAAGTCGCTCGACAATAAAACGGAGTTTATTGTCACTCTGTAACTGATCACCACTTTTAGCAAAATTGCTCATAAAATAGTGACACACTGAAAAAATACGCACAGCGTATTATAACGCAAAAATAATGAAATAATCAGGCTGCCTGTGAATTGGACACTTATATAAATAAGATTGAATACCATTTCAGCTTCACTCAACCTGAGATAAGTGTGACAAACCCTGAACGAATTAGCAAACTGTTATATCAAAGTTTCTTATAAAAATTTTGAGAATTCTAAAAAACTAAAACCTTAAGATTATGGCTGAAAATCAAGGTTTTACCGAATTTAAACTTGACCTTTTTCCCTGTTTTTGGCATCTCAACCCGACTGTTTTTCAGGAACCACAAGACCCTGCTCACCCCTTCAATCGCACCAGCTCTGATTTTTTATCCATAGGGAACAGTCAACTGAACTGAAAAAACAACGTCCTTTCAATGATTTCAAACTGAAATATGAGTTTAAAAGATGATTGTCGCTTGAAATCTGCAGTGTCTCATTTTTTAATGCTTTTAAGACAATGTCTTTCATAGACAGAGACCAAGTGACTCATTTCCTACAACAACTATTCGGAAGGGACAATAAAATGTCTTTCACAAAACTGAGCCGACTGTTCGTCGTGCTGACTACCATCAGTCTTTCAGCATGGGCCGTCGGATGCGGCAAACCCGCCGCAGATGCTCCTGCCCCTGCAGAAGAAACTCCTGCTGCTGAAGCCCCCGCTGAAGCTGGTTCAACGACTGGTGGTGCCGGCGCTGAAGTACCAGAAGGTGGAGAAGAGCCCGCAGCTGATCCTAAAAAAGAAGAAGCTGGCAGCTAAGCTTGCCGATACCAGATCCCTGGTACCTCTTT
>AZIC01004108.1_pt1 | contig 17504 bp, 9 predicted proteins | sample 359061 | NCBI WGS metagenome assembly AZIC01 (sample SAMN02429709, study PRJNA222657) | marine sediment metagenome | biome: Sediment sample; isolation source: sample MGS-MES from oil contaminated site at the harbour of Messina (Sicily... | place: Italy: Messine | collected 2011-04-30 | depth 1 m m
AACCCGCTTTAATTCAGACACCTCCCGATCTGCTCCCTCTGCCTGCCAGTTGGCGGTCCGTCGGTTTGAGGAAAAAATTCCGGGATACAAAAACCGCGTACCACTTACATCAGTCACTGAAAAGTCTGGGAGAAACGATCCCCGAAGCAATCGAGCTGCTTACCGGCCCCGCACTCCCCATTCTGAATCGCTGGTTCGAATCCGATATCCTCAAAGCAACTCTGGCCACCGATGCAATTATTGGGACCTTTCAACCACCTTCAGCACCGGGAACCGCTTATGTGTTACTACACCACGTAATGGGTTCAGCGGGGGGCGCACGAGGCGTCTGGGGCTATGTCGAGGGAGGTATGGGAGCTTTGAGCCAGGCAATGGCTGTTTCCGCGAAAGCAGCTGGTGTCGAAATTCGCACAGGTGTCACCGTTGAAGAAATCCTTATCTCCGGAAATCAGATATCTGGAATCCGCCTCTCAAACGATGAAACTATCGTTACCCGCTGCGTCGCTTCAAACGCTGATGCGCATATTACGTTCGAAAAACTGATCCCCGCGGGCAAACTTCCTGACGTATTCGAGAAAGCAGTCAGCCGCATTGACTACAGCAGCGCCAGCATGAAAATTAATGTTGCCGTCAGTGAACTGCCCGATTTCACTTGTTTGCCCGGCAATAATGAGCCACAGCCACAGCACCGGGGGACCATTCACATTGGAGCCACCTGTGAAGAAATCGAACGGGCCTACGATGATGCCAAATATGGCGTCCCGTCACAAAAGCCGATCATTGAAATGACGATCCCCTCGGCCATCGACACCACACTGGCTCCTCCCGGCCAGCATATCCTCTCTCTGTTTGTGCAATATGCCCCCTACCAGTTGGCCAGCGGCACCTGGGACGAAATCAAAGAGGACTTCGCAGATCGCTGTATTAATCGCATCGCCGAATTCGCACCCAACGTACCAGCGTCAGTTCTGCATCGTCAGGTCCTTTCCCCTCTGGATCTGGAGCGAATCTTCAGCCTGACGGGTGGCAATATTTTTCAGGGCGCAATGCCCACCCATCAGTTGTACAACATGCGTCCGATCCCCGGCTGGAGCGATTACCGCACCCCCATCAAAGGTCTTTACCTGTGTGGGAGTGCAGCCCATCCCGGAGGAGGCGTCATGGGAGCCTGCGGTCGCAATGCAGCGCGAGAGATACTGCGAGATGGCAAGCTTTAACCTCCTTCCTGGTTTAGGATCGTAAAACGAGATCCGATCGAAATCGAATATTTCTGTACAGAGCAGATTTCAGAAATCCCTCCCTGAACTGACTCCTCAATGAGGGTTTTCCTTGTGTCGTGGGCGCTACAGTCGCATGAATCGGATTGACCCATCTACCCGATTTGATAAGGCACCACTCCAGTTTCGGTGAATACATCCCATCCGTTTTAAACTGATTTGTCGCTACAGAAATTCTGATTTTCAGAGATCACATCTCTCAATTTTTCCTTCCTTGAGATTTCTCCATGAAGATGCCGAAAGAGATAAAACCTGCTGCAAGTCTTAGACTGACCGGCGCTCACCCATCAACACTTTTCGATTTCTTAATTTAATTTCAGGTCCCTGCTTCGGAATCAGATTCCCTGCATAGACATTTTGGAGAACTGCTTTGATACGTCTCATTAAATCCATGGTCCTCATGGGGATTATTGTCTCTACTGCCCTCTGCCACTCGACGACTTACGCTTGCACGGGAATTACCATCAAACCCAAAGACGGCTCTGTCATCTTCGGCCGCACACTCGAGTTTGCACAAGAACTGCATTCGAATATTATCGTCGTACCCCGGAATCTCAATTTCATGGGAACGGCTCCTGGCCAGAAGCAGGGGCTTACCTGGACGACTCAATATGGTTTCGTCGGGATGAATGCATTTGGTCTGCCGATTATAGCAGATGGGATCAACGAAAAGGGGCTACACGTCGGTATCTTTTATTTTCCCGGTTATGCCGATTTTCAGACAGTTACAGAGAAAGACCTCACCCGAACCATCAGCCCTCAGCAAGTTCCCGTTTACCTCTTGAGCAACTGTATCACAGTCGATGACGTGGTAGAAAAAATCAAACAGGTCAAAGTCGGCAAAGTCGTTCTGGAACAGTTGGGTGGCATTCCCCCTTTTCACTATATCGCGACTGACGCCAGCGGAAAATCGATCGTTCTCGAATATGTTAAAGGTGAATTAAATATCCATCAGAATCCTCTGGGTGTTTTTACCAATGCACCTGCATTTGACTGGCATCTCACAAACCTCGGGAATTATGTAAACCTGACAGACACAAATAAGCCAGATGTGATGGTTGGCGATCTCAAAATTAATGGATTCGGTAAAGTAGCTGGTCTGTTTGGAATCCCCGGAGACTTTACACCACCATCAAGATTTGTACGAGCAACAGCTTTTTCAGCAACAGCCTTACCCGTTCAGACGGCTCTCGAAGGTGTCCTGCAGACATTTCATATTCTCAACCAGTTCGACATTCCCAAAGGAGCAGTACGCGGCTCCATGAATGGCAAATCATCGGTGGATTACACCTTGTGGACCGCCGTCACGGACCTTACGAACTTACGCTATTACTTTCGCACCTATGAAGACAGCACTATCCGCATGATTAATTTAAATTGCGTCGACCTGAATGCAACCGAGATCAAAACAATCTCGATTCAAGGCGAAGAGCAGATTATGGATGTCTCTGGTTGTGCCAGGTAAAAAAGTCTCAGCCGTGGTAGTCGATGCAAACTGATCTTTCGCATCGGCTACTCCGGCCGTACCAGTTCGACTTCGACATGAGTCAGCATTGTTTCTGCTGCTTCACCATCAATCTGTCTTATCAGCATCCTGCCGATCTCCTGTCCATAGGCAACAGGAGAAAGGCAGGCGCGGATATAGGGAAACGGGCAATCACTGTGTTCACGGGCGAACCGGTCTGCAACAACGAGTTCCGGACGTCTGCTCTTAGGCAGTGGCTCTCCGAATACACTTTCTCCAATCGCCCGCGCTGCCGGTTCCGAGCGACACAGTACTCCTAATTTGTCTGTTGACTGATGGAGCACATCTAACGCCGCCGCCTGAATCGCTCGGTCATCTGCGGGGAGACAGCGAATACAGAGTTGATCCAGACCAAAGCCCGCTGCATTCAACTCCCTCTGGATCACATCCAGCAACTGATGATCTCCCGTTGTCACCTGATCCCGCAGTACAACCAGAAACCGCGTGCACTTCTTATGCAGCAGTTCCTGAATCAGCAGGCGACCAATCTGTTTCTGATCGCGGTCAATCTGCGCCAGCCCACTGATCGAAGGTTGCAGCAAACCATTCACGACAGTAGGAAGACCACTCTCTTCCAGAATCCGCTGCACGCCCACCTGGGCCCGCTGCAGGACAAAGCCTTCCGGCTCGCTCGACTTCAACGCACGATTGACGATCTCCTGCACATACATTTCCTCCTCTCGATGGGGCAGAAAATTGAACTGCAGCTCAGCGTCAGGCATTTCCCGCTGAATGCCAATCACGATCCCATCAGCCAGTAATCCTTCACGCTCCAGAAACTTCTGATGTACCACCAGATGTACGCACTTCAGACCGTATGACTGTTTCTTATCCGGTTCGGCTATGAAGGTTCCCGCGCGTTGTTTACGCACCAGTACACGACGCTGTGTCAGTAACTGTAAAGCCCGGTTCGCCGTCGTACCACTCACTTGAAAAGAGCGGGCCGTTTCACTGGTTGTAAAATAAGGATCGCCGGGTTTCAGTTTGCGCGCTTGAATATCAGTCTGAATTCGCTCGGCCAGATCCACAATCGCCGGTTTCATAGAGGTATCTCATTCATTTGAAAAAATGCATTTTATGCTTTCATTTCTGTTAGCACTTTTATAATATTACAACAGAGATAATAATATCGCAACTATAATATTATTTACTTGAAACGGGAAACCGGTAAAATGACACTCCTTCCACTGCGCTCCATGCTGTTTTTCTCCCTCTCACTGTTCGTGATTCTCTCGCCGCTACAACACAGCCAGGCCGACGATCTGCAAAAGACGGTCCTGTTCGAAGCACGCGACGGCCAATATCATCACTACCGCATTCCCGGCATTATCACCACGAAGCAGGGGACACTGCTGGCTTACTGCGAAGCCCGTAAAGCGGCTGGCGACTGGGCCGATATTGATATTCTGATGCGCCGCAGCATCGACGGCGGCAAGTCCTGGCTGGCTCCCCAGACCATTCACGACGCGAAAGAAAACACTGTCAATAATGTCGTCGCCTTCGCCGATGCCCAGACCGGACAGGTCCATCTGCTGTATTGTGAGAACTACGGCCGCTGTTTTTATATCGACAGTAAAGACGACGGCAAAACCTTCAGTAAGCCCCTGGAAATCACCAGTGTCTTCGAACAGTTCCGCAAGGAGTACGACTGGAACGTCATCGCTACCGGCCCAGGGCATGGCATTCAATTACAAAATGATCGTCTGCTCGTACCTATCTGGCTTTCGACAGGCGGAAAAAAACATCGTCCTTCCTGCGTCGCCACCATCTTCAGCGACGATCACGGCAAGACCTGGCAGCGGGGTGACATCATCGTGAAGCAGGGAGATACCGTCGCCGGTGAAACGGTAGTGAATCCCAGTGAAACCGTCGCAGTCCAGCTGTTCAATAATCAGGTCCTGGTCAATATCCGCACGGAGTCGGAACCGCATCGTCGTCTGATTGCTGTAAGCGACAACGGCGCGACGAACTGGACCAGCAAACATTTTGACGAACAACTCCGCGAACCGGTCTGTATGGCCAGTATCCTGCGTCTCCCCGCCAGTAAGTCACAACCCAGGAATGCGATTGTCTTCGCGAACCCGGACAACCTGGAAAACAAAACCAAACGTAGAAAGCCCAATCGCGACCGCAAAAACCTGACGCTGCAGGTCAGCTTTGATGACTGTCACACCTGGGCCAGCAAACAGGTACTCGAACCGGGAATCAGCGGCTACAGCGATTTAGCAGCGTTGCCCGATGGAACGATCTTCTGTTTCTATGAAGATGGCGGCTTCAAAAATAACGGTTACGACACAACCGCCTTGACCATCGCCCGATTTCCATTGAAATGGATCTTACAGGACTGACCCGAACACGAAAGTCATCATCAAGTCTGAAACCCGGTATCGCTCCCCGAGAAAGATTGAGTTCCTGCCATGCCTCGTAACTGCCTCATTATTTTCATTCTCGTCTGCTGCTGTCTCTTTCCTTTCCAGTCAGTCTCTGCTGACAAGCCCGATCACAGCGTCGACATCTGCATCTACGGCGGAACATCCGGAGGCGTTGTCGCCGCCGTCAAAACGGCCCGACTCGGAAAACAGGTGATACTCATTGAACCCGGCCAGCATCTGGGTGGCATGAGTTCCGGCGGGCTCAGCTTTTCCGACATGGGTAAAGCAGCGACCGTTGCCGGCATGGCGCGCGAGTTCTATCAACGCATTGGCAGGAAATACAACAAGCCTCTGGAAACACAGCTCGAACCTCATGTCGCCGAGCAGGTCTTCGATGAGATGATCAAAGAAGCCGGCGTCACTGTTCTCAAAGGGGAACCGCTGAAACAGGTCATCAAACAGGGACCGCGCATTCAAACCCTGATCACAGAAAAGGGGACCCGCATTGATGCGAAGATGTTTATCGACACCACCTATGAAGGTGATCTCCTGGCATCAGCCGGTGTCTCTTACTCGCTGACCCGCGAAGCCAATTCGCAATACAACGAAACTCTGAATGGTATCCAGTACCACGAAATCCCACAGATTCAGTTTGGGAAAGTCAATGCCATCGGTCGCCGCAAGGATCGTCGTGGCTTATGGGACCGCTCCATCCCACTCGATCCTTATCGTATTCCCGGAAAACCGGACAGCGGTCTGTTACCGCTGATCGAAGAAGGTAAACTCGGCATACCCGGTGAAGCCGCTCCCGGCGTGCAGGCTTACTGTTTCCGACTCTGCGTCACCGATCAATCCGAGAACCGCATCCCCATTGAACCTCCTGCCGACTACGATCCTGCCCGCTATGAAATCGTCGCCCGCTACATCCAAGCCTGTCAGAAGGCCGGCGATGACATGGACCTCCGCTGGTTCACCAAACACGATGCGCTCCCCAACGGCAAATTCGATTTCAACACAGCCTACTTCGGTTTGAATTACGTCGGCGGAAACAAAGGCTACACCGAAGCCAGCCATGCAGAGCGTCAGAAAATTATCAAAGAACACGAATACTACGCCCGCGGCCTCTATCATTTTTTGAAGACGGACCCCCGCGTCCCCGAAAAAGTCCGTCAGCAGATCAGTCAATACGGTCTCTGTAAAGATGAATTCCTCGACAACGGAGGCTGGCCGCATCAGCTTTATATTCGCGAGTCACGGCGGATGATTTCTGACCTGGTCATGACAGAACATCATTGTCGTCACACGGAAGTCGCTTCTAAATCCGTGGGACTGGCTTCTTATGGAGTCGACATCCACGAAATCCGTCGTATTGCTCATAACGGTATCATGATCCGCGAAGGCAAACTGCTCGGCCATACCAGCACCCGCGGTCCTTATCCCATCGGCTTTGACGCCATCGTTCCCAAAGCATCCGAATGCAATAACCTGCTGGTCACCTTCGCGATTTCCGCCAGTCACGTCGCCTTTGGCTCCACTCGCATGGAACCCGTGCTCATGATCCTCAGCCAGTCCGCTGCCACCGCTGCCAGCCAGGCCATCGATGCGGACTGCCCGATCCAGGAAATCAACTACCAGCGACTCCGTACCCAACTCCTCGCCGACGGCCAACTGCTCGACTGGCCTTCGCCCGTCAAACGTGGACAACCACAGACGCGCGTCATCACGCCGGCGAAAAAGCTGCCAGGAATCGTCCTCGATGATTCCGCAGCCGAATACACGGGAGGCTGGAGTGAAAGTAATCGCCAGCCGTCTCCCATCGGCCCCACCTACACACACGATAATAACAAAGACCGTGGAAAGAAATCCGCTCGCTTCTCGCCTGAAATCAAACACACAGGCGACTACGAAGTCCGTCTGCTCTATACCTGGCATGAGAACCGTTCCACGAAAGTGCCGGTCACCATTCACAGTACAGACGGAGAAAAAACCGTCATCGTCAACCAGCGGGAACCCGCTCTCATCAATCGCATTCCAGTCTCGCTGGGTGAATTCCATTTCGAAGCCGGGCAGCCGGCGCACATTACCATTTCCAATACCGGCGCTGATGGCTACGTCGTCGTCGATGGCCTGCAACTGCTGCCTGTAGAAATCGCTGCTGCCGAGCGTGCCGGCACAAAAGCCTCCGGATTTCCGGAAATCAGCATGGCGGAAAAACCGGTCGCGAAACCGCTTCCCAATCCACAGGCCGCCCACGTTGCTGTCTCCCCCCTCGCTGATAAAACCAAACCCCGCACCCCCGGTGAAAGTACCCGACATTCGGGCGAATCCGTCACCCTGGCGAAAGAGACTCCTGCAGCGAAAGTAAATGGCAAAACATACGATGTTGTGGTCATCGGCGGAACGGGCGGCGGTGTCGCCTGTGCCGTGCGTGCGGCCCGGGAAGGTTGTTCCGTGCTGCTCGTGCAGCATAACGCGCACCTCGGCGGCATGATGACCAACGGCCTGATGCAGTGGGATGCCCTCTACGGCGGCCCCCGATCGCCCCTCTTCAGCGAACTGCTCGAAAACATCGAGAATTATTACATCGATACTTTCGGTCGCGACTCCCGCGATCACCAGACGATTCGCTACACCCACGAAAAATATCCCATCGGGTGGGCGGAACCGCATGTCGCGGAACGCGAATACAATCGGCTCGTCGCCCAGGAAAACAAGATCACACTCCTGTTGAATCATTACCCGACGGAAGTCGATCGCCAGGACGCCCTCATTAAAAGCGTCACCCTCTGCCGCTTCGGTACTCCCGAAACGATCCAGGTCAACGGCACCACCTTTGTCGATGCGACCTATGAAGGCGATCTGTTCGCACTGGCTGATGTCCCGCATCGTGTCGGTCGGGAAGCCCGCGAGGAATTCAACGAACCGCACGCCGGTAAAGTATTCGTGAATATAGATGGCCACCGTCCCGAGAGCATCGTCAAAGAAGGACTCAACATTCGCGTCTACGGAGCAAGGCAGGGGAGTATGGACCCCACCAGCCCGTTCACTGCAGATGGTGCTATCCAGGCCTACAATTATCGTTTCTGCGTCACCTCCGATCCCGCCAATCGACTGCCCATCCCCAAACCGACCAGCTACAATCGGGAGGATTATCTCAACTTTCACCGCCGGTATATCCCTGCCAGTCGTGGTCCCAATCACAAGTCGCACGTCAACAGTCCGATCATGCCGGGACAGAATCACAAATACCCTGAAGCTGACTGGTCCACCCGCGAACAGATCATTCAGCAGCATCTCAACTTCGGCCTGGGTCTGATGTGGTTTCTGCAGCATGATGAATCGATCCCCGCGGTGCAGCGTAAGAAGTACCTCGAATGGGGGCTCCCCAAAGATGAATACGCCGATCACAATCACGTTCCCTACGAAATGTATGTCCGCGAAGCCCGCCGCATTGTGGGACGTCATGTCTTCAATGAAAATGATGGCATGCTGACTGCAGACTACCGCCGAACCCCCATCCACCCGGACAGCATTGCCGTCACCGACTGGTATATGGACTCGCATTCCTGCACCACCGACAGTCGGCCAGGTTTCAAATACGACGGCAAACTGATTCTTACCGAAGAATCCCGTCCGTCGCAGATCCCCTATCGCGCACTGCTGCCACAGGACGTCGATAACCTGCTGGTCCCCGTTTGTCTCTCTGCGACCCATATTGCCTGGGGCGCCATCCGTCTGGAACCCGTCTTCCTGCAGACCGGAGAAGCTGCCGGCTATGCCGCCGCGCTCGCGAAACAGCAGTCGACGACTCCTGCCAACCTCGATCCCGAACTGCTGCTGCAAACTCTCGTGCGTCATCGTCAACTGGTCAGCTTCTTTAACGACATCAAAATCACCGATTCGGACCCGACAATACCGGCTGCCCTCTATTTCGCGACAAAAGGCTTTTTCAACGACTACAACGCCCGGCTCAACGAACCACTGACTCAATCTGTCCAGACCGTCTGGGAACAGGGACTGCAGCAACTGGAGCAGGGAACCCTCAATCCGCGCCAACTGGCCGCGCAAGTCCAACAGGCTGAAAACCAAAAGTCCCCGGCAACCAACATCAAACGCGGTACCTTTCTGCAGCAGGCCTGGGACCACATTCAAAATTGATTCAAGTGACTGCATCCTGTTCACTTTCTACTGCATAAATTCGTCTTGACACTCACTCGCCGCGCGGCATGATGAGCGCTTATATTCGGGTCGCGCGCGATCCACTACTGGTTCAGGTGATGATCACGAACAGGAGATAACAACGGCACTATCAAACCCGCTTGCCTCAACACAATCTGACAAAACACCTGCTCACACGTACGCGTCCTGTCGACACACATCACGCAACTATCGCGCGGGTATCGCACCCGGTTCGCCCTCCTATCAAAACATATCAACCCATATCGCGCACTCTTTTTGTCCATCTCCGCTTGACGCCCCCAGGCCATTCCACAAAATAGGCCACAATAAAATTGAAAATAGAAATCAGGCATCAGCTCGCATCCCTTTCAAAACCAGACGTTCCAGGTGCCCTCTGTCGACTCGCCCGGCAATGCGCATGAGTTTTCCCGACCCAGTGTTAAAGGTCCGATCCCAATACAATTCAGAATGAGACCAGCAAGCAGCAGACTAATTGACAATTAATGGATTGGCATACCCAATACAAATCAAGCACCTGGTAATTCAGTCTTCCGTCAATTGTGAGGGGAACCCTGACGAGGCTGCAAATTAAGAATGTCTTTACAAACATTCTCTACAGACAGGTTCTACCCGATTTCATCCTCTCGCACGCAGATGAACATCTCGCAGCTGAACAGCAATCCCGCTGCCGCAGACTAGACTGTGTCCAGTTTTTCTGTAGCGTCTCCGGGGCTGTTTGGACCGAGTATATTAGATTGAGAGACGCTATACTTCAATCTGATGCGCTCTAGCCAAACAAACTGGTTCTGTCTATTTATCTTTTGGCTCGTACTCTTATGAAATAATAAAGCACTGCTAAGGCAAGCAGGATGTTCACGCTCATCACAACCCAGATGGTGTAATCTGTTTCTGGAATGGGCACACTCTTTCTAAGATCGTTTACTAACCTGGGGTTGTAAGTAAAAGGGGGGAGTACCACCACCGCCAGTTCATCTTGAAATTCAAGGAGACTGAGTTGGTTGTCATGATCCAGATCTAACTGATTGAATTCGGTTTCTGCATTCGACAGAACTTGATCATACGGAATGCCATCATTGGGATTGATTACCTTTTTGGTAGCAGCAAAGATCTCGTCAAAGGAAAGTGCCTCGTCTTTATTTAGATCCAGTTCTGCAAATACGACTTCGCGAGGTGCTTTTACCAGATCAATCTGCAGAAAAAACTCCTGCTTATCGAGTCGCTGATTTTGGTCTCGATCTAGCAAAGCAAAGTAGTCATGAACAAGGGCACGGGCCGACATCCCATTCCCCCATTCGAATTCGTTTACCGAAAGGGTGCCGTCATGATTTCTGTCTTTTCGCTCGACATGCCACTTCACCACCGGGTTGGTAATCGGGGTATTCAGATACTCATACAGGGAGAGCAATCCGTTTCCGTCCCGATCGAATGCCGGAATCAGGTAAGGTGCCAGGTCGCGGTGAAAGCCGTTATCGCTGGCCAGTTCCTCCGGATCTAGCCGGGCATCGAAATTTTTGTCGATCCGCTTGAAGTAGTAAACCGGGTCAATCCAGCAGTGGCGCGTCGTCTTCCATTCCGCAAGGCTTAAATGCCCATCCTGATTCTGGTCGGCTTGTTTCAATAGTTCCTGCAACTCTTGTGTCTCTTTGAACCGGGACTTAAGCTCTCCCTTACTAAGCAGCCTGTTACGGTCCAGATCCAGGTGTTGGAACAACATCCAGTTCACAACGCGGACCCCAGGTTCGCGCAGTAACTGGCCATCCGAGGTACGCACCCCGTAAGCGATTTCCAGCAGAAGCTGCAACTCCTGCGGGGAGATTTGCCCATTCCGATTAAGATCCCAGTGGGTAAAGGAAGTGAATTCCATCCCGGGAATATTGAATCTGAACGGCGACTCCTTGAACTCCTGCACGCTCAAATCACCGTCACCATTGCTGTCCCTCTCCCGGATAAGCTCTTGCAAGGCGGCCAGTTGCTGTTGTACCCGATCACTGACCGGGTCAGGGCACCGCCGCTGGGCCACGGGGATAGAGGGAGTACTGAAGTACTCCTCGAACTCCATTAACTGGTTCTGATTATGGTCGCTGAGCAGGAAATCCCGCCGGCCCACCCGCTGATGCTCAGGTTTGAGAGTGGCTATGTACTCTAACTGGTCCAGTACGCCATCTTTATTTTTATCAGCCTGATCAAACAGCTTGCGGGGAGTTTTGGCTTTCGTATTCAAGAAGAACTCACCCTGGTCGAGCCGTTGGTTGGAATCCCGATCAAGCAGCGCGAAGTAATCGCAAATCAGGGAGCGCGCCGTCAGCCCCGTATCCCAGTCAAACTCGGCTTCTGAAAGCATCCCATCATTGTCCTTGTCTTTCCGTTCGACATGCCACTTCACAACCGGGTTGGTGATCGGGGTATTCAGATACTCGTACAGGGTGAGCACCCCATCCGCGTTCACATCAAAAGCCGGGATCAGGTAGGGAGCCAGGTCACGATGAAAACCGGTGTCATTGGCCAGTTCTCCGGGGTCGAGTCGGGCGTCGAAATTTTTATCGATCCGCCTGAAGTAGTATACCGGGTCGATCCAGCAGGGAGTTGTCGTCTTCCATTCTTCCAGGCTTAATTGCTGATCCTGATTCTGGTCGGCCTGCTTCAATAGCTCCTGAACCTGCTGTTCCCCTTTCAACTGGGGCTTAAGTTCCCCGGCACTCAGTTGACCATTGTGATCCGAATCCAGATGGTTGAACAACATCAAGTTCACCACGCGGCCTGAAGGTTCCCGCAACAGTTGACCATCGACATTCCGCACACCGTAGGCAATTTCCAGTAGAAGCTGGATTTCATCCTGAGAGATCTGACCATTCTTGTCCCGGTCCCAGTCGGCAAAGGAAGTCTGTGCCAGTCCGGGGATGGCTGTCGTGATCCGGGCCTCCCGAAATTCCTGCTGACTGAACTGGTCATCGGCGTTCCGATCTGACACCTTGAAGCGCCGCTGCAGAACAGTCAGTTGCTCCTGTACCCGATCGCTGACGGGATCAGGAAACAGACGCTGCGACAGAGGCACAGAGGGAGTAGCATGGTATTCGTTGAACTCCATCTGCTGATTCCGATTCTGGTCAGTGATCAGGAAATCCCGGCGCCCCACCTGCTGATGCTCAGGCTTGAGCGTGGCCAGATACTCTGCCTGGTCCAGCACGCCATCCTCGTTCTTATCTGCCTGATCAAACTTCTTGCGTGTCTGAGGATCGAATGTTTTTAAGACAGTTGTTTTACCAGGTTGTTCGTTACCCGGATCAGTTTGCGCTGAGAGAGGGTCAGTGAAAAACAACTCCATGACAATCAGGAAAACAGTCATTTGACTAAAACCAGCGGAGCAGATTGATCGAGGAAAAGGCATTGGTATTATCTTTGTTTCTGTCTACTAGAGCGTATCACATTTAACGATAGCGTCTCTCAATCGAATATACTCGGGCCAAACAGCCCTGGCGACGCTACAGTAAAACCGGACACAGCTTCATGTTGTCTGATATGATTTTAGAGCAAGCAGGCAGCCTGTGATTGTCCAGACATTCCCGCTCCTCCGAAAAAATCCTATTGAGCTAACAGCGTCCCCTCTAATGCTCCTCCCTGGGGACTCGCGAGAGCAGCATAAACCTTTCCGTCAATCTTCTCGGAGAGAAACTGAAAGTGACCGTCACAGTAACCCACATTGACACCACCATAGTGCAATGATTTGGGAAAAGGGGAACTCCCCTCAGGCTGGTCAATGCCGGCATTGATCGCATTGGAGCCTGAATTGGCAAGATTATAATCGACGTTCCCTTCAGAACACGTCCCCTTCAGGCAGGGATATCCAATATAAAAACTGGTCAGATAAGGATTGGGGGAGGCCCAGTTCGACTGCGACCTGGTCGGATCATAACCCGTGCGGATATTTTCAGAGATCATCATGGTATTGGAGGCACCATCCGTGAGCCCTGCCATGGTATGATGACGCCGCGCCCGAACTTCCCCTTTCCACGTTTCGTTAAAAAACAGACCCATCTGAAAAAACATTTCGCGATCCGAAGGGGTCCCATCCCCTTCCGTCGAGGAATTACAGGTAATCCCGTTTCCGTTCAGGTCCAGTTTTCCACTCGCGGGACCAATCGGGCAATCATGAATGCCGGCAATCAATGCAGAAAAACCGACACCACTGTTGACCACGTAAGACAGGTTCCCCTGTCCGGGAACAACGCTGATATCGTCGGCACAGGTTAAGACCGGAATATGTGTTTCCCCCAGCGGGGCATTCAATGGGTCCAGGTAATGTCTATCGAAGTCCCATTGATTATAGAGAGTCGACTGATCGATGTAGGGCAGGATTTCCACAACCCAACTGCGAAAGGAACCGACGGTCCCTGGTGTCCCATCACCATAATATCCGCAGGCGGGAAACCGGTCGGCTGCGTCGGTTGCCTGTATCAGCCCCAGCCCCACGTTGCGCATGTTGTTTAAGCATTGAACCTGACGCGCGGAATTACGCGCTGATTGAACCGCAGGCAGCGCCAGTGCAATTAAAATACTGATCACTCCCACCACCATCAGAAGTTCGATAATGGTATATCCGCTTCTTTGGCGACAACAGTCAGAATCAGAACACATCGACACCCTATTGGATAAACTGCGTTTACACATCATCAGCATGGGCCTCCAGCCACCAGGCGGCAAAATAAGTCAGCACGGCAACAACAATCACAACATCTACGAAATACATCCAGTAAGCAAATTGAGTACACTCACCCATGATGGGGAAATACAGTTTTGCCTCGGTTAGTTTTCGTGAAGGAAAAATCAGATTCTGCTGCCTGGACCAGTTCAGCAGATAAAAAACCGTGATACTGGCAGTCACCACGGCGGATCCCAGTTTGAACCCATGACGCAAATAAGGCGAAGCGATGTATGTGATCAACATCCCCAGAATGATGGTCACCAGAAATGTGCAGGCGGAATAGACGAGAAACAACAGAGGCGAAGTTTCACCAACCAGAGGAAAGAAGAGTTTGCCTTGTCCCATCCAGTGCTGGAACGCGTAGATGCCGGCACTGGCGCACGCTAACAGAGCAACGGTAAACATCAGCTTACGAAAGAGAGGCGATTCCAGAAACGACAGGCTCACAGCCGGCACGATCTGTCGGGGAGGGGGGAGTTCTTCCTGCTTAGGAGCCCGCGCATCGACCCGTTCCACGGCGGCATTCACCGTCGACGCCCAGGTCTCATCGGAATATGCGCCCGTTGAAACTTCTTCGTCCGCGTCATCTGTTGTTTCTGAAACAGGTAAGTTCCCGCCGGGAATCTCTTCCAGCGCTGAATTCGAGAGCGATTCAGCAGCGGCAGCAGAATCATCTGCCACTGGTTCATTAAGATTAACTTCATTAAGATTAACATTGACCGCGTGTTGAGGATTAACGGGAACCGGGGGAATCTTGCTGTCCCTTAAGGAAAGCAGACGTCTGAGCCAACCCGGTTTTTTCGCATCCTGTTCTGCCAGGCGAGCATTGGCTTCTTGCTCAGTCGCTTCCGAATCGGTCAGAAACTGGTCCAGTTCGTCTACATCGGCGAACTCGGAATCAGCCTCGGTATCTGCAGTCTGAATGGGAGGAAGTGTCGCCGGATCACGACGTGCCATATAAAACAAACCCACCACGGAATCAGCGCGTTGCCATTCATCCAGGTAATGCGGACGAACCAGGGTCTCGGGAGATATCTGCTCCTCACGTACCATTTCCACCAGGTCACGAAACGTATGAGGCCCCAGTTCCTGATCATCCTGCCTGTAGTACCAGTCGCTCGCCATATTGAATATCAATCCACGTGAATAAAACGGTGCTCCTCTGATGACCTGCTGCCTCAAAACGATTCTGCTTGAGACACATCCGAACTATCCTATCGTACACACTCTGTGGACATATTTTCCATACTAAAATAAGAAATGAAGACCAGAGAAAACAGGGAACCTCAAATAACATCGGATCAGCAAAGCTGGCGCGGTTTCCTCAGAATGCCCATAGAGCCTGAAGGAATTCCTTAATGATTTCTGCAAAACACCATTCGTCTCCAGATCCCACAGCAAATCTCAGATTCTACGTGACAAAACAACACGGCTGGTTTAATATAAACAGCGTGAATGCAATCAACGAAGCAGACGAATCCTGTCACGGAGCTCCCAAGTTAGTGCATCCCAAGGTCAAACGATATCTGGTAATTTTCCTCTCGTCGCTCGGCTGCCTGCTGTTGGTGACGCTCGGCATTTTTATCAAATACGCCCCCCACAATCCGGTGACCGAACTGGAGTCCATCACCGCCAAAATCCCTTTGGGTATTACCGCGGCAGAAGCAGACGCCCTGCTGGGCGCGCCTCCTGACTCCGTTTCTCAAACACGGGGCACACTCTTAAACTCAATGACGATGGTGAGCCCTGAGAATGAGTTGTCAGCTCAACACGGTGGCCCACAGCTCTACACCCTGCGCACCTGGAATCGCGGCGACAGGCACGCCACCATCGTCGTCGATCAATCCGACAAAGTCGCCGGCCACTGGACCTGGTCCGATCACCCGACGAGCAGCAAATCGCAATTCAACCTGAACCAGGTAGCCCAAAGCATCTTTAAATTCTGGCGCTACCTGACTGGTTGATCGTGGGGGTACAGTCCGGCATCAGGCCTGTAAAAACACAGGTTCTGGATCAACTTGAAAGGCCCGCTCCACCAACTCCGGCAATGCCACAGGCCGCAGAATCTCATTTGTATCTGCAAATTCTGACTGCGACCACCAGCGAATCGCTCTGCAGACCCGCCGCTCCCATACCGATAAACCATCCCAATTCAGAACAGGCGTCTCACTCACCCGACACACATAGTACGTTTCATGACTGAGCACAGAACCAACACCTGGCAAGTCCAACTGCACTTCACGCACCCCAATCCGCCGTCCGATCGCCACGTCCGCCAACCCCAGTTCCTCGCGCAACTCCCGCCGCAGTGCTTCGACAGCTGATTCCCCATCTTCAATCCCCCCACCGGGAGTCGCCCAGTAACCGAGCACCTCCGGCCGCGACCGATCTGCGGGCAGCGCATCTTCATGCCGCACCAGCAGCACCTGCTCCTGCTCATTCAACAAAATCGCCCGAGCCGACTTGCGTTGTTTCATGGAGATACTTTTGTATTACAAAAATCAGTTTGAATTAAGAAACACGATCTGGCACCGTGCCGTACATGTTCTGGACTCTTCGTTTGAGCCTAAACCCAGCTAACGCCGTGCGGCTGATTTTTTTGCGGTCATTGACCACACGCGATTCTCTGTTCCACCACGCAATCGACCACAAAGCGATCTTTCATTAGCCCCGGTTTTCGTCCAGTCCATTTTAGACTGCCCATCCTGATTGATTCTATTATAAAGACAAATCCACACACAGAAGCACTATCGAGGCGCATTGGAAAAGTACCTATTTCACCTTCGCGAACTGTTTCTGAAAGAACTCCAGCATTGCCTGGGGGGAGGCACCGCTTTTGTTGTCGCCGGTGTAGACGAAGACGTTTTCGATGCCCAGCTCGTTCATTTTCTTGACCAGGTCGCGGCCGAAGTTGGGATGATGGATGCCCTGGCCAGGCCGTGCATTGGCGGGCAGGGGACCGTCGGCTTCGCTGTAGATCATGTAGAGTGCCGGATCATCTTTGGTCAGATGCGTGATCGCCGACGACTCATCATAGCGTTTCTGCTGTTCCGCCGTCGGGTTCAATGCTTCTTCGGCAGTCGTCACGCCGTACGCTTTGAAGATGGAAGGATGCTCCCAGGCCCGGCCGCCGACCAGGGCTTTGATTTTGATCGGATCATAAGTACTCTGACCTCCCATGGTGCCGACCGCCTGGATGCGGGTGGATTCACGTTCGACCGGGTCCTGACTATTCGGATCAGCCAGATCATCGTGAAAGCCAATCCACATCGAAATCCCCGCGCCGGCAGAACCGCCGTAACAGGCAACCCGATTCTTGTCGATATTCCAATCTTTCGCTTTACTCCGCAGGAACTGCACGGCCCGCGCACCGTCACGCTGTGGCTCAGGCAGCAGGATGTCTTCTCCATTGATAAAGCGATAGTGGATCG
>AZIC01002425.1_pt1 | contig 17480 bp, 13 predicted proteins | sample 359061 | NCBI WGS metagenome assembly AZIC01 (sample SAMN02429709, study PRJNA222657) | marine sediment metagenome | biome: Sediment sample; isolation source: sample MGS-MES from oil contaminated site at the harbour of Messina (Sicily... | place: Italy: Messine | collected 2011-04-30 | depth 1 m m
GGAGTGAGGAAACCCTGGAGCGCATCACATTTAACCATCGCGTCTGTCAATCTAATATACTCGGCCTAAATGGACCTGGAGACACGACAGTAAAACGGGACACAGTCTAATAATGCGGTGGCTTGTCCTGCACCGGATCAGGGCCATCGTCTTCAACTTCCAGCGCTCCCATTCGCGAATCCAGACGCTTCAGAGATTTGCCTAATGTATCCACGATGAGATTCTGCTGCAGCAACGCTTCGTTCAACTGTTCCACATCGTGCTGGAGATGCATCAACACAGATTCTACCTGAGTCAAACGTGCGACCAGTTCTTCCAGGCGGGAAGTCTTCTCAGTCATGGTAAAAATCGCCTTTCGGGGAAGCTGCTTTTCTTATCCAGTTTACGGGTTAAAATACCGCTTGGATTTTATTGACTTGCATTCGACTTTGAAACAATCTGACAGGTCCGATTCCCCATGAATCCAAATCAAACAGCCACTTGCATAATTCCATAAGTAATTTTTTTATAATATGTTACAGACATAATCCAGATCTGCTCTTTTAACGAAACACGATCTAAACACCAATGTGACCGATTTCATGACTGATTTTGGCTCTCTTTCGCTTATTTTTGGAACAGATCAGCCTGTTGCTTTTTGAGCCGGGCGGTATTCTTTTCCAGCTCTTTCAGGCCTTTAGCTTGATCCATTCGCAAGCCACCGTATCCCAGTCGACACTTGTATTAACTCTACTGTTTAAATGCAAGAAACGGTCCCTCTTCCAGGCGCAGCATATCTGCCAGGGGAAGTACCGATCGCGGGAAGTGATCCTGCCATAAGTACTGAACATGGTCAGAATGTGATTTTAAGGAGCATTTTCATAAATCGTACACTGGTTCATCCATTTCGATGTTGTGATTTCAACTTCCTGTTGGAAAACGAATAGATTGGCTGTGAACGCAGTGAAATTTCAGATTACCGTCATTAAGCGTATCATTGAGCATCAACGACCACAGGAAATCAGGCTGCGGGTATGAGTGACAAACCTTTGGATGCTGACGGTCAGAGTTTGAATATCGATCAGTTGATCGCTGATTTCAAAACTCGCACCGACGCTGGTGAACCGTTCCCCTTTGAGAAATTCATCGCGGCGCATCCTGAACATACCGATGAACTCACACGGTATTTCAAACAGTGGAATGAGTTAGAAGCTCCCCCGCATCCTGACAAAGCGGGAGCTGATAAGTCGTCAACGGGAACCAGCAAGGCTGGCATAATTTCAGAAGAAGATGCGACCGCTCAAACTGTTGTCCAGGTGTCAGGTGATTCAGAATCGTCGCTCACCCAGGGTTATGATCAGTCAGAAACTGGCTCAGCAACCAGTATTGAGATCTCCGAAAACTTTGGTCGTTATGCGATTCAAAAGGTGCTCGGACAGGGAGCGATGGGAGCCGTTTATCTTGCTAAAGATACGCAGCTGGATCGTGATGTGGCTCTGAAAATTCCCAAGTTCGGTGATGGGAATGGTGTCGATGACGAAGAACTGCTCGCACGCTTCTATCGCGAGGCCCGGGCAGCAGCAATACTGCGCAGTCCGAATATCTGTCCGGTCTATGATGTCGGTGAAATCGATGGTCAGCACTATATTACCATGGCGTTCATTGAAGGCCGACCGCTGAAGGATTATACAAAGTCGAAGAAGACTCATTCCGAAAAGCAGATTATCACCACGATTCGCAAGCTCGCTTTAGGGTTGGCTGAAGCGCACGAGATAGGTGTGATTCACCGGGATTTGAAACCCGCCAATATCATGGTCGATCTGAAAGGCGAGCCGGTCGTCATGGACTTCGGTCTCGCCCGTCGCAGTTCCAGTGATGATGTGCAGGTGACACAAAGCGGAGCGATCATCGGGACACCGGCCTACATGGCGCCCGAGCAGGTGGCGGGTGACCAGTCAGCCATTGATCATCAGGCCGATATCTACGCCCTGGGCATCATCATGTATGAACTGATTACGGGCGAGATGCCGTTCAAGGGAAACCTGATGGCGCTGCTGCAACAGATTGCGCTCAACAATCCGACGAAGCCTTCCGAATTGCGCCCCGATATTGATCCACGTCTGGAGGCCATCTGTCTGAAAATGATGGCCGGTGACCAGGCGCAGCGTTACCAGTCAATGACGGAGGTCACGACTGATTTGCAGGAAGTTCTCCGCAACCCGGACGAAAGACACAAGCAGGCACAGGCCAAAAAGAAGGGCCCGAAGCCGACATCACTTCCCACGGCGAAAGTCCGCCACCAGGGAGAAAACGTCAGCATCGATGTTGCCCTGGACGGAGACCGCGTTGGTCTGTTCTCTGGACTTCGTTCGCGCATTTCGTTTCCCAAATGGGTCAAACCCGATCCAGTCCATGTCAAGTTCGCGGGAACCGGTAACTCCAGCATACTTCAACTGGAATTTCGCCGGGTTTTGGCCTCATCAGTTTCCGTACGACAATAAAGACTGACGTAACAAAGCAAAAGGCTGGACCGAGCTCTCGACGTAAATAGGGAAGCCGCCGACCTACTGTAAACAACCGATAGAAAACGTGGCGCTGCTGATACCCGCATCAGCCCCTCAGTGAGATGATCAATGACTTACGCTCGCAACAGCAAGCACGTGAAAACCATTTTACTTCTACATAAATTGTCCGATGTCTGATGTATTTGATATTTACACTTGACGAACAAAATTTAACATACTGATATTCACACAAACCTTTCAATCAATTTGTATTACGACGAGCATTTATTTTGAAAACAGCCCACCCCATGAATCCACGATTTCGGTTTTATCCGCAGTTACTGGTATGCACTTTACTGATATGCTGCGGACACTCTGAGAATACGAAGGCAGCCGAACATCACTTTCAGGTGAGTTTTCTGAAATCGATTCATCCCGAACCGTTCACCGGTCGTGTTTATCTGATTTTTACCAAATCCAATCGTGAACCACGGTTCGGGCCTTCCTGGTTTCAACCGGAATCCTTCATTGCCCGGGATGTCACCAACTGGCAGCCAGGCGAACTCCTCGAGTTGGGACCTGAAACCAAAGGACTGCTCTCTTATCCCAAGCCATTAGCGGAAATGGATCTGGCCGGATATCACGCGCAGGCGGTCGCACGCTTTAATTCAACGGATCCCAAAATCGGTACTGCTCCCGGAAACGGGTTCAGCCCGGCTCGTCAATTGAGCGGCGGTCTGGTGGCAAACATCCCTTCCTTCACCATTGATCAACTGGTGCCGGAAAAAACGTTTACCGAAACTCAGTGGATCAAATATTTCAAACTGCGATCGCCTCTGTTATCGAAGTTTCATGAACAGGAAACCGGTTTTGAAGCCAGTGTCATCCTCCCACAAAGTTATTACCAGCAGCCACAACGGAAGTACCCGGTCATCTATTCCATTCCCGGCTTTGGCGGCGATCATCAGCGCAATCTGCCACAGGCGCCAATTGCAGAACAGAATTCAGGCGGCGTTGAATTCATCCGCGTATTCCTCAACCCGCAATGTCGCTGGGGGCACCATGTCTTTGCTGATTCCGCTACCAATGGACCTGTCGGAAAAGCGTTTATCACCGAATTTTTACCGGAGCTGGAAAAAGCATTTCGAGCAATCCCCCATTCGCGCGCCCGGTTTTTAACGGGACATTCTTCCGGGGGATGGTCATCCCTCTGGCTGCAGGTCACTTACTCAACCGTTTTTGGGGGTACCTGGAGTACCGCTCCCGACCCGGTTGATTTTCGCGATTTTCAGCAGATCAATATCTATGAACCGGGCAGCAACGTCTATCGAGATGCGGGCAACCAGCTCCGCCCGATTGCCCGTAGAGGAAATCAACCTATTCTCTGGTTCGAACCGTTCGCAAAAATGGAACAGGTGCTCGGACCAGGCGGGCAACTCCGAAGTTTTGAAGCGGTTTTCAGTCCCCGCGGTGCCGATGGAGAACCACTCAAGCTATATGACTGGGAAACCGGTGCGATCAACAAAGAGGTGGCAGAAGCGTGGAAAGCGTACGATATTCGCCTGATTCTGGAATCGAACTGGAAACAGCTGGCACCCGAACTCGCAGGAAAAATTCATGTCTTCATGGGTGACCAGGACACCTTCTACCTGAACGGTGCCACCCAGCTGCTCAAACAGACGCTGGAGCAACTGGACGCCGACGCCGTGGTGGAGATTCATCAGGGCAAAAATCATTCGAATTTGTTGACTCGTGAACTGATGCTGCGAATCCGCGCGGAAATGGTTCAGGCATTTCTGAATTATCAAGCTGAGATCCAGCCGGCAGATTAGACTGTGTCCCGTTTTACTATCGCATCTCCAGGGCTGTTTGGCCCGAGTCTATTAGATTGAGAGACGCGATACTTTAATGTGATGCGCTGCATCTCTCAAACAATGGCAGCACGTATCAACTGCCGATATAACGGGCATAGATGGTCTTGGCAACCGAGGGATCATCGGTCCCTTTGATAATCGCCCTGCCGTCACGAAACAGGCTGATTTCATAATCGGGATTTTTCAGATTCAGCCGCAGCAGATAAGGGTTCACGTCAACGCTGCCCGAGTTCTGTAATTTGACTGCCAGATCTTCAAAAGCAATTTTGCCTTTATCTGCGGGAGAAACCTGAACCGCGTTGCGACCACAGAGACGCGTCGTGCGGGAACCCTGTTCTCCGTTCAACCAGATCCGCTCTCCCTGGTGGCAGGCTTTGCAGCCCCCTTTCTCCCTGAGATCGGCGACGCTCATCTGACGAAACGATCCCTCCCAGACATCGACTACCGTCAGTACCGGTTTGATCTGTTCGACCTGACCGGAAAGCAGCTTAATGGCATCAACGGCTTCCAGCGAAGCGATGACATTGACTGTCGGTCCCAGAATGCCCGCAGTATCACAGGTCTCTATGCTGCCGGGTTCGGGCGCAGAATCAATCAGACACCGTAGACACGCCGACTTGCCCGGCAGGATGGTCATCGTCTGGCCGGTACTCCCGATGCAACCACAGTAAATCCAGGGGATGCCCAGTTCCAGTGAGACATCATTGATCAAATATCGAACTTCAAAATTATCCGTCCCATCCAGAATCAGATCGACGTTTTCGGCCAACTCCAGTATGTTGGTGTGATCGATGTCTTCGACAACAGCTTCGATCTGTACTTCGCTGTTGATTTTTTTCAGTTTTTCGACGGCCGCGATTGCCTTGGGAAGTTTCGCGGCGACATCAGATTCATCAAACAGAACCTGACGTTGCAGGTTACTGAGTTCCACGAAATCCCGGTCTACAATTTTGATATGACCGACACCCGCTCTGACCAGTGTTTCTGCCAGCACGGTTCCCAGCGCACCACAGCCGCACAACAGCACGCTACTCTGCATTAAACGCGTCTGACCTGCTTCACCCAGTTCTGAAAAAAGCACCTGTCGACTGTATCGTTCTAATTCCGGTTTCATTGCCTGTCTGTCCGCCTGGTTCCAGTGAAAATAGTTCGCTTTTATTTTAGCAGGCCGACAGCCGGTTAACAGGTATCCCGTCTCAGAACCGAAAAGAACACGTGCAGTACACAAAAAAAGGCCCCGCCGATCAATTCAGCGGGACCTTTTCCTGTTTATTTTTTTGGGTCCGGTTCAGTCCAGACTGATTTCCTGCAGGACTGAAACGAACTGTGGTTTAATCAGCCGATGTGTCGTATCTGTCCAACCTTCAGAACTCACTTTCAACGTGATCCTGGGCTTAATCCAGGTGGCAACCTGGCTGGTTTTAACAAAGGGCTTCTGCTGTTTCAGTTTGGGCAGGCGTTTCTGCCACTCCTGTCGGACCTCTTCGGGAAGTTCGCTGCCTCGAATATAACCTGCATACACCAGATGCTTGTTGTAGGATGATGCCAGCAACACCGCATCAATGGTTCCGTTTGGCAGGGCTGAATACCCAACGAGCAGACAATCATATTCCAGCAATGGTACCGTTTCCGGTTCTACTACCGGTTCCGGCTCTGGTTTGGGTTCTTCTTCAGGCGCTGATACCGCAGCCTGAGCAGCGGCAGCAGCAGCGGCGGCTTTTGCTTTCTCTGATGACGCGGCGCCTTCTTCTTCGGTACCGCCGGCAAAGTCATTTAATGCATCTTCCAGATTCTCAGCGCCACCTTCACCTTCTGCCGATTTGGCCTGATCAACGACAGAAGCCAGCAGATTCACATTGGCTGTTTTTTTGACACCCCAGTCTTTGAACAGGGAATTGAACTCAAAACCTCCGACAATCGCGAACGCACCCACCACCAGGGTCAGTCCCCAGACAGCCAGATCCAGTTTCCAGGCACCTTCAGGAAAACGACGTATCGCGGGTCGCCAGATTTTGAATGGTGTAACGATGATACTCAGAATGCCGAAGTCCGCTGAGCGGGAAACCGCATTTAAATAGGCGATAAAGTGGCCAATTAAAAACATCATCAGGCCTGCAGTTGCCTGGGTGATCGTCCACAAACAGAGTTGTCCGGGGTCTTCGCTGTAGAAGCGTCCCCATATGCTCACACCAATCGAGGCCAGCGTCCCGACTCCCAGCACCCATCCCCAGGCCGGGATCAATTCCCAGATTGTCTGAGGCTGTGGTTGTTCCAGCGGTTGGCCATCCACGTCGGAATGCCCGACGCATTTGCCCAGCTTGGGATAGAAACCACATTGAGGACACCAGGAAGAGAGTCCCCAGGGCTCGTACGTACCACATTCGGAGCAGGTCGGCTTGGCTTGTGACTGTTGGAACTGTTGCAGGAGCTGGTCTGTATCTTGTTTGGTATCTGGCATGGCTCAGTGACTTTTTGAAGTTGGCGGAGTATGTAGATCAACACAATTTTTTGCGAAACTCCCTGAACCTTAGCTTACAAAAAGCCACATCGACGAACTTTGACTTCGATAAAAGACCATCGATGGATGAATTCCTATACACCACGCCCGACACAATCACTGCAATCCACACAGCCGATCCAATAAGACCAGGGGGAAATACAAAAAGCCGACGTATACTGAGATACGTCGGCTTAATATGCATTGTCGTTCGATCGAGCAATCGACCGAATTCCATTAGTTGACCTTAAGAAGTTCGATATCGAAGATCAGCACTTCGTTGGGTCCAATATCAGGTCCTGAACCACGCTCGCCGTAAGCCAGATCGCTGGGAATGAACAACTGCCATTTATCCCCTTCTTTCATCAGCTGCAGTGCTTCTGTCCAACCACTGATGACGCCACTGACAGGAAAAGTCGCTGGCTGATTTCGTTTGTAAGAACTGTCAAATTCTTTGCCATCAATGAGAGTACCACGATAATGTGTGGTGACACTGTCTTTGGGACCGGGAGTTTTTCCCTTACCCGATTTGATGACCTTGTATTGCAGACCACTTTTGGTGGTTTTCACACCTTCTTTTTTCGCATTGGTTTCCAGAAACTTTTTGCCTTTGGAAACATTTTCAGCCTGGGCCTTTTTCATCTTGGCTTCCTGCTGACTGCGAAGTTCCTGCTGGAAGGCAATCAGCGTGGCGCGAATTTCGTCCTCTGTCATCTGGGGCTTTTGCTTGGTCATGGCATCCACAATGCCTTTTGCCAGAATTTGCGGATCCAGATCCAGTTGATCCCGCATCAGATTCTGACCCAGATTAAAGCCAATTCCATAACTGACTTTCTGCTTCTGGTCTTTGAGATCTGATTTACCGGAAGCTGCTTTTTCGTTCTGTGCATTCGCCGAGGCGGAAAAACCGAAGAATGCGATACATAAACAGGCAGCGAGATGCCATTTCGACATAAGAAAAACCTTTCGGTGAACAATAAAAACGGGTTTGAACGGGAGAGACCATACGAGTCGGCGAGATTCGGCTGGCTGCGTTTGCCCCCGAATTAGCGGGTGATGTATTGCATGGCGTCCTCTTGCACAGAGGATCTTTGACAAAATCAAAGTATCGATTATATGAGAGTATCAAGGGAAGTGTCTACAATAAAGCACACTTCTCCTTAAAAACAGGGCTTTCTCCTGCTGCCAATCCCGGGAAACTCACCAGAAGGTTTAACTGACCACTTTTTGAAAACGGGTCACCGCTTCGTTGATATTATCCCTGGTATTGAATGCACTTAACCGGAAATAACCTTCACCGGAAGCACCAAAGCCACTCCCGGGAGTCCCGACCAGATGCGCTTTCTGCAACAGTTCGTCGAAAAATTCCCAGCTGGTGGACTCACCAGGGGTTTTCAGCCAGACATAAGGGGCATTCACTCCGCCATACACAGAGATTCCTACCGATTCAAGCCCTTCGCGTAACAGGCGTGCATTTTCCAGATAGAAGGATATCAGCCCCTGAATCTGCTGCTGACCCTGTTCAGAATAAACGGCTTCTGCCCCTTTCTGGATGATATAAGAAACCCCATTGAACTTCGTGCAATGTCGGCGGTTCCAGAGCGGGTGGATCTCTGCCGACTCTCCGCTGGCAGTGGTCCCCTTCAGTTGTTTGGGAACAACGGTGAAAGCACAGCGGGTACCTGTGAAACCGGCATTCTTGCTGAAGCTGCGAAATTCAATTGCCACGTCTTTGGCACCTTCAATTTCATAGATGGAATGAGGAATCTCCGGATCGGTAATGAATGCTTCATAGGCAGCATCAAACAGAATGATCGAACCATTGGCTCGTGCATAATCAACCCACTGCTTTAATGTTTCTTTTGTCGCCACCGTTCCCGTGGGATTATTGGGATAACAGAGGTAAATCAAATCGACGGGTGTTTCGGGCAGGGGAGCCACAAAATTATTTTCTGCCGTGACGGGAAGATAGGTCAGTCCTGCGTAGCGGCCATTTTCATCCGCAGCTCCGGTGCGACCAGTCATCACATTTGTATCAACATAAACGGGATAGACCGGATCTGTCACAGCGACTTTGTTATTTGCACCGAAGATGTCCAGAATATTGCCGGTATCACACTTCGATCCATCCGAAACAAAGATTTCGTCCGCTGAGATATCCACACCACGCGATTGAAAATCATTCCTGGCAATTGCTTCCCGCAGAAATCCATAACCCTGCTCCGGGCCATAGCCACGAAAGCTGCCAGCATCCCCCATCTCGTCGATGGCAGCATGCATGGCTTCACGAATCGCAGCCGGCAGTGGCTCGGTAACGTCTCCAATTCCCAGTTTGATGACAGCCGCGTCCGGGTTCTCTTCGCAGAATTTATTGACGCGACGTCCTATTTCCGGAAACAGGTAACCCGCTTTAAGCTTGAGATAGTGATCGTTAATAAAAGCCATTTCACGCCTCGAATCTTGATAAATGCTGAACTTTAGTCGGTGGATGAGAGCCTGATATTCGTTTCCATTTCAGAAAAGCCGTTGTATTTTGAAACTCCTCGAATTGCAACCGACGCACACAAGTGAGACCGCTTTTCATAAAAAAGGTTCTCTGGCTACTCCATCTGGAACGGCCGGGGAGAAGCATTCAGCAGAAACTCCCTGGTCAAAGGCTCAATCTGCGATAAGCCGTTATATTCCCTGATTTTACGCTTTCCTGACCAGCGATCAGCGGCACTTTCATACAGTAGTCTGATTCGTGGTTGAGACTCATCGGAGGCTTGGTTCTGTTCGACCGCCTTGCCGACAGCGAGCGCAACTCCCAATTGAAACCGGGCTTGCGGATAGAGGGGTGCCCCCAGATCTGCCAGGGACCAGCGTTCCACACGCAGGCGACACCAGCGACTTAAGGGTTGGGGAGAATCGATAAATGGTTGCACGTCAGGGGGAAGATCCCATTTTGCTTCCTCATCTACCAACAGAACCACGCGGTCATGATGGCTTGCATACAAACCCCAGCTGGGCCAGTGATCGAAATAGCCAGTGGGCTCAAGCAGAGGCGCCAGCAGCACAATCCAGATCAGAATCTGCACCGCCCTTTCTAAACTGGAATAAGCCGGTCGCGACAGTCGATCTTCAACCTGGCTGTCGGCAGGCGCAACAGACTTCTGATTCTGAAACCGTGAATGAAACAGAATCAGATCCTGAAGAATAAAGTAAACATTCCAGATCAGTACCCCCTGATAGTGGTTCAACCCGAATGGCCCGATGGCGAGCAGCAGCGTCACATGCATCCCGACTGCTGCCCACATCGCGATTTGCCGGGTGCGGCCGAAGAACAGCCCGAACGCTATCAGGAATTCTCCAAGAGGAAACGAAGCTGCAATCCAGCTTAAAGTCTGTTTTGACCAGTAAGCCGTGGAAATCCCTACTGCGGAAAACAGACCTTCTGCCAACTGGCGCCCCAAAGTCTGAACAAAACTGGCATCGCATTTGGAGAGTGCAGAATAAAAATAAATGCTGATGACAAACAATCGAAACAAGGCGATCGCACGAGGTGGTTTGAGCACGGTCAGAATCAGCAAGCCCAGTGCAAACTGATAGGCCCAGGGCTGCAGACGATGTTGATCAAAGATGACTTCCAGCAGGAACGCCAGCAGAAACAGACAGCCGCAAAGCATCTGCAACCGGGGGCAACAGTCCGCCCCTGATCGCTTTTTAAAAAATGAAGCCAACAACAGCACCAGCAGACAAATGAGGGTCAGCCCCATCATGGTAAACGACAACCAGTCGACAGCCGCTGGTATCTCAGAGACCCAGGAAAACAAGGGAACCTGAGGAAAGCGCGTTTGCGGCGTCCAGAGTCTCCAGGTTTGAACCAAAAGTACCAGCGCGAACAGCGCCATCGTCATTTTGAGAAATCGAAGTTGTAATCTCAGCGGCTCGTGGAACATGGATTGAATCACCGTTTTTGATTCAGATTATACCGCACGTCCAGACTTTTCACTGCGTTCTGATCATTCAACTGTCAAGAAATTGCGAATCTGTCAGATCAATCAAGTTCTGTAAATACCGTTCCCGTTGCTTGTTGATCGTCTGCAATCACATCTACCGATGTACCAGGCGCATAGGCATTTTTGCGAAGTACTGCCATCGCCACGATGGGATATTTTCCGAATGATCTGGCAGAGGAAGTGATTGTACCCGCTTCCTCAGTCCCAGCTTCTCCAGCGACCATTACCTTTGTACCTGCAGGCGGAACCCAGGATCCCTCCAGTCCGATTGATCGAATTTCCTTATTGACGTGCCCTAACGCGTCAATCCGTGCAATCGGTTCCTGTCCCAGATAACAGCCCTTTTTAAATGAAATAGACTGTGTAGTACGACTGGCTTCCTGAGCCAGATTCGCGTCAGTCAGATCCACACCATAAATCGGATACAGCGACTCAATTCGGAGTGCATCGAAGGTCTCCCGACCAGCGGGCACAACGCCTGCCTCGAGTAACTTGTTCCAGAAATCTGCGATTTTGACATACTGCAGACAGCAGAGATATCCCGGCTGACCAAACCAGTCAACACGACGCACAGTCAGATTGGCATCACTGTTTGGCACTCTCAGTTGCTGGAATACTTCCAGCGAATCGACTTCAATATCGAGCTGCTTGAGAATATCTGTCGCGCGTGGCCCTGAAAGATACAGGCTGCCAAATTCCTGAGTCCGTACCAGCAGACGGACATCTTCCAGGATAATATAACGGTCCAGATGCTGAGTGATATTTTCGCTCTGACCGGGTGCCGTATCTATCCAGATCGCTTCCTCATGAGAAAACGCGTTGATCTGACCCAGAATACGGCTCTGAACGTTTGTCACAAAGGCTTCGCATCCCTGATCCGGCTGCAAACCTTTGATATCATTCGTACAAAAATTGTGCAGAAATTTCAGCCGGTCTGCACCTGATATTTCAATCTGATCCCGATTACTCACGTCAAAGACTGCTGCTGATTCCCGGGCAGCCTGATATTCTTTTTCAGGTGAGCCAAAATGTGAGGCAAGGGGGTAGTTTTCATCTGGATGCTCAAAAACTGCTCCAGAAGACTGTTGCTGAACTTGAAATTGACGTAAAGACATTGGTTTTCCAGATGGGCGCAATTTAGGTGTTTTTTTGAACTTTGATACAGGCGGGATGATTCACATCAGCATAAGAGGCAGACAATCTGTTTCGATCCCTGCGAAGGAAATACTTCCCCCAGCTTAAAGCATCTCATTCTCTGGCAACAACTTCTGTGAAGCGTGCAAAGAGCATTCTGGTGCAATCAAACACGTGAGAGATGTGAATCGCACTGCTATTCTAGGAAGTTATTCTCATTTTCCAAGGTCCCTGATCTGTAGTTTCAGCAGGAATTGAGGACTCATTATTTCCTGCTGAAGACTCAGTTGACCTTCTCAATCTTCAGGTCATCCACATTCAGAACCCCTGTTCCCCCATTCAAACCCAGCTGAATGACTGCTTCACGTGTTTGTGGAGGAATGGAAATGACCTTCTTATCCTGATGCCAGCCACGACTTCCGATCCAGGGCCCCAGGTAAGCCTGACCGATATTGCGGCGAACTGAATCATAAAAATGAATGATAAAACCCGGTTTCTGAAAGGACTGCTTTCCCTGAGCCGTGTTCAGATAACTCAACTTCAGGCTGATTTCGAGTGAATTCACATGAGACCCATCAATGGCCATTCCCTGCAGGATCTGTGAAAGCCGTTCGGGGGTTTCATTTTCGAATTTCAGATATGCGGCTCCGTCTGGTGCCTGCGAAGTCATTCGACTCACCCGTCGCTGATAATGCCAGTTATCTGCTTTCTGGTCATTGTTGGCATCCACTTCAAAACTACCGTTGATAATCTCCGGTCTGAGTGGATCCGGTTTGACTTCCCGCTTCTCTTCCGATCGGCCTGTCATGGGGACAAAGAGCGTGGGAATCAATCGTTTGTGTTTGAGTTTTCCCTGTTCTTTTTGAAACAGATGAAAGACCTGCTGATAACGTTCTCCCAGGGGGATCAACAGCATCCCGCCTTCTTTTAATTGATCGATTAAAGGCTGAGGAACTTTTTCCGGCGAACAGGTCACAATGATTTTGTCAAACGGTGCCTCTTCAGGCCAACCCAGGTACCCATCGCCAATTCGTGTATGCACATTATCATAATCCAGTTTTTTCAGACGCACAGCCGCCTTCTTACCGAGCCCCTCCACTATCTCGATCGTATAAACGTCTTTCACCAGGGCAGAGAGCACAGCCGCTTGAAATCCGCTACCAGTACCAATCTCGAGTACTTTATCATCCGGTTGCGGATCAATCGTTTCCGTCATATAGGCGACGACATAGGGGGGAGAAATCGTCTGCTTATAACCAATGGGTAACGCCAGGTCCTGGTATGCCAGATGTTTCAGATTCGAACTGACAAATTCATGACGAGGTACCTGCCGCATCGATGAGAGAACGCGAGGATTCTTGATCCCCTCCCCCTCGATATAGCGGGTCACCATCTCATTTCGCTGATTTCGAAAATAGGCACTGCTTTGTGAATAAACCGGTGAGGGACTCTCGAGGAATGAGAAACCGGTTACCATACACACGGTCAAGAATAAAACCTGCCTCATGAGAAACCTCGATTGCAGTCTGGGATCTAAAATAGTTTGATTTATATAGGAATCTGTGGGAATTATAACACTTTGGGGGGACTTAAGTTAATGGCGATTTCCCGTTATCAGTCCTGTTTCAGCAGATTGAAACAGGATTAGTTAATTTCTATCCACACAAATCGAGGAATTCGCTATGATGCGAATCTATGAGGATTTAAGACGAGTTTTTAAGTGGATGGATTCCAGTCAGATGCAAGTGTTTCGAGTTGTATTCGCCGTGAGCCTGGTTTTGTGCACCTTCTCTCTAAAGGGCTGTGGTGGCTCTACCACTTCTGAGAGTCAACAACCGGCGTCTGCAGAAAGTAAACAGACCCCTTCGGTTGCAGCAGAACCAGAGCAGTCAGAAGAGATGATCGCGGTGACCGCTGAACCCGTCGACCCCCAGGCAGAAGTGAAAGCAGCTTTTGAAACGCTGTTGTCTATTCGCAACGAACCAGATCCCGATGAATGGATGCAGGCTGATAAAAAACTGAGTGCCTTTGGCAAGTCGGCAGTCCCCACTTTAAAGGCGGCCATGTCACACTCCGACCCCGGTGCCAGAGAACTCGCCAGCATGTATCTGGCCAGCCTGGGTCCGGATGCGAAAGAGGCCGCCCCGGTTCTGGAGACAGCACTGAAGGATGCATCTCCGTTTACACAGGTCAATGCGGCCTCAACTCTTACGCATTTTCCTGAATATCGAGAGAAAGCCATTCCTGTCTTAATCAGTCTGGCAGAACACCCTGACCCTAATACGCGGCTCACATCCATCTATGCTTTGGGAAATCAGGAATCGCAGTCAGAAGAACAATTGAGCGTCATCAAAGCCGCACTCAACGATTCAGACCCGGATGTTCAACTGGCGGCCATCAAAGTGCTCGGCCAGATGGGAGATCCTGCCAAAGCAACGCTGAGCGAATTGCAGACACTCATCGATAACACTGATACCAGTGAAGTCCTGCGCGAAGCGGCGCTCTCTTCTAAATCTCAGATCGAGCAGAGTCAGAAGAAATAATTCCATCGCGCCAGCATCAGCTGACTGACCTGCCAGCAATCAGGCAAGCTCTACTCCGGTTCAGCCTGTAGTGATTTTAACGACTGAATGGCCGCACCGACTCCTTGAGCGTTCCGAATTATATCGGAGAACCTCCTTTTCCAAAGTTCTTGAGCAATTCTGTTTGACTAACAAATTGCGTGAACTACTTTTACTGGCAGAGAGGGGCAACGAACCCGCTCAACGAACACAAACAACCATTTCCTCCGCTTCTAATCGAGGCGAGGAACTACAGCGCGGCAAGGAAAGCTGGGAGCTTTGAGGGGACCTTGCCGCGCTCTTTTTTTGTCTTGGAACCATCTGACTTGATGGTGCTGGATACTCAGATCATGTGTGATGTTTCTGAATTCGTTGAAAGCATAACAGCAAATCAGCACCCTCAAGCGGTATTATATTGGAAGAGCTCATGGCAACCAGAAAACTGTGGTTGCAGCGATCCCGCCGCACCGGATTTACTCTGATCGAATCTCTGGTCTCTGTGACAATCACAGCGATTGCCGGAGCCGCTCTGTTCTCTGCGATTGGCGCTTCCCTCGGCACCTGCTACTCCGCATTAAATCACAACATCGGCGCAGGTCTCGCTGACCAGATGCTGGAAGAACTCGCAGCAGTCCGTTTTCCGGTCGCCAGTGATACCAGGCCCGGGTATCAAAGTTCCCGGGAATCTTTTGATGATCTGGATGACTACGATAGCTGGTCCTCATCACCACCGGAAAACAAACAGGGTTATTCTCTGGGCAATGAACCCACCACGATTCTGGAAAGATACCCGATTTCCCGTCCCAGTCTGCTGGTACCAGATGCGGGATTTTTAAACCGATTGACGCGCGAAGTTACAGTAGAACGCATTCAACCCGCCAGCGATGGCACGGGCTGGGTCGTGACTCAAACGAATACGAATTATCGCAGGGTAACCGTCACCATCAAACTGGCCATGAATGCAGACTCACAAAGCCAAGTGATTACGGAGGCAACGAGAATATTCAGTTATGTTCCACTTTCACCCTGATAACCTGAAGGCTGTTTTGCCTGTGTTTTCAGAGAGTCCGTTCCACTCAGAACGGACTTGCGTACGTTGCTGCGCAGTACGAAAAGAGGATCCCCACCGCGGTTTCACACTCGTGGAACTGTTGATGTCTATGGCGATCTCTTCCATTCTGATTGTCGCGCTGGCAGGCATTGTTACCGCCACGCAATCCGCCTGGCAGCATACGCGGGGAATAGAAGATTCCCAGGCACAGATCAATGCGGCCTTTGATCGAATCAAACTGATGATCTCACAGACAGGCATCTATCATGTCAGTGGGCAAACTCCGCGGGCGGGACTGGCGGTTGTCACAAACTCGTGGAACAGTATTGATATTCCGAACACACTCGTGGTCTGGTCCGGCGGACGTAATGGAGGCCTCAGCGAACAGGGAACGCTCACACGCCTGCCTCAACTGAATGAAATTCTGATTTACACGGTTGATCCCGCTGATGCACACAACCTGATTGAAATCGCGTTTCCGGATGCCAATAGCACAATCGATTTTAACAGTTCGTCCTTCAACAGCACGATCCGCTCTGCCATTCAATCGAGTCAGGCAGAATCTACGCTGTTGAGCAATCGGATCAAATGCAGTCAGTATGTCCTCTCCGGAAATCCCTGGGGACCAGCAGCCGGAAATGTTTTTTTCAGTCTGGTCAAAACTCCCAGTGATTCCAGCTTGAGCAGTGTCTCCCCGGGAACGGCGGCCTGGATGAATCTTTCCTGGCCTCAGGGAACTGCCAGTTCCAGCAGTGGACTGCGTCAGGTAACCGTTAACTGCGAAGTACAATTCGAAACAGCAGAACAGACAGCATTGAATGAAGTCAATTCCGCATCTGCCCTGCCATTTTTTGCATCCGGTTCGAGGTACTATGCATACGCACCATAAAGCAGCGCATCTTCGAAGACTGAAAGCGGACGACGAAAGTCGAAAGCGGCGGTTGCTGAATCTGCGCACTTCGCGCGCAGGAATCTCGATGATCCTGGTGATGTTTGCTTTAAGTATGTCGCTTGTGTTGACCTACTCCTTTATCCAGACCCAGAGTGTACTTACTCAGATTACCGAAAATGGTTCGCGGCGTGACCTGGCTATGAATGCCGCCCGGGCAGGAATGACGGACGCAATGAATCGTTTGAATTCACTGGAATGGACCGGCGTAAACGACCAGTATCAGCGCGAGTTTTTAGCAGACTCTGATGGAGACAGTACGTACGCGATCTCCTTTGAAACCACTGGAAATTCTATCGGTTCCGTGCTGGAACTCAATGTCCACTCACTGGGTGCCTGGACCTCGGCTACCAATAGCAATATGCGATCCGAGTATCTGATTACGGCAAAAATGAGACTGGTTCCTCGACTGACGGGCCGCTCGATCTTGCCGGGAGACTCAGCTGATGCTACCGATCAAGTCTCGAACTCGGGAAACTTCGATCAGATCCGGCAATACGCGCTGTTTGCCGAAACAGGTTCCAGTTCACTCATTCTGGATCCCTGTGACCGCATCGACGGTAACATCTGGCTCTATGATAATCTGGTACTATATGAGGACCCTGCCTGGAGTTCTTCTGTTCGGGAAGAGTTTCTGGAAGACCTGGGCACACGGTTTGTTACTTTCCCGGCAGGTTCCACCAGTCTTTCGGAAGCCACTGTTTCTTATCCCCATCCGATTGCGGGGTCAGTTACCTATTATGATTACCCTTCTTCTTCCAGCCGAAGAGATTTGGCAGATCTCAAACTGAACTGGTCTACTACCAGTGACCGCCTGCGAATTCCCAGTTCAAATTATTCTGCATTCTCCAGCTATCGACTGTATGAGGGAGGTCCGCTCTATCAGGCGGTTTCGCTGAATTCCTCTTTATATAATGTGACACTGAAACCGTC
>AZIC01002487.1_pt1 | contig 17469 bp, 17 predicted proteins | sample 359061 | NCBI WGS metagenome assembly AZIC01 (sample SAMN02429709, study PRJNA222657) | marine sediment metagenome | biome: Sediment sample; isolation source: sample MGS-MES from oil contaminated site at the harbour of Messina (Sicily... | place: Italy: Messine | collected 2011-04-30 | depth 1 m m
CGCTGGCGAGTGAATATTGGCTGCGTTCAAGTTGTAAGGTATTGGGATAAACCTGACGTAGTTGCCCCATCGGATCGAGGATATCGTGTTTGTCTGTGAGTTTGATGAGCAAATAATCATCGGCATGTGTATCGGTTTTAGCAGATTCTAAAATATCGGCTAATGTGCCTTCTAAGACGCGTAAATCATGTTGTGGTTCAAGCGCTAGATGTTGATGCGAAACCAAGCCTTTTTGATCCATTTCAACCAGTGTAATGCCTTTTTTCTGCTTATATTCTGAGAATGAATATTTCAACAATGAACCTGAATAACGAATATGTTCAAAGCCTTTATATTGCGGTGCATGCAAGTGACCCAAAGCAACATAATCAAAATCTTTTAATGGCTCATAAGACACCCGATCAGCACCACCAATGGATAAAGGTCGTTCTGATTCAGATTCTTCGGCGCCATCAATAAAACAGTGGCTGATCATTACTGAAGGCTGTTCCTTTGACCTAATTTCATTAATACGATCTACTAAAAAGGTGTGTGCTTCATCATAGCTTCGAACATCACATCCGTATGCCTCACGAACTTCAACAGGATCGTGATATGGCAAGCCATAGAAATCAACAGGACCTGTCTCTGAATGAATGGTTACAGGTGTTGTAACATCATGCAGATTACTTAAAATATGCAGACCCGAACCCTGCATATGTGATGCGCCAAAGCTAAGTCGTTTGGCGCTATCGTGATTACCTGAAATCATAATCACGCTGATATTTAATTCACCGGTGAGTTGTTTTAAAAAGTGATTAAGTGCTTCGACTGACTCAGCAGGAGGCACTGAGCGATCAAAGATATCACCTGCAATGATAACGGCATCAACTTCATACTCAATGGCATAGGCTTTTAATTGCTTTAAGACATAGAGCTGATCATCCAGTAAGGCAATATTTTGAAATAAGCGGCCAATATGCCAGTCTGAGGTATGGATGAATTTCACTAACTAATGACCTACTCTTAAATTACTGGGTTTAAATCAGCGCTAATAATAACAAGTTAAGACTTATAATATTTTGAAATTCAGGTAAATACTTTTAGTCCACTATAGTCTCAACTTAGTTACTTGATAGCCATTATTTAATAATGGTTTCTAATTCAATTTCAATATTATCGTTCTTTTAAGCACATGATAAAGGTGACTATTCCTCGAGAACGAGGTTTTTGCTTAAGATGAAAAGCAGACTATTTAACATTAGTATACTAATAGAAACTAGGTGTTATAACAGTGCGTACTTACAAATTTTGACTCGTTGCTCTAATATACTCTGCTCATATAGCCAGATAGTTCAAATTCAGAACTGAAAAAGCTAATTTTAAAACCAAGCCCAAGCAGCTTCAAAAAACCAAGCTCTTTGTATTTTTCATAATCATGAATCGCTATACACTAGTTTGGAGATGCTAAATATCATAAAATTTCAAGGCCTTATGCTGACATAAAGCCTTATAAAAATACTTTCAAGTCAAGTAGTGTATGGAGACCCAACGATGAAACTCATTTCAACTAATCGCGCTTTATCAGCGATTACTTTGCTTTCCGTAGCTTATTTCTCATTCGCCACCGTGTCTACTAAGACTATGGCTGAGGAAACACAAGCCCCAGCTGCACAACCAGCGATGCCTGTCCAAACAGTTATCACTGAACAGAATTCATCACGTTTATGGAAAGCCTTTTCTGGTCACTTAGTCGCAGTTGATTATGTAGAAATACGTCCACAAGCATCTGGGCTGATTACGAAAGTAAATTTTATTGATGGGCAGTTTGTTAACAAAGGTGATGTTTTATACATAATTGACCCTAAACCACTGCAAGCAATCGTCGCGCAAAAGAAGGCGAATTTACACACCGCCCAAAATAATTTTTCACTCGCTGAAAAAGAACTAAAGCGTTCGACCAATCTATTAGCTAAGAAAATGATTTCTGAACAAATTTATGATGAGAGTGCGAATAAAAAATTAATTGCTAGCTCTGCCATAAAGCAAGCAGAGGCTGAATTATTAGAAGCAACTATTAATTTAACTTATACCTCAATTGAAGCACCCATTTCAGGTCAAATAAACAGAACACAATTAACAGAAGGTAATTTAGTTTCAGCAGGTGCCAATGCACCATTACTGACATCTATTGTGTCGCAGGGCAATATTTATGCTGATTTTGAAATTGATGAAGATACTTATGTTCACTATCTGCAATCCTCACTACTTAATGGGGCATCGCTTGAGGAGACACCTGTCGAATTACGTTTACAAAGTAGTGAGCAAGTTTACCAAGGGAAAATTCACGCTATCGATAATAGAATCGATCGTTCTACAGGTACGATTGGTATTCGTGCAATTTTCGATAATAGTAATAAAACTCTAATTCCAGGTATGTTTGCACGTATTAAATTAGGCAGTGCGGCTGAACACGAACAAATATTAATCACGGAACGAGCGATTGGTACCGACCAAAACAGAAAATTTGTTTATGTCGTCAATGATGAAAAGCTTGCTACCTACCGTGAAGTCACTTTAGGTGAGAGTATCAAGGGACATAAAGTCGTCACATCTGGATTAAACGCAGGTGATGAAGTCATTATTAGTGGATTAATGATGATTAGACCTAACTCTCCTGTTAGCCCTAACAACTCACCAAACAACGACTGAGATCGATCAATTTAAAAGGTATTTCGCATGAACTTTTCAAGTCATTTTGTTGATCGTCCGATATTAGCTGGCGTAGTGTCACTACTTCTGTTTGTATTTGGTTTGGTCGCTATGTTTCAGTTGCCCATTTCTGAATACCCCGAGGTATCGCCACCTTCGATTGTAATCAGCGCATCGTTTCCTGGTGCTAGTCCATCAGTAATTGCTGAAACAGTGGCCACACCACTAGAAGAGCAGATTAATGGCGTTGAAAACATGCTCTATATGAATTCGCTTGCCTCTACAGATGGCCGTTTATCAATTACAGTGACATTTGCTATTGGTACCGATCCAGACTTATCTCAACAATTAGTGCAAAACAGGGTATCCCAAGCGCTCCCTCGTCTACCAGATGTAACACGTCAAATCGGTGTAACTGTAACTAAAAGCTCGCCAGATCTAACCATGGTGGTTCATTTACTGTCTCCTAATGATCGTTATGACATGCTGTATTTACGTAACTACGGTACTTTGCATGTAAAAGATCAATTAGCCAAAATTCAAGGTATTGGCTCGGTTCGTTTATTTGGTTCTGGTGATTATGCCATGCGTTTGTGGCTGAACCCGGACAAAATTGCTGGCTATAACATGAACCCACAAGAAGTGGTCAATGCAATTCGTAGTCAGAATATTCAAGTTGCAGCAGGTTCGATTGGTGGCCCTCCATATGGCGATGATGTGCAGCTGCAGTTACCGATTAATGTACAAGGCCGGTTGAGTTCGGTTGAAGAGTTTGAGCAGGTCATTATCAAACGTGATGATAATGGCGCTGTTATTCGCTTGAAAGACGTAGCGCGTGTAGAGCTTGATGCCCAAAGCTACGGTCTACGCTCATTACTCAATAACCAACCTGCGGTCGCTATTCCTATCTTTGCAGCTCCTGGCGCGAATGCATTAGATATTTCAGATAATGTGCGCACCACCATGAAGCAGTTAAAAGAGTCTTTTCCAGAGGGAATTGATTACAATATTGTTTACGATCCAACAGTCTTTGTAAGTAGTTCTATTGAATCTGTTATCCATACATTGCTCGAAGCCGTCGCTTTAGTTGTTCTGGTTGTTATCATTTTCTTACAAACATGGCGTGCCTCTATTATCCCTCTATTAGCAGTACCTGTATCTATTGTCGGTACCTTTGCCTTTATGCACTTGCTTGGGTTTTCAATCAATGTGCTATCACTATTTGGTTTAATCCTAGCCGTCGGTATTGTGGTAGATGATGCTATTGTGGTGGTCGAAAATGTAGAACGTAATATACGTGAAGGTAAAACCCCTCGGGATGCTACTATTCAGGCCATGAAAGAGGTTACCAGTCCAATCATTGCAACCTCATTAGTTATCGCCGGTGTATTCGTCCCTCTCGCTTTTATCAGTGGTTTAGACGGCATGTTTTTTACACAGTTTGCTCTAACTATTGTTATTGCGACCTTTATTTCAATGTTTAACTCATTAACGTTGAGCCCTGCTTTATCAGCCTTATTACTGCACAGTCCTGATGCACCTAAAGATAGGCTAACAAAAGTGATGGATTTCCTTTTTGGCTGGTTCTTTAATCTATTCAATAAAGTTTTTAATAGAGGCCAATATGCCTATTCTCACAGAGTAGTCGGCTCTGTGATCTCGCATAAAGTCATTATGATGTTGGTTTATGGTCTGCTGGTGGGCTTGGCAGCATATAGCTTTAAATTAGTGCCTCCTGGCTATATCCCTTCTCAAGATAAGCAGTACCTGATTAGTTTTGCTCAATTACCTACTGGCTCTACATTAGATCGTACTGAAAAAGTCATGCGTGAAATGGCTGATGCAGCCATGAACGAGAAAGGTGTCAAAAGTGCGGTTCAATTCCCAGGTTTATCGGTAAATGGCTTTGTAAACTCAGCTAGTGCAGGTATTGTTTTTGTTACCTTAGAAGACTTTGACAAGCGTACCGATCCTTCACTGAGTGCTGGCGCTATTGCTGGCCGACTGCAACAGAAATTTGGTGCGATTCAAGATGCCTTTATTGCTATCTTCCCTCCTCCTCCAGTGCGAGGTTTGGGTACAACGGGTGGTTTTAAACTACAAGTAGAAGATCGTGGTGACCAAGGTTATAAAGCACTTGATGATGTGATGAATCAAGTCAAGATGAAAGCCTATCAAGATCCCGCTTTAATGATGGTTTATTCAAATTACAATGTGAATGTACCTCAGCTTTATGCCAATCTCGATCGAACAAAAGCTGAGCAATTAGGTATTCCGGTAGACGAAGTTTTCCAAGCATTACAAATTTATCTTGGTTCATTGTATGTCAATGATTTCAACCAGTTTGGTCGTACCTATCAGGTCATTGCACAAGCTGATACGGAATTTCGTTCAACACCACAAGATATCACTCGATTACAGACCAGAAACAACAATGGTGACATGGTGCCGCTAGCATCGGTGATTAATGTATCAGAAAGCTTTGGTCCAGAAGTTGCCATGCACTATAACTCATACCGTTCAGCTGATTTAAACGGTAGTGCTGCTCCGGGTTATTCTTCTGGCGAAGCACAAGCTGCTATTGTTAAGATTCTCGATGAAACCTTACCTAAAGGCATGGAATATGAGTGGACGGAGTTAACCTATCAACAGATATTGGCAGGTAATACCGCCATTTATATATTCCCTCTCTGCTTGTTCTTAGTATTTCTTGTATTAGCGGGACAGTATGAAAGTTTAGCTTTGCCTTTGGCGGTTATTCTTATCGTTCCAATGAGTATGCTATCTGCAATCATAGGCGTTTATATTTACGGTGGTGATAATAATATCTTTACCCAGATAAGTTTATTCCTGCTGGCAGGCTTAGCCTGTAAAAATGCCATTCTTATTGTTGAGTTTGCTCACGATCTCGAGCAACAAGGTCGCTCATTAGTAGAAGCTGCCATTGAGGCCTCTCGCTTACGTTTACGTCCAATATTAATGACTTCATTCGCATTTATCATGGGTGTTGTGCCATTAGTATTAAGTACTGGTGCAGGTTCAGAGATGCGTCAAGCCATTGGTGTTGCCGTATTCTCCGGCATGCTAGGTGTGACTTTCTTTGGACTGATATTTACGCCAATATTCTACGTAATCTTCCGTAAAGTAGAGTTATATTTCAAATCAGGTAAAGGTGATTCAGAAGCAAAAGTTATTTGATTCTCAACTCTAAAATATCAGCGTGAATGGCTTATATATCATTCACGCTGATTATTAATACAATTATCTATTATTCTTTAGTTACTTGTAGCCGGTTATTTCTATCACGACTACTCCTTACCAATTCATTACTCGCTAAATTCAAATCCTGCTTCGCTAACCGATCATAAAGTACTACATTAACTGTGGCAGCAAGGTTCATACAGCCGATAGTTGGGATATATACCACCTCATCAGCAATATCAATAACATCCTGACTAATTGAACCATCTTCAGGCCCAAAAATATAAAATGCCTGTTCAGGATGTTTAAAGCTTGGCAAAGGCACTGCATCAACAGCCAGCTCAACACACACAACCTTCATGCCTGCCGAAATAACATCTACTAATGAATCAGCACCTGTGACAACTACGTCTTTGCTGACTTTTCGACTGAGATCTAAGGAACGAGTTTGAAAGCTAAGTGCTCGAGGATATCTATCACCTGTGTAATAAATATCAGTCACTTGATAATTGCCCGCTGCACGCATCACAGAGCCTACATTATCAGGGCTTTTAGGGTTCACAAGTCCAATATGGACGCTTGAATGACTCATAATTATAAACTCAATAATAAAAATGCTTATTTGATTTTAGCTATATCACTTACAATTACTAATTTTAGACTTAGCATGAATAAAATAAATGGAAAATAGCACAGACTCAACTGAGCACAATAAAGTAATTTGTGATTGTACGGGAACAACTGAAGGCAAAGTAAAGCAACTTATAGCTGATGGTGTCGATAGCTTGGATGTAATCGCTGACAAGACTGGAGCCACTACAGGCTGTGGTTCTTGCGATATTTTAATCGAAGAGTTGCTCGATACCTGATTATTTTATCAGTGCTCCTAAATCGACTAATTCTTGATGGATTGTTTCAGCCATCAATTTATAACCAGCAGCATTTGGATGAACTTGATCTGACTTAAGCCTTCGGTCACGTTCAATTTTTTGCAGAATATCTAATTGTATAGGCACATTCTGTAATTCCGATAGTTGAGAATATAAGTCAGGTATCGATAGCATCAAGCTAAAATTAGGTACGCCAATAAGCATAACTTCAGCACCAGTATTTTGAATAAGCTGAATCATCTGATCCAAATTACTCTTAAGTTGCTGCTGACTTAACTTACGAATGAGGTCATTGCCGCCATGACACAATATAACCAGGCTAGGATTAACCTCTGCTAACACTGATGGTAACCGCTCTAAACCTTGCTGGCTTGTCTCACCAGAAATGCCTTTATTAACGACTTCAATGCCAGAGAGCTGGCTGAGTATAGCGGGATAACTTTCAGTCTTACTATTAGCGCCGTAGCCAAAGGTTAAGCTATCTCCATAAGCTAGAATAACGGAATTAGATTTTAATGCTGTCAGTTGTGTCGGTTTATCACCACATGCTGAAAGCAAAATTAAGAGCCACACAATGAACGGTACTTTTAACATCCTACTATTAAAGTACATAATCATCTCGTCCTAAATTGCTGTTGGAAATAAGCGTTTAAAATTATCTGAACTTGCTTGTGCAATGTTTTCCACAGTATCCCCTCTTAGCTCAGCTAAAAACTCAGCAACATGTTTTACGAAGGCTGGTTTATTAGTTTTACCTCTATGAGGAGCGGGTGCTAAATAGGGTGCATCAGTTTCAATTAGAATTCTATCTAAGGGTAACTGTTTAGCTACTTCTTGTAACTCTGTCGCATTTTTGAAAGTCACGATACCAGACAGTGATATGTAAAAACCTATATCAAGTGCACGTTGGGCAGTTTCCCAATTTTCAGTAAAGCAATGAATAATACCGCCAGCTTGCTCAGCATTGTTTTTTTCAAGGATATCCATAGTGTCATCGCGTGCTTCACGGGTATGAATAATCAATGGTTTACGGAGCTCTTTAGCGACATCAATGTGAGTACGGAAACGATCACGCTGCCATTCTAGGTCTCCTTCACTTCGAAAATAGTCGAGCCCTGTTTCGCCGATAGCAATTACTTTTTCATGTTGAGCTAGCGAAGCTAATTCATCATGTGTAAAGTTTTCTTGTTGCTCTACATTAGGGTGAATGCCAACACTTCCAGTTATATCTGGATATTGTTCTGTCAATGCAATGACTTCATGACAGCTTTCTTTATCTATTGAAATGCATAAAATATGATCAACAAGATTGTCTTTTGCTTGCTTTATTACAGCATCAAGCCCGCCCTCTTCGCCTACTAATAAATTGAGGTGGCAGTGTGAATCAATAAACATAATAGCCTTATTCTTTACATTGTGTGGGTTGTTTTGTCTGATTTTAATCTTTCAGTCAGATAGGTTTCGATTTTATTTTTTACTGCAAAACCAGAACCATCAAGGTCACTAAAGTGAACACCGATACCAGCAGCCTGATTACCCTGAGCACCTTTCGGCGTAACCCAAGCGATATTACCAGCGACGGGGATACGTTCAGCTTCTTTCATTAGCGTCAATAAAAGAAAAACCTCTTCACCTATTTTATATACCTTATTGGTTGGAATAAAAATTCCACCATTTTTTAAAAATGGCATATAGGCATGGTAAAGCATGTTTTCATCACTAATTTTGAGTGAGAGAATACCTTTTTTAGGATTCATTGCCATCTATAAATACCTTAGCAGAGGTTAATCAATAATAGTCTTTTGGTTCCAGTTTTTATCCATCACTGAAACTATAAACTGCTCTATTAACAATATCTTGTTAATGTTATTTGATAAAGATGTTAACTTTATTGACTTCACGATGCAATCGTAAATATACCAGTAATGTTCAGCTTGTTGGCTATGTAGTGTATCTTTCAAATTAACTAAACGCTGCTGAATAAGTGTTTGAAGATGATTAAAGCAAAGCTGAAGATCATATTTTTGCCAATTTTGAGCCATTTGAACAGGGTTTCCCTGTCCCTTAAGAACCATTTCAAAGTCAGCTTCTATAGCCTGAACTTGTTGAATAACATCAGATTCGAGCAATTCGATTACTTTTAACGGTGCACTCTTAGCTAATTTTAACAGTCGCTCAATATTGTCTTGATCTGCTGAAAGACCTAAGTTCTGTATGTATTGAAGGGCTGTATTATTATCTGTAAGGCTAAACACTAATTGCTGGCAACGACTGATTATTGTGATCGGTAATTTTTCAGGATAAGCGGATATAAGAATTATTAATGTATTGTCTTGCGGCTCTTCCAGTAGCTTTAATAAACTATTGTTAGAGCTAATATTCATACTATCAGCAGGGTTAACAATCACTGTTTTCCACTTCGAAACTGTTGGAGTCAATTCTTGTTTATCTTTTAAAGACCGAACTTGTTCAATTTTTATCTGCTTGCCAGCTTCGTCTGGTGCAATTAAAGTATGGTCAGGGTGACTTTCTCCAGCAAACAGCTTACAGCTATGACATTGACCGCATGCACCTTGATCAGAATCATTCGAACATAAAACAGTAGCAGCGAGTTGGTTGGCAAAGTGCAGCTTGCCCATTCCAGCTACGCCCGTAAGCAGCATAGCATGCGCTAAGCGCCCAGTATGTATTTGTTGGCTTACTATCTGCCATTGTATTTGCTGCCACGGATAAATCATTATACGAGTAGCTGTAAAATTGAGCTAAGTTGGATTTGGATATCTTCGATCGATTGGCTCGCATCGATAACTTTAATTCGCTTAGGATCAGCTTCTGCACGATCTAAGTAACAAGCTCGAATTTTCTCAAAAAAATCGACTTTTTCCTGTTCAAAACGATCAATTCCTTGATTACGTTTAAGTACGCGCTGCTGACCCATTTCTACTGGCAGGTCAAATACAAAAGTTAAATCTGGTTTTAAACCACTTAAGGTCCAATCCGCTAATTGAGAAATGCGTTGCTGATCAATTCCACGGCCACCTCCTTGATAAGCAAAAGTGGCATCAGTAAATCGGTCACTAATCACCCAAGTATTATTAGCAAGTGCAGGCTTTATCAACTGCTGGACATGTTCAGCCCTAGCAGCGAACATCAATAATAACTCGGTATCGACAGCCATTGGTGTCGATGTAGGCGTTAATAACAAACTACGTATCTGCTCTCCTAAGTCTGTACCACCTGGCTCTCTTGTGACGGTAACGTCTTTACCTTTCTCAGATAAAAATCGTTCTATGAAAGTAAGCTGAGTCGATTTTCCAGCACCTTCAATACCTTCAATACTTATAAACTTCGCTGTCATTATTTCTTCAACTGATATTTTCTAACAGCGCGGTTATGCTCTATTAGAGTATTTGAAAACACATGTCGTCCTTCTTTACCTGTGGCAACAAAATACAAACTCTTACCTGCTGCTGGGTGAAGAGCTGCGTATAATGCCTCTTTACTTGGTAATGCTATAGGTGTTGGCGGCAAACCTGAACGTGTATAGGTATTATAAGGCGTATCAGTACGTAAATCTTTACGTCGTATATTACCTTTATAGCGCTCCCCCATGCCATAAATAACGGTTGGATCCGTTTGTAATCGCATTCCCATGTTTAACCTACGTACAAATACGCCAGCTATTTGGGGCCGCTCTTCGGCTATGCCAGACTCTTTTTCAATAATTGAAGCCATTATAAGTGCATCATACGGCGTTTTGTACGGTAAATTATCTTCTCTGTTACTCCATGCCTGCTCAAGTTCAGTAGTCATGGCATTATGGGACCTTTTAAGCAACTGTAGATCAGTCATACCTCTAGTAAAGTTATATGTTTCAGGTAAAAATTCACCTTCACCATGATTGTTGGGTAGGTTAAGTTCAGACATAACGGCTTTTAAGTCTGAATCATTAAGTGTTGAAACTAAACGTTTATCACTAATAATGGCATCAATTAACTGTTGTGAAGTCATCCCCTCGATAATCGTAAAACTATACTGAATGACTTGACCCGCAATGAATTGATCGAGTAATTGAGGTAACGTGGTATTGGCTTTAACTAAATACTCGCCAGCTTTGATCAAGTGAGCTTTTTTTTCTAAGCGCCCATAAAGTGGTAAATAATAATCAGGAAACGGACTTAAACCATCACGCTTTATCTGTTTGCTGATTTTTTGGAGGTTACTACCAGGTGCAACGATAAACGTATAGCCTTCGCTGCCGATAACTAATGGTGTTGAATTAAAATCTTTATATTCGCTCCATACAATTGCTAATAGAACAGCGAGTAATAAAGACCCAATACTGAAAATTTTAATTAATGTGCGCATCAATCTAACGCTTTTGCTACTTGTGACTGACATAGTTTTGTTATTTCACCAACAGAAAATGATTGCTTGGTATCAATAATATGCTTAACAGGCCAGATACGATTAACACTATTACACACAAACAGTTCGTCGCTTTCTGCAAGGTTAGATTTGTCCAGCGTAGCTAATTCACTAACAGGAATACTATTTTTTCTGGCCAGTTTAATAATTTGTGATCGCATAATACCTGACACGCCAGAACTCACTAGTTTAGGCGTATACAATTGACCAGACTTAATGAGAAAGATATTACTCATCGTCCCTTCAATTAGCTTATCATGCTGATCAAACATCAAACCTTCTGCGATGGTTTGATCTGACCACTCTGATCTAGCAATAACTTGATCGAGACGGTTGAGATGTTTAACACCTGCTAAAGCAGTACTTTCAGACAAGTGGTGTTCGCAAAATCGTACTGCTACGCCTTCGGTCTGATAGCTTTCTGGATAGTTCGGGAAAGGATGTGTTGAAATAATTCGAGTCGGAATTAAACTATTATCAGCATAATAGCCACGCCCGCCACTGCCGCGAGTTATTATTACTTTTACAACGGTATTTTCAGTTAAATCAGTACTAATTGAAGTTAATTCTTGACGCAGTAGATCAAGATCAACAAAGGGGATGTTGAGGCGTTGACAGTCTATAGATAAACGCTGAAGGTGCGCTTCGAGAAACTCGAATTTACCATTTCGGTAAGCCAAAGTCTCAAATAGACCGTCGCCATATTGCAGGCCACGGTCTACTATCTCGATTCTGTTTTCCGACTGACCGTTAACGAGAATCATTAAACATGAAGTCTTAATTTATCTTTTTAAAGATAACTGTGCCGTTCGTGCCACCAAAACCAAATGAGTTTGACATGGCAACATCTATTTTCATTTCACGAGCTACATTAGGCACATAATCAAGATCACATTCAGGATCTGGATTATCTAAATTAATTGTTGGTGGTGCAACTTGATCTCGAATAGCTAAAACACTGAACACAGCCTCAACACCGCCGGCTGCGCCTAATAAGTGACCGATCATTGATTTAGTCGAACTTACAGCCACTGAGTCTGCTGCAGAACCAAATGCGGCTCTAATAGCTTGCGTTTCGCCTGCATCACCCGCGGGAGTAGATGTACCATGAGCATTGATATAATCGACTTGTTCAGGTTCTAGATCGGCGTCTTTCATTGCATTCTTCATACAACGCGCAGCGCCCTCACCGCCTAGTGATGGAGACGTCATATGATAAGCATCACTACTCATTCCTGAACCTACTAGTTCAGCATAAATAGTAGCGCCACGTTTAATTGCATGTTCATATTCTTCTAATACAACAATACCCGCACCATCACCTAACACAAAACCATCACGGTCTTTGTCCCATGGGCGACTTGCAGCAGCAGGATCATCGTTACGTGTAGATAGGGCTCGAGCAGCAGCAAAGCCACCTAGCCCCGTTTTTGAGGTAGACATCTCAGCACCACCTGCAATCATCACATCAGCATCACCATATTGAATCATTCGTCCAGCTGAAGAAATATTATGAGTACCACTTGAGCATGCTGTTGCAATGGCAATATTAGGCCCTTTCATACCAAACATTATTGATAAGTTACCGGCAATCATATTAATGATATTACTGGGCACAAAGAATGGTGAGATCTTTCTCGGGCCACCTTTTAGGTATGCATCATAACCAGCTTCAATACCCGGTAAACCACCAATACCTGCACCGATTGCAACGCCAATACGTTCAGCATTTTCCTCGGTAATTTCAAGGCCGGAGTCTTCAATTGCTTCTTTACCAGCTGCGATACCATAATGGATGAATGTATCCATTTTTTTTGCATCTTTTTTAGGGATGATTGTGGTGATATCGAAGTTTTTAATACTTGCACCAAAACGAGTAGGAAAACTTTCAATACCGTCAAAATCTGTTAGAGCTTCAACACCACTTTGACCAGCTAGAATATTTTTCCACGTATCTTTAACATTTAAACCAACAGGTGTAACGGCTCCAAGGCCAGTGACTACCACACGTCGTTTAGACATTTCAAATCCCCTAATTTAAAGGTTTACTATTGCTTAAAACAACATAGCCGCCTAGTGTGCGTGAACACATCTAGGCGGCTATGCTTAACAATCAGTGATATTAAGACTGAACAGAATTAATATAGTTAACTGCTTCTTTTACTGTTGTGATTTTTTCAGCATTTTCATCTGGAATTTCACATTCAAATTCTTCTTCAAGAGCCATGACCAACTCAACTGTATCTAAAGAATCTGCACCTAAGTCATCAATGAATGATGCTTCTGCAGTTACTTCATCAGCATTCACGCCTAATTGTTCAACAACAATATCTTTTACTCGAGCTTCAATATCACTCATAATGTTTGTATCCTTCACTGGTTAAATTCACAAATCGTGCACGCATTTTATAGTGCGAACACTATAGAGACAAGCTATAGTAATTATTTATTGTCATCTCTAGATTAATAATAGCTAATATATCAAAATGTTAGCTATCAATTCATATACATTCCACCGTTCACATTCAATGTTTCACCGGTAATGTATGCGGCTGATTGGCTAGCTAAAAAGCTAACTGCAGCTGCAATTTCTTCTGGTTCGCCAAGACGCTTAACAGGCACATTTACAAGTAATGCTTCTTTATGCGAATCAGCTAATGAACTAGTCATATCAGTATCAATAAAGCCCGGAGCTACAGCATTAACAGTAATACCTCGCGCACCGACTTCACGAGCTAATGATTTACTAAACCCAATCACACCTGCTTTGGCAGCAGCATAGTTAGTTTGACCTGCATTACCCATTACACCAACAACAGATGTAATAGTAATGATGCGCCCCCAACGAGCTTTAGTCATTGATCTAAGGCAACGTTTACTTAATTTAAAAATTGGTGTTAAATTTGTATCAATGATGTCATTCCATTCATCATCTTTCATTCTCATTAACAAGTTATCGCGGGTAATACCTGCATTATTAACTAAAATGTCTGGAGCACCAAAATTCGCTTCAATGTCAGTTACTACAGCTTCAATTGAATCTGCATCAGTGACGTTTAAAACTAAACCAGCTCCTTTAATATTAGCTTCTGCCAAAAATGTGCTGATTGTTTGAGCACCATTTTCAGATGTTGCAGTACCAACGACTGTTGCACCTTGTCCACCTAGGCTCAACGCAATTGCCTTACCAATACCACGTGTTGCTCCTGTTACAAGGGCGATTTTACCTTCTAAACTCATTATTTCTCTCCTAGCGCATTTATTGCTTTTTCTAGTGTTGCTGTATCAAATACAGGTAATGCGGTTACTGATTTATCAATTCGTTTAGTCAATCCAGCCAATACTTTACCCGGTCCACATTCAATTAGTGTATCAACACCTTTGTCAGCAAACCATTGCACGGTTTCGACCCAACGAACTGGGCTATACAGCTGTTGCGTTAGCTGTGACTTAATTTCAATATCACCCTGCACACTTGCAACACTAACATTATGTATAACAGGCACTTCAGGCGAGTTAACGACTATATCTGTTAGTGAGTTTGCTAAGTTTTCAGCTGCAGGCTGCATTAAAGCACAATGAGATGGAACACTGACAGGGAGTAACAATGCGCGCTTAGCACCTTTCTCTTTCGCAAGTTCAATTGCTCTGTTAATTGCATCAGCACTGCCTGCAATAACAACTTGTCCGGGAGAATTAAAGTTAACAGCTTCTGCTACTGCATCTTTTGCTGCTGTAGCACATACGTCTTTAACTGTATCATCATCAAGTCCTAAGATTGCAGCCATTGCACCTTGACCTTCAGGTACAGCTTGTTGCATGAACTGTCCACGTTTTTCGACTAATTTTATAGCATCAATAAAGTCAATCGCGCCAGCAGCAACTAAAGCACTGTATTCACCTAAGCTATGTCCTGCAAAGTAGCTAGGAGTGACATCTGTACTCGCTTTCCAGCAACGCCATACAGCTATACCTGCGGCCAACATTGCTGGTTGTGTTTTATCTGTTTGATTTAATGTTTCATCAGGACCATTTGTGACGAGATCCCACAGGTCATAACCAAGAGCACTTGACGCTTCTGAAAAAGTTTCATGAACTTGAGGGAATTGAGCAGCTAACTCAGTTAGCATGCCAACAGATTGTGAACCTTGACCAGGAAATACGAACGCTAAAGACATAGAATAAATCTCTTAAGTAAGAAGTAGTGAAATAGTGTTAGGAGATGACACTTATCCTGAACACTAATACTTGATTAAAGCCGATCCCCAAGTAAACCCACCGCCGAAAGCTTCGAGCAAAAGTGTTTCACCACGTTGAATTCGACCGTCACGTACAGCAGCATCCAACGCTAGAGGTATTGATGCAGCAGAAGTGTTGCCATGCTCATCTACAGTCACAACTACGTGGTCCATAGACATTGATAATTTTTTAGCTGTTGCAGAAATAATTCTAATATTAGCTTGGTGAGGAATAAGCCAATCAATATCTTTCTTATCAAGATCATTGGCTGCTAGCGTTTCATCAACAATAGAGCTTAGAGTACGTACAGCAACTTTAAATACATCATTGCCTTGCATTTCAATAAACTCAGATTCTTGTTCAGCTGTTGAGCCTGGGCCTGATGGTACATTGAGTAGCTCACTATAACTACCATCACTGTGTATATGTGTTGATAAAATGCCAGGCTCTTCTGATGCTTGCAATACAACAGCACCTGCGCCATCACCAAATAGAACACATGTATTGCGGTCAGTCCAATCTACAATTCGAGACAAGGACTCAGCACCAATAACGAGTGCATTTTTAACACTACCTGATTTGATAAACTTATCGGCAATCGTGAGCGCATAAACAAAACCTGTACAAACAGCTTGAACGTCAAAGGCCGCACAGTTGTTTTTGATATTTAGTTTATTTTGTAACAATGATGCAGTGCTAGGGAAGATTTGGGTAGGGGTTGTTGTAGCAACAATAATTAAATCAATGTCATTATTGCTAATACCAGCTGCTTCAATAGCATTACTAGCAGCATGAAAAGCTAAATCAGTCGTTGTTTCATCATCTGCAACGATATGACGCTTTTTAATGCCTGTTCTATCTGTGATCCATTGACTAGATGTTTCCACCATATTCTCAAGATCTTCATTACTTAAAATTTTCTCAGGTAAATAACTGCCAGTACCAATAATTTTTGAGTGGTTCACGCAACCTGCCCTTCTTCAAGTAATGCTTCTAAGTGTTTGCTAATTCGTGTTGGTACGTCATGCTCAGCTTCGATAACAGCAATCTTAATCGCATTTGCAAAGCCGATTTTATCTGTACCACCATGACTTTTTATAACGATACCTTGCAAGCCAATAAAATTAGCACCGTTATAAGCACGAGGGTCTAACTCATCACGGAAATGTTTTAATACTGGTGAGGCGATAAGGCCTGCAAGCTTTGTAAATATGTTTCGACCAAATGATTGTCTTAAGAAATGACGAATCATATGGATAACACCTTCACTCGCTTTCAGCGCTACATTACCAACAAAGCCATCGCAAACAACCACGTCGACGTCACCACGATAAATACCATCACCTTCAACAAAACCATAATAATTTAGATCTGTATCTTGTAATAACCGTGCAGCTTCTTTAACTCTTTCGTTACCTTTAATATCTTCTTCGCCGATATTAAGTAAACCAATAGTTGGGTTTTCTTTATCATCAACAAGCTCTGCAAGGACAGAACCCATTAACGCAAATTGAACCAGATGTTCAGCACTAGAATCGACGTTTGCGCCAAGATCAAGAACATAAGTATGTCCTTTCATTGTAGGTAAAGCCGATACGATTGCAGGACGTTCAATCCCTGGCAATGTTTTAAGCACAAAACGTGCTGTTGCCATTAATGCCCCAGTATTACCAGCACTAACGCATGCGCCTGCTGTACCTTGCTTGACAAGGTTAATAGCAACACGCATAGACGAATCTTTTTTACCACGTAATGCTGTAGCGGGTGACTCATCCATCTCCACAACTTGTGATGCATGATGAATAATCAAACGAGGTTCATCTTGCACACCATTTAGTTGCAAGTGCTCACGAATAGTATCTTCATCACCTACTAATATAAAAGTAACATTAGGATGAGATTCTAGTGCAGATATAGCAGCGGGGATCACAACCTTAGGTCCATGATCCCCGCCCATTGCATCAATAGAGATTTTTAAGCTCAATAGATTAAGCCTTATTCGCTTTTATCAGCAATAACT
>AZIC01005026.1_pt1 | contig 17433 bp, 16 predicted proteins | sample 359061 | NCBI WGS metagenome assembly AZIC01 (sample SAMN02429709, study PRJNA222657) | marine sediment metagenome | biome: Sediment sample; isolation source: sample MGS-MES from oil contaminated site at the harbour of Messina (Sicily... | place: Italy: Messine | collected 2011-04-30 | depth 1 m m
ACAAACACGTGGCTAAAAATATCGTTGTAATTGGCTCTCAATGGGGCGACGAAGGTAAAGGTAAATTAGTTGATCTATTGACTGATAATGTTTCAGCAGTAGTTCGATTTCAAGGTGGTCATAATGCAGGTCATACCTTAGTAATTGATGGTAAAAAAACTGTTTTACACCTTATTCCATCAGGTATTTTGCGCGAACATGTTCAATGCTTAATTGGTAATGGTGTTGTATTGTGCCCAGAAGCACTATTGAAAGAAATGCGTGAATTAGAGGATGGTGGTATTCCTGTTCAGTCGCGCCTAAAAATTAGTGCAGCATGTCCATTGATTCTGCCTTACCACATTGCTTTAGATCAAGCGCGCGAACGACGTCGTGGTAAAGATGCAATTGGTACAACAGGCCGTGGTATTGGGCCAGCATACGAAGATAAAGTAGCTCGTCGGGGCCTTCGTTTGGGTGACTTGAAGGATGAAGCAAGCTTTGTTGCCAAATTAGAAGAAGTGATGGAGTTTCATAATTTCCAACTAGTTAACTACTATAATGCTGATCCCGTTAGTTTTGAACAAGTACGTGACGAAACACTAGCAATGCGTGATATTTTATTACCGATGATTGCTGATATTCCACATTTACTGCAGCAGTATTCATTAGCGGGTGACAACGTCATGTTTGAAGGCGCTCAAGGTGCCTTATTAGATATCGATCATGGCACTTACCCATATGTGACATCTTCAAATACTACGGCCGGTGGAAGTGCTACAGGTGCAGGTGTTGGTCCATGTCATATCGATTATGTATTAGGCATTACCAAAGCATATGCGACACGTGTTGGTGCTGGCCCATTCCCTTCTGAATTGCTAGATGAAGATGGCTCAGTTAATAAAATTGGTCAATATTTAGCTGATAAAGGTCATGAAGTTGGAGCGACAACAGGTCGTGGGCGTCGTTGTGGCTGGTTAGATATGGTTGCTCTAAATCGTGCTTGTTGGGTGAGCAGTGTGACAGGCTTATGTTTAACTAAGTTAGACGTACTCGATGGTTTAGACACGATTCGTTTATGCGTTTCTTACGAACGTGATGGCCAAGCGGTAGACGTTTTACCGCTAAGTGCTGATGAGTTTGTAGGCTGCAAACCTGTTTATATTGATATGCCGGGCTGGAGTGAGTCAACTTTAGGTGTAACTAAATTTGACGACTTGCCTGCTAATGCTCAAGCATATATTCAAAAAGTAGAAAGTTTAGCGGGTGTACCGATTGATATTATTTCAACTGGCCCAGATCGTAATGAGACGATTGTTCAACGTGATTTATTTAGCGTTTAACTCGTGATTGTTTGATAAAAAAAGCCCTCTGATTGAGGGCTTTTTTTGTTTGTGGCTATTTTATTTTGATTGAGTGTCAGCTAATGAGAAGCTATCAATAAAAGCTTGGAGTTTAGATTCTACCAAGTCGTAAGTTGTATCGATATTGCTAGCAATGTCACCTTCCAATACCGATAAACCACTTAGAATGTCTCGAGCTTCAGCAAATCCTTGATCAATACCACCACTAATAACATCTACAAATGCACTTAGTGCTGCATCAGTTTCTAATTCGGGATGATTGTCTTGGTAGGCACTGAAAAATGCGGTACTTAAGGATACAATTCGGTCTGCGGTTGCTTCTGGACTTACATCTAATCCTGAGTCATAGGCATTTTGAATTGCGCTATCACCTAAAGTTTCTTTTAAAGCATCATTAATACCATCTAGTGCTGTCTTCAAGACGAGAGCCTGCGGTGAGTCAGCAGCACTTAGTTGTACAGCTGATTGTAATATTGCAGCATTGAGTTGCTTTTTGCTCGTCTCAGCAGATGATTCTGTTGGTATTTCTGCGTGTTTAGTATGTGCCATTTCAGAAACTGTTTTACCGAAAGGTTCGTTTTTATTAGCGTCAGACTTTGCTAATGTTTGAATTTTTTGGCCGAAGTTTGATGGTTTTTGAATATCCATGTCGTCCTCCAAGTATGTGACTCATGAGTTATTCTAAGGTTATCGACCGGTATATTAATAACTTAAAGTTATTGATCATAATTAAATTAGCTTAGGCTTTTAGTGTATTTTGTTGTAATCATCTAACGCTGAGTAGGGTGTCATTTCTTTTGGAAGTCTATTCTATCGCTCAGGTATTTCAACTAAAGGGTTCGATTTTTTATTCTTAATAGTTCAGAGCTTATTATGATTTCCCTGTATACCTATATATCCAAAATATATAGGTATACAGGTTTGTGTGGCTTTATCATCAATCTAAAGTAGGATCTTTAAGGTAACTAGGCTACTTTTCTGGACTAACAGCAGCATAAATCGCCGAATAATCCGTATCCGCTAACCCTTGCGCTAACGCTTTTTCTAGCAAAGTAGAAACCCCTTCTAGCCCACTAGTATCAAGTCCTAAGTTCTTTGCAACCGACAGAAATAGATTGGTATCTTTAGCTAAATGCTTTGTCGGAAAATTAGGATTAGAAAAATCCCTAGTTAACATCCGATCTAATTTCTTATCAAAAGTAGGTGCATAAAGTGCGCTACTACGGACTATTTCCATAAACTGTTCGGTTTCGATACCTTCTTTTTCAACCAATGCAAGGCTGAGGGAGAAGCTGGCAGTTAAACCGGCAATGAGTTGGTTCATCGCTAACTTAACCGTGGCACCTTGGCCTATATCACCAATATATTTTGGGTTTTTGCCGATAATTTGAAGCAGGGGTAATGCGGATTGATAATCTTTTTCACTTCCGCCAGCCATTAAAATAAGGGTGCCTGAGCGGGCTTCAGGTAGACTGCCTAACACGGGGCATTCTAAATAATGACCTTGGTGTGACTGGATGCGTTCTGCAATTGCACGTGACTCGTCAGGTGCAATCGTACCCATCTGAATGATTAATTTACCTTTAAAGCTAATTGGTTCGATGGAATCAAGTACAATATTGATCGCTGTTGCATCACTTAACATCAGCAGGCAAATATCAGATTCATCGATGACTGCTTGTGGTGAGTCGCTAATAATTGCGCCGCGATCTTGCAATGACTGACATTTTTTTGCACTACGATTGTATAAGTGAAGGGGTATTTGGTTGTTCAGCAAGTGTTCGGAAAGAGCTTGTCCCATTAAACCGACACCAATAAGCGATACATTCATCATTTAAATTCCATAATCATCAATTAAGTAATAGAAGCATATTACAGGGTACTGTAGAATACTTGCTTATTTTACAGTGAAAACAGGGGAATACTGTGTACAAGAAAAACATGACAATCGCTGGATTTGATGATGAGTTGTTACAAGCTATTAGCGATGAAACTCAACGTCAAGAAGACCATATTGAGCTAATCGCATCTGAAAACTACACAAGCCCACGTGTAATGGAAGCTCAAGGTTCGTCATTAACTAATAAGTATGCAGAAGGTTACCCTGGCAAACGTTACTACGGTGGTTGTGAATACGTAGATAAAGCAGAAGTATTAGCAATCGAACGTGCTAAAACATTGTTTGGAGCTGATTATGCTAATGTTCAACCTCATTCAGGTTCACAAGCAAACGCTGCAGTATATTTAGCACTACTTCAACCAGGAGATACTATCTTAGGTATGAGTTTGGCTCATGGTGGTCATTTAACTCACGGCTCTAAAGTGAGTGCATCAGGTAAAATTTATAACTCTGTTTCATACGGATTAAACGCTGAGACAGGTGAAATTGATTACGATGAAGTGGATCGTTTAGCGCAAGAACATAAACCTAAAATGGTTGTTGCTGGTTTCTCAGCATATTCTCGTGTTGTTGATTGGCAGCGTTTCCGTGATATTGCCGATTCGATTGGTGCTTACTTATTAGTTGATATGGCTCATGTTGCTGGTTTGGTTGCTGCGGGTCTTTACCCTAACCCAACGCAAATCGCTGACGTAACAACAACAACGACACATAAAACATTACGTGGACCTCGTGGTGGTTTAATCCTTGCTAAATCTAATCCAGAAATTGAGAAGAAATTAAACTCTGCTGTATTTCCGGGTTTCCAAGGTGGTCCATTAATGCATGTGATTGCTGCTAAAGCAGTGGCATTCAAAGAAGCAATGTTGCCTGAATTTAAATCGTATCAAGAACAAGTCATCAAAAATGCAAAAGTGATGGCTGAAATCTTTATGGCACGTGGTTATGACGTGGTATCTAAAGGTACTGATGACCATTTATTCCTTGTAAGCTTTATTGAAGCAGGTTTAACAGGTAAAGAAGTTGATGCTTGGCTAGGTGATTCAAATATCACTATCAACAAAAATTCAGTACCTAATGACCCACAATCTCCATTCGTGACTTCAGGTATTCGAGTAGGTACACCAGCTGTTACAACGCGCGGTTTCAAAGAGCAAGAATGTAAAGACTTAGCTACTTGGATGTGTGATGTGATCGATAGCAAAGGTGACGCAGCTGTTATGGCAGATGTTAAAGCCAAAGTATTAGCTGTTTGCCAACAACTTCCAGTTTATTCATAAGCTGACGATATTATGCGTTGCCCTTTCTGTGGAGCAGATGATTCTAAGGTTATAGACTCACGTCTTTCAGCTGAGGGTGACGCAATTCGACGTCGGCGTAGTTGTGTTGAATGTAATGAACGCTTTACTACTTATGAGACTGCGGAACTATCGTTGCCACGATTAGTAAAGCGGGATCAGTCGCGTGCAGTATTTAATGAAGATAAGTTACGTTCAGGATTTTTAAAAGCATTAGAAAAACGTCCCGTTAGTATTGATTCAATTGATACAGCAGTAAAAGGGATTGTACGCCGTTTGGTTGCATCTGGTGAACGCGAAGTAGATAGTCGTTTAGTCGGTGACTGGGTGATGGATGCACTTAGAGAACTCGATGAAGTTGCATATGTTCGCTTTGCATCTGTTTATAGAAGCTTTCAAGATGTGAATGCATTTCGTGAAGAAATTGAACGAATGGAAAATAAAGCTGAGCAGAAAGGAGACGACTAACTATGTTACGTGTCATTATTTTTTGTGATGTATGTAATCCTCAAGGTATTCGTTATATTGAACAAAAACGAAGTACACAACGAGGCGATACAGAAGGTCGACGCATCACAGATGGACGATCCTGGTTTGAAGGCTCCTTACAGGGCGCTCTTGACGAGGGTTGGAGTCATGATGGTAAGCTGCATACATGTCCTCGATGCTTGGAGCGTAAGAATAAGTCTTAATTATGTCAAAGCATGAACACTATATGGCCCGTGCCCTGCAATTAGCAGCGCGCGGGCTTTTTACAACAGACCCTAACCCTCGCGTGGGCTGCGTTATTGTTAAAGATGACCGGATTGTTGCTGAAGGCTGGCACCAGCGAGCAGGTGAAGGCCATGCTGAAGTTAATGCGATAGCAAATGCGGGCGATAAAGCTAAAGGCGCTGATTGTTATGTGACACTCGAGCCTTGCAGCCATTTTGGCCGTACGCCACCTTGCGCAGATTTATTAGTGAATGCAGGTGTTAAACGTGTGTTTATCGCTATGAAAGACCCCAATCCCCTTGTATCGGGTAATGGGATTAAACGGTTGCAAAGTGCAGGCATTGAAGTCATAGATGCTCTGTTATCTGAGCAAGCTGAACAACTGAACCCTGGTTTTTGTAAACGAATGCGTACAGGATTGCCTTATGTACGGGCAAAAATTGCAATGAGTATCGACGGGCGAACGGCAATGTCTTCAGGTGAAAGTAAGTGGATCACAGGCAGCCAAGCACGGCAAGATGTTCAAAAATTACGAGCACGCAGTTCTGCAATATTATCGGGAATGGGCACTGTTTTAGCTGATGACCCTGCATTTACTGTTAGGCCTGAAGGAGATTGGTATCCTGAGGACCAAGCACTTAGACAGCCTTTAAAAGTTATTGTGAGCAGTCAGTCAGCATTACCTAATAATTCACAATTATTAAAACAGCAAGGCGATGTTTTATTAGTTTGTACTGAACAACTACCATCAAAACAAGGTGTTAGTGTTTTAACTGTTGCAGAAAAAAATGGTCGAGTTGATTTGCATGAGTTGATGACTGAACTAGGTCGGCTTGAAATCAATGAAGTGATGGTCGAAGCTGGATCGATTTTAAATGGTTCATTACTTGATGCAGGTTTGATTGACGAGCTTGTTATCTACATGGCTCCCAAAATTATGGGTGATTCATCAAAGGGGTTATTTCATTTACCAGAGTTACAGGCCATGAGTCAGAATATAGATGTAACGATTACAGATATACGTGCAGTTGGGAATGACTGGCGTATTACTGCAAAGCCAAACCAAAGAGGTTAGAAAGAGATGTTTACCGGAATCATAGCGGCAATAGGTAAGGTCGAATCCTTACAAGCCCAAGGTGGTGATATACGTTTAAAAGTGAATTGTCAGCAGTTGGATTTGTCTGATGTGAAACTGGGTGATAGTGTGGCTAATAACGGTGTTTGTTTAACTGTTATTGCAATGGATAACTCGACTTTAAGCTTTGATGTATCTCGTGAAAGTATTGAGCGTACAAGTTTGGGAAGTTTAAAAACAGGCTCTCCCGTTAACTTAGAAAAAGCATTGGCTGTAGGCGAACGTTTAGGCGGTCATATTGTCAGTGGTCATGTCGATGGACTCGGTTCTGTAGTATCCATGCAAGAGTCAGCACGTTCGGTTCAATTCCGATTTGAAGTACCGGAAGGCCTTGAACGATATATTGCTGAGAAGGGTTCGATCTGTATTGATGGTACTAGCCTGACTGTGAATAATGTCGCGGATAACTGGTTTGAAGTGAATATCATTCCTCACACAATGCAAGAAACGATTATGAGTACTTACCAGGTTGGCACTAAAGTAAACTTGGAGGTCGATCTCATTGCGCGTTATTTAGAGCGCTTATTACCGAATAAACAAGCAGTGGGAATTACCCGTGAAACACTGCTAGAAAATGGATTCATAAGATAATGAAATTAAATACAACCGCTGATATTCTTGATGATCTTAGGCAAGGAAAAATGGTTATTATTGTCGATGATGAAGATCGCGAAAATGAAGGCGATTTGGTCATGGCAGCTGAATGCATTACGCCAGAAGCAATTAATTTCATGGCGAGATACGGCCGTGGTTTGATTTGTTTAACCTTGACCGAGCAACGCTGTAAGCAATTACGTTTACCTTTAATGGTGACTGATAATCAAGCTGCATATTCAACAAACTTTACTGTTTCAATTGAAGCGGCAGAGGGGGTGACTACAGGCATTTCAGCTTCAGATCGTGCATTAACAGTTCTCGCGGCGGTTAATCCTGATGCGAAACCAGAAGATATTGTTCAGCCGGGTCATATTTTTCCCCTTAAAGCACAATTGGGTGGAGTGTTAACGCGTGCAGGTCATACCGAAGCTGGCTGTGATTTGGCTCAATTGGCGGGTAAAGACCCATCGGCTGTGATTGTTGAAATATTAAATGAAGATGGGTCAATGGCTCGTCGTCCTGATCTTGAGAAATTTGCTGAACTTCATGACTTAAAAATTGGCACAATTGCTGATCTAATTAGTTACCGTTTAGAAAATGAAATGACAGTACAGCGTCTATCTCAATGTCATATGCCAACACAATATGGTGATTTTGACCTCTATAGTTATCAAGATACTGTGAACAGCCAAGTTCATTTAGCGATGGTGTTAGGTGATGTCAAAGCTGATGAAGAAACCTTAGTTCGAGTACATATGGCTGATCCTTTAGCGGATATCTTAGGCTCAACTCGTGAAGCTGCACATTGGCCACTAGATAAAGTGATGGCTCAGATTCAAGAAAGAGGAAAAGGAGTATTAGTTGTATTACGCCAACCTGATCAGAATCTACAACTCGCAGCTAAAATAGAGTTGTACCAGCAGCAAGATCGGGGTGATGCAACATCTACTGTTAAGTCTGGCTGGGATTTACGCACCTTTGGTGTCGGCGCTCAAATTTTAGCTGATGTAGGTGTCAGAAAAATGCGTGTTATAGGCACACCTACTAAATTAACTGGACTGTCTGGCTTTGGTCTCGAGTTAGCTGGTTATGTTGAGGAAACTTCTGCTTGAGCCAAAAAACGATAATGGTAATTGCTGGTGAGGCTTCTGGTGATGCACATGCTGGACGCATGATTGCTGCATTAAAAAAAATTGCACCTGAAGTAGCAGTTAAAGGTATTGGCGGTGATACCATGCGTGAAGCAGGTGCTGATATCATGATCGACTTCTCAGAACTAGCGGTGATGGGACTGGTAGAAGTTATTAAACGTTACCGTAGTATTAAGAAAATATTCAATCAAGTCGTTGCTGAATTAAAGCAAAATAAACCTGATTTACTCATCTTAGTTGACTACCCGGGTTTTAACCTTAAGTTAGCCAAGCAAGCTAAGAAGTTGGGCATTCCTGTTTTATATTACATTAGCCCTAAAGTGTGGGCATGGCGAGCTGGTCGAGTTAAAGCGATCAAACAGTCCGTTGATCATATGGCGGTATTATTTCCTTTTGAAGTAGATATTTATCAGCAAGCAGGTGTACCTGTAAGCTGTGTAGGCCATCCATTGGTTGATGCTGTTAAGAAAAACTTGTCTAGTAAGCAAGCTAAAATAAAAATGGGGTTTAAGTTAAACCGACGTGTTTTAGGTTTATTCCCTGGTAGCCGTCGAAGTGAAGTTGAAGCTTTATTACCAGTAATGTTAGATGCTGCTGAGCGGGTTCAAAAACAATATGAAAATGTTGATGTGGTATTACCGGTTGCATCAGGTTTGAATGCCAGCTTTATCGAAGAAATTGTATCGAAAAGTAATGTGCCAGTGAAAATGATCGAAGGTGACTTTTATCAACTAACGTCTTCTTGTGATGCTATCGTGGCAGCATCGGGTACCGTAACGTTGGAAATCGCTTTATTAGGTGTGCCACATTTTATTACATATCGTGTAGCACCGATGACTTACCGAATTTTAAAGCGTTTAGTTCGTATCCCATATGTTGGTTTATGCAATATCGTCACGGGTGGAAATGTTGTGATGGAATTACTGCAAGATGAAGTAACAGCTGAACGATTGGAAGCTGAATTGATAACACGACTGACTGCAAATGATAGTAAGCAACAGGCAGAACAAGTACGTAAGCAAGTGTTATCAGCCCTGGGGCCTGCTGGTGGCGCTGATAATGCAGCTCGATTAATTGTAAATATGTTGGAGCAGTCGTGACAGAGTATATTGTTGGTGTTGATGAAGTGGGGCGTGGCCCTCTGGCTGGGCCTGTCGTTACAGCTGCTGTGATACTTGATCCAAATAATCCTATTGAAGGTTTAAATGATTCTAAAAAGTTAACTGAGAAGCGGCGAGAAGCATTAGTGCCGATTATTAAAGAGCGTGCATTATCATGGTCTTTAGGCAGGGCAGAGCCTGATGAAATAGATAGAATTAATATTTTACAAGCTACTTTAGTCGCGATGACGCGTGCCGTTGAAGGTTTAAGTATTCAACCAACCCATGCTTTAGTGGATGGTAATAAAGCGCCTAAATTAGATTGCCCTGTGACAACGGTTGTTAAAGGTGACCAGTCTGAGCCTGCAATTGCTGCTGCATCAATCCTAGCAAAAGTAGCGAGAGATCACGAAATGCAGGAAATGGAGCGACAATATCCTGGTTATGGTTTAGCACAACATAAAGGCTACCCAACCAAACAGCACCAACAAGCCCTATTGGACTTAGGTGTTACACCAATTCATCGGCGCTCATTCAAACCAGTACAACTCGCTCTTAAATAAGGATTAAGCATGGCTTCGAAAAAGATAAAAAAACCTATTAAGCTTTCTTATTCAGGCCCAAACTTATTAAATCTGTCGATACTGAATAAAGGTACTGCTTTTAATGAGCAAGAACGTCGTGATTTTAAGTTAACGGGCTTATTACCTCATAAATTTGAGTCACTTGATATGCAAGTTGATCGTGCTTACCAACAATATTCAAGTTTTGATAAAGCAATCAATAAGCATATTTTTTTGCGTGCAACGCAAGATAGTAATGAGACTCTATTTTATCGCCTTGTTCAAGATCATTTAGAAGAAATGATGCCGATCATTTATACGCCTACAGTAGGGGATGCTTGTGAGCGATTTTCGGAAATATATCGACGCAACCGTGGTTTATTTATTAGTTATCCTGACCGACATAATATTGATGAGATGTTATCAAATGTCACTAAACAGAAAATAAAAGTCATCGTTGTAACTGATGGAAGTCGTATTCTTGGTTTAGGCGATCAAGGTATAGGTGGAATGGGTATTCCTATTGGAAAGTTATCTTTGTACACTTCGTGTGGAGGAGTCAGCCCTGCTTACACATTGCCAATCATGCTGGATGTAGGTACGAATAATCAGACTCTATTAGATGACCCTCTTTATATGGGCTGGCAACATAAGCGGATTGAACAAGCAGAATATGATGAGTTTTTAGACTTATTTATTTCAGCGGTTAAAAAGCGCTGGCCGGAAGTGTTACTACAATTTGAAGATTTTAATCAAACCAATGCATTACCGTTGTTAGAACGCTATCAAGATAAGATTTGTTGTTTTAATGATGATATTCAAGGCACGGCAGCTGTAACGGTTGGTACGCTATTAGCCGCATGTAAATCAAAGAATGAAAAGCTTAGCAGCCAAACTGTTGTGTTTTTAGGAGCGGGTGCTGCAGGTTGTGGCATTGCTGAACAAATTGTTGCCCAGATGTGCTCAGAAGGAATTAGTGAACAGCAGGCTAGAAGTCAGATCTTTATGGTGGATCGCTATGGCTTGATTACTGATGAGATGGATTCATCATTAGATTTCCAACAACCCTTAGCTCAAAAGCAGGCTGCTTTGGATTTATGGCAATGTGACAGTGAGTTTGCGACCTTACTCGAAGTTGTACAGCATGCAAAACCAACGGTATTAGTTGGCGTATCTGGTCAGCCTGGTCTATTTACAGAAACAATAATTAATACGATGGCATCAGCATGTAAAAGGCCGATAATCTTTCCATTGAGTAATCCGTCGAAAAAGATAGAAGCGACACCAAGACAATTACTAGAATGGACACAAGGCCAGGCAATCATTGCTACTGGCAGTCCATTTGAACCGATAGATTACAGTGGTAAAACGTATATTATTCCACAGTGTAATAATAGTTATATTTTCCCTGCATTTGGTTTAGCCGTTACAGCAGGAAAAGTGAGTAGAATCACCGAAGAGATGTTGATTGTTGCTAGTGAGGTGTTAGCAGCTGCCTCACCGATTGTCTTAATGGGCAAAGGGGCTTTATTACCTGCTTTAACTGATATCGGTGAGTTAAGTAAAAAAATGGCGTTTGAGATTATTAAGCAAGCCCAGAAACAAGGTTTTGCTGATGCACTCTCTGATCAAGACATTGAGGCGGCAATCAGCCAGAATTTCTGGTTAGCTGAATACCGCCAATATGAATTTGTTTAGAAACTATCTTTAAAGAAAACTTCGTTCAGGGGTAATTGACCTGAGCGAGGGCGAGCGTCCTCTTTCTTTTTGCCAATAGTTATCATCATGGTAATGATGTGATCGTGAGGTAAGTTAATGATGCTAGCTACTTTGTCAAAATCGAAACCATCCATTGGACAAGAGTCATAGCCCATGCCTTTAGCCATTAACATGATGTTCATAGCGGCAAGACTACTAGACCGAAAACACTCATCTCGTTGGCCTTGATGGTGATTCGTGTAGTAATTTGCAATAGCTGGCAACATGAATCCTTGAACTTCTTCTGGTGCTTGAGCCCAATAGCGTTCGGGTTGTTTTTCCCACGCGTTTAAATCGGCGCATAAAATGAGTACTAGTGAAGCTTCAGTAACTTGCTTCTGACCCCAGCTCGCATCTTGAATTTGCTGACGTTTTTCCTTATCAGCAACTTGAACAAAGCGCCAGTGTTGGATATTGAATGCCGTCGGAGATAGAATTGCGTGTTGCATCAACTCTTCGATTTCAGCTTCAGTCATGACATGGTCAGGGTCATAATGCTTAACTGAACGGCGGTTTACGATTGCTTCTTTAATATCCATAGGTTCTCTTTATTGCTGTTCTACTTTGATGTAGATAGATTGTTGTTGCTGACGGTGCGTATGGTAACTGGTCGATCCTTGTTTTTCGAGACTTTTTTCATTATCAACTTGTCCAAGCTCTAACCATGATCCTGCTGCACCACTCACGGTACTTATGACGTTACTACTATTGATGGTTCCATTACGTGGGTTAAAGCTCGAAAATTCAGGGTGAATCTCTACGATAACTTGATTATTAGGTAAAATGTTAGCCACAGCTTGAAAGCCATTTTTTAGACTTATGTATGAGGTTGTTTGTTGGGTGCTCACACCACCATATCGATTAAAGTATAAGTATCGTTCTTGCTGAGCTATATCTTGACCTAGATTTATGAAGATAGGTTTACCTGCCATGCCTTGGGCTTGATAACTATGTTCTTTATTTTGTGATTTATTGGTAGACCAGCGCTTGATTGAGCCTGAGCCATATCTATCTTCATCACTGATATCAATACCTGCTGAAAATTGTTCGATTTGATGTTTTGATAGATCTTCATCTGTTACTAAAACGCTAACTTTCAGGCGTTGTGGAGGTGTGTCTAGTCTATCAATTAAGTGTTTTATTTCTTTAATAGTTTTACTATCGGCTTTAATGATGATTAATTCATTATAGGCTCTCGCGGTTGCACCCTTAGGTAGGAAAGGGTGTATTTCAGATAGGACTTCATTAGCAAGACGATGGTTTAACTGAATCGTTTCAAGCTGTTGATTAGCCAGTGCCGTTAAACTGAATAGATACATTAATACAATCATAATCACTTTCATAAATGTAAACGCCTCACGGTTATATCTGGGCTACTTTGTTGCCACATATCATCGAATTGTTGCTGAAGTGTGCGAACTTCTAAGCGGTCATATAAATTAGCGGTGCCGTTATACTGTGTTGCCTTTGGACATGTTAAATAGCCAAAGTCATCAACAAGTAACAGAATATTTTGTATCGTCCGGTGTTGTTTCGCGGTGTTGTGAATATGAATTGAACTACTCAGCTGTTGTGCAAGGTGGATGAGTTTATGATTATTTTGAACATTGATGCGGGTATCATGCACTAAAATACGTATTTCAGTATGAGCATTACGCCGGGCTAATGCACTGACGCACTCAATAAATTCTGGGCTGTCAAAAAGGGCATGATCAATATCTCGCCCTAGAATACAAATTTGTTTTTTGGCATGTTGGGCAATTAGAAGTGCAATTGCTTTGGCTTCACCTCTACCCTCAAAACGAATCCGTTCTGATTTCGATTGAGGATAGGATGAATCCATCATTACATCAACCTAGCAGTTACGTGCTTGTTCAGCTGCGTTACCTACATAATTAGCGGGTGTAAGTTCACGAAGGCTTTGTTTCGCTTCCTCTGGCAACTCTAAACCATTGATAAATTCAAGCATGATTTCTTTGTTTACACGACGACCACGAGTTAGATCTTTTAATATTTCATATGGGTTCTCAATGCCATAACGACGCATTACTGTTTGAACTGGCTCAGCTAAGACTTCCCAGTTTTGGTCTAAATCTACGGCCATTGATTCTGGGTTTGGATCTAATTTGCTGATACCTTTCAGCGCAGACGAGTAAGCTAATAGTGAATAAGCAAAACCAACACCGACATTACGTAATACTGTTGAGTCTGTTAAATCACGCTGCCAGCGAGAAATAGGTAATTTGATCGCTAGGTGATCAAACATCGCATTCGCTAAACCTAAGTTACCTTCAGCATTTTCAAAGTCGATAGGATTTACTTTATGCGGCATGGTTGAAGAACCAATTTCACCTTTCACGGTTTTTTGTTTGAAGTGGCCAATTGAAATATAGCTCCAAATATCACGGCAGAAGTCGATCAAGATTGTGTTGAAACGCATTGTGGCTTGGAATAACTCAGCCATATAATCATGAGGCTCAATCTGTGTTGTGTATTTATTCCATTGAAGACCTAGACCTGTAACAAAGGCATCAGCCATCATTGGCCAGTCAACTTCAGGATAGGCCGATAAATGAGCATTGTAGTTACCTACTGCACCATTCATTTTTCCATAGAGCAATACAGCAGCAACATGAGTACGCTGGCGTTCTAAACGGTGTACAACATTAGCCATTTCTTTACCTAATGTTGTTGGCGAGGCTGGTTGACCATGCGTACGTGACATCATTGGTGTTTCTGCATGTTCAATTGCAAGCTTTCGGATAGAGCTGATAAGCGTATCCATTTCAGGCAATATGATTTCATCACGTGCTTTTTTCAACATAATGCCGTAAGACGTATTGTTGATATCTTCTGAAGTACATGCAAAGTGAACAAATTCACTGATTTTATCAAGCTCTGCATTGGCTTTAAATTTACGTTTGATAAAGTATTCAACCGCTTTAACATCATGGTTTGTTGTACGCTCAATTTCTTTGATTTCTTCAGCATCTTCTACAGTGAAGTTACTGACCATTTCGTTAAGAAACGCTTCTGCTTCAGTACTTAATTTAGGCACTTCAGTAATGGCATCATTAGCACCTAATAAATGTAACCAACGAACTTCGACTTCTACGCGTGCATGTAATAAACCATATTCACTAAAATAAGGACGTAAAGCTTTAGTTTTATCAGCATAGCGGCCATCAACTGGGGATATTGAGGTAAGAGAGGTTAAATCCACGAAAACTCCAAAAAATTAAGCAAAATAATTGGTAAATTATATCAGATATGCCTGTTTGCTTCGTGATGCATGTTAAAATGATGTCTATCGAAATCAAATAGTGGAGTGAATTAGGTGCTAAATGAATATCAACAACACGTTGAAGAACGTGCTCAAGAAGGTTTGCCACCATTAGCATTAGATGCTGAACAAGTATCGAAATTGGTTGATTTACTTAAAGCCGAGCCTAGCCAAGAATTACTAGATTTATTGATTCACCGTGTACCGCCGGGTGTTGATCAAGCGGCTTATGTTAAAGCTAGCTTTTTGGCTGATGTTGCAAAAGGCGAAGCCACGTGTGCAATGATTGATGCTGTTAAAGCGACTGAACTATTAGGCACAATGATGGGCGGTTATAACGTTCAACCATTGATTGAGTTGCTTGATATCGAAGCAACAGCAGCTACTGCACAAGCGGCATTATCAAAAACATTATTGGTCTATGATGCCTATCACGATGTTGTTGAAAAATCAGCAAATAATGCTTATGCCAAAGGTGTGGTTGAATCATGGGCAAATGCAGACTGGTTCACTTCTCGTCCAGCATTGGCTGAAAGTATTACGTTAACTGTATTTAAAGTAGCTGGCGAAACAAATACCGATGACTTGTCACCGGCAACCGAAGCATGGAGTCGTCCTGATATTCCATTACACGCCAAAGCGATGCTCGTGAATACGATGGATTCACCAATAGAAGATATTGAAAAATTAAAAGAGAAAGGTCACCCGATTGCCTATGTTGGTGATGTGGTAGGCACAGGTTCTTCTCGTAAATCTGCTATTAACTCCGTGCTATGGCATATGGGGGATGATATTTCATTCGTACCTAATAAACGCCAAGGTGGTGTTGTATTAGGAGGCAATATTGCACCTATTTTCTTTAATACTGCTGAAGATTCAGGCGCCTTACCAATCGAATGTAATGTACAAGACTTGAATATGGGCGATGTGATTACGATTCACCCATATGAAGGGAAAATTACTAATGAGTCTGGTGATGTTGTTTCTACATTTGAACTTCGCCCAACGACGATCGCTGATGAAGTACGTGCTGGTGGACGTATTCCATTAATTATCGGTCGTGGTCTGACTGATAAAGCACGTGAAACATTAGGTTTAGCGCCATCAGAAATTTTTGTTCGTCCTGTTGCACCAGCTGATACTGGCAAAGGCTTTACATTAGCTCAAAAAATGGTCGGTAAAGCATGTGGTGTAGAAGGGGTTCGTGCTGGCACTTACTGCGAACCAAAAGTAACTACTGTTGGCTCACAAGATACAACAGGTGCGATGACTCGTGATGAGCTAAAAGAATTAGCTTGCTTGGGCTTCTCTGCTGATCTTGTGATGCAATCATTCTGTCATACAGCCGCGTATCCAAAACCAGTCGATATTAAATTACAACATTCCTTACCTGACTTTATGAGCACGCGTGCAGGTGTTGCACTGCGCCCTGGTGATGGTGTTATTCACTCTTGGTTAAACCGTATGGTATTACCAGATACTGTTGGTACCGGTGGTGACTCTCATACTCGATTCCCGATTGGTATTAGTTTTCCTGCAGGGTCAGGTCTTGTTGCCTTTGGTGCAGCTCTAGGTGTAATGCCGATTGATATGCCTGAGTCTGTATTAGTTAGATTTAAAGGTGAAATGCAACCAGGTATCACTTTGCGTGATCTAGTTAATGCCATTCCGTATGCGGCTATTCAAAAAGGTCTATTAACGGTTGAGAAAAAAGGTAAGAAAAATATCTTCAATGGCCGTGTATTAGAAATTGAAGGTCTTCCTGATTTGAAAGTGGAACAAGCATTTGAATTATCTGACGCTTCTGCCGAACGTTCGGCTAACGGTTGTACGGTTCATTTAAATAAAGAACCTATTATCGAATTTATGAAATCTAATATTTCATTATTAGAATGGATGATTGCTGAGGGTTATGAAGATGCTCGTACTTTACAGCGTCGTATCGAAGCAATGAAAGCATGGCTTGCTGATCCTCAGTTAATGAAACGTGATGATGATGCTGAATATGCTGAAGTGATTGAAATTGATTTAAATGAAATCAAAGAACCATTATTAGCATGTCCAAATGATCCTGATGATGTGAAACCATTGTCAGAGCTACAAGGCACTGAAATTGATGAAGTATTTATCGGTTCTTGTATGACGAATATCGGTCATTATCGTGCTGCTGGTAAGGTGTTAGAAAACCTAGGTAACTTACCCACTAAACTATGGATTGCTCCACCAACGCGTATGGATCAACACCAACTTCAAGAAGAAGGTATTTATAGTATCTTTGGGCGGGTTGGAGCTCGAACAGAAACACCAGGCTGTTCATTGTGTATGGGGAACCAAGCACGAGTAGCTGATAATGCAACGGTGGTTTCAACATCGACACGTAACTTTCCGAATCGTTTAGGTAATGGTGCAGATGTATACTTATCATCAGCAGAGTTAGCAGCGGTAGTTGCAAGTATTGGACGTTTACCAACTGTTGAAGAATATCTGGAAAAAGTAGCGGGTATTGAGCCTATGTCAGATGAAATTTACCGTTATTTGAACTTCAATGAAATGGACCATTACAAAAGTACAGTTGCTTAAACTTTAAACTT